>ERZ791864.2017-NODE-2017-length-11489-cov-25.435980_pt1 | contig 11489 bp, 15 predicted proteins | sample MGYA00510282_ERZ791864 | MGnify/ENA primary metagenome ERZ791864 (study PRJEB30046, sample SAMN00792087) | human gut metagenome | study: EMG produced TPA metagenomics assembly of the A metagenome-wide association study of gut microbiota in type 2... | reverse complement strand
AAGAAGAGTTTGTTGTTTTATGAATCTACAATGTGTACTTTATCGGATGCTTACAATCTTTCCATATCCTCCTTTGTACCAATTATGGTCGAGTAAGGTGTCTTTTCTTATAGTTAAAATGCCATTACCTACGTCTACAGTATCGGAAATTTGAATAGCCTTTGTTTCCAATGCAGCCAATAGTGAAGCGGTACGTACCAAGCCAGATTCTTGTGGTGTTAGTTCTGTACCAACAGAGGCTTTAATTTCTCCTGTCCGTACTTCCATTACAATGACTTGTCCAGAGGTAGCGTTAAGTTCGGACAGCCTGTTTTGTAGGATGGAGTCAATCTTTACTTGCAAGGTGCTGTCGATGGTAGAGGATGGTTTTATATTCTGTTTATTAGGAGTACATGCTATTAAGGATAATATGTTGATAATATAGATGATTTTTGATTTTTTCATGGATAGAATTTTTGTCACTAAGTCGTAAGAAACTACATAAAATAAAAAGCACTGAAAAAAGTACCTGTTTCATAATTTCTATGGTCGCATAATTTATTTTCCTTTATATAGCATTTGCAAATAATGAAATCTCAGGCACTCAAATAACACTATAAATGATTTTTTCAGTGCTTTCTATGATATTTCTTATTATATTATACATATTATATTTTATATGAATGTCAAAAATATAACATAATCTTCATATTAATAGTAAACACATTTTTTCTCTATAAATATAATTCTGGGAAATGAGAATTCTTAAATGTTTCGACTAATTTATTTATAAAACTCCTATAAGTAGTTTGACAATATTCTAATTCAATACTTGAGGATTTTTTGTATATCTCATCTTTTAGTATTTTGATTATAGATTTTAGTGGATACCCTGATGTTATATATGTTTCTGCTCCCAATAAAAAAGTTTGCATTTGAAGTTCGAGCAATTTCATGGACATATAATCTTCATAGTCGAATTTTCTTCCATATTTTATTTCAAAAATAATATTTGATAGTTCTGTTTGAACGTCATCAAAATCTTCTGTCTCGTTTTCTTTTACGAATTTTAATAACGCAATAGTTATAAGAGTGCCAAAGTCTGTTGCGAGCTCATCATTAAGTTTCATAATTGTTTAATTTATTGTTAAAAAGGATTGTTTAAATTGAATAATTTGAATAACTCTATACATAATGTTTCATCTTTCATTACAGGTAACTCTTTGCCTTCATAGTTTAGATGTCCGTTTGAATATACTAATCCAGAGGTTGAATGTCTTGCAACTCCCATTACTAAGCCCCATTTATAAAAAGTTATTTTCTCTGCGTCGATAACTACTTTACCTACTGGACATTTTACAGTTTGCTTAAAATCAATAATTATTTCTTGAATCCAAGTACAAGTTAAATGGTTTGAAGTTTGTACCCCTTGTGTCTTTGTTATTGTTATCATATCAAGCAAATTTAGGATAAATAATGTTGAAAATATGCTCGTTATCGGGTTCTGTAGGCATAAAGAAACCCTTATAGTCAAGTTGCTTATTCCAAAATGAACATTTGAAAGAATTATCATAATAGTAGATGAGACACCCAAATTCCAAAAAATAATTAGGTGCTATATTCCCTGAAAGACCTATCAACTCAGGATTATTACATCTTCCAAATTCAATTTTATTTTTGTATATTTTGATATGGGGATTCTCATTTTGTGCCAAAACAATACCATTTGCAATAGTTCCCGAAAGGCACATTGCAGCAACCTTTGTAATAGACTTAACAGAAGAATCTAATTGAATGTTGAGTGATTGAATATTCATAAACATAATTAAATGGCATTATCAAACATTTCACACTCCGTTAATATTTCCTTTAGAATTAAAGCTTTATCTTGGTCTCCAGAAGAACCTCCTTCTAAATATGCGTTGATAAAATATTGTTGTATCAATTTCTTCTCATTACTATTCATTTGTTTAATGCTCTGGTACAATTCGAATTTCTTTTCTAAGGTTAACCCTTTTAGATAAATGAGAGTTTCATCAAAATCTATTTCTAATTCTGAGAAAGATTTACTAATATATGCCTTTCCTTGTGTAGAATTAAGATTCACTAATGCTAGTAAAAAAATTGCCACATTTAGGCGTTCATTATAAGTCATAACTATTAAATAATTGTGCTTTCCAATTCCCCGAAGAAAGCGAATAAAATAAAGTGTGGGAACTCATATCATGTTGATATACACTTTTTATAAGTATTAATGCAAATATATATTAATTGTTTATAGATTGCAAATATTCGATAATAAAATTTCATAATATAAATGTCAAAACCAACTACGCATATCATAAACTACAAGCTATATCACATCTTTAAAAAAAATAATTTTCTTAAGCATTGTATCAATACAGAAGTAACTACATTATCACAATCTGTTTCGCTTGGAACTATGCCTAGCAGATTTATATATCTATTATATGCATTTTTCCTTACATAGTAGTTTTTGAAAGTTACAGTATATTAAGAAACGGGACAAAGTTCTTCATTTCTGAAAATGGCATTCTAATAACAGAATTTTCAAACTTTGTCCCATCAATTAGAAACTCAAACAGTCATAAGTGTTTAACAGTTCTTCTTGTCTAAGTCCCAAATATCTTTTAGTTATTGTTACACTTGAATGATTAAAGAGTTCCATTAGTTTAACCAAAGCCAACTCAGCATTTTCAGAGGATTCAAACACTTTTCTGCCAAAAGTTTTTCTAAGGGAATGAGTGGAAAAATGGTCTATTTTTAGATTGTACTTGCTTTTCAACTCTTTAAGTACAATGTTTATCCATTGGATAGAATAAACCTTGTTCTTACCTTTTCCAGATAAAAAGCAAAGTTCATTCAGGTTCTGAATATCCAAAGCAGTATAACAATCTTTGATATGTTTCTGAAACTCCTTATTAATTCTTACTTCCCTACGTTTGCTTGTTTTCTTTTCAGTAATAGTAAACTTTGCATCCTTACTTAAAAGCATTTCCCATGTAAGTTGTAATAGGTCAGAAATTCGTAAGCCAAAGAAAATGCCACACCCAATAAGTAGACTTATTCTATAATTTTTATCCCTATATAATTTTCTCACTAAGTTTGTTGCACTATCCCACTGTAGGCAGTCGCTTGTTGTATAACTGTTTTTCAAACTCATATTGTTTTAGTTTTATAGGTTTAGATATAAAAGTGAAAGTAAATTTAGAGAATATTTTGTAATGCGCTGATTTTCAAACTTCTTTCACTTTTATAAGAAAGTGTAATTAAGCCATTATATAGATAATGACATATATAATCAGTATTAGTAAAAAAGGATTGATAATACCTATTATTATCAGTAATAGAACTATCAATATCCCCCATAGTATTAATTTAGCATCATCTTCCATTTTGTAATATTTTTACGTTATTAAAAAATAAAGGACAACTAACTGAATAGCTGTCCTTTATTAAAAGCTCATTTAATCAATGAACCATTTATATCTCTCATCCCCATGCAAGGCTACATTAATTCCAACTGCCATTTCAGTTGCATTCAAAGAGCGGTCTAAGAAACTGTCGATATATGAGCTTTTGTTAGCTCCAGTCAATAAATTGAAGAATTTCCACATATTAAGCTCACTTCCAAAGCTGCCAAAGTTATCATCATGGATATATGCTTTAGCAACACTGTTAATCTGTGTATCAGTTAATAACATTCTTGGCAGTCTCTTTTGGTAGCCATTAGGTAAACATTGATAAAGTCTCATTTTACCCAATATTTGTGCAAATTGATGCTCACTCATTGAAGTATTGCCCAACTGTTGCATCAGATACAGATGTTTGGCAGGATTGTAGTTGTTGAACAGTTCCAAAGCAGAACGGTAAAGTTCACTTGTATTGCTCGCTCTTAAATCATCCTTATAACCGTCTGTAAATATGCACATATTGCAACAAACTTGGTTCTTAAAACCTATTGCCAACCTAAACAACTCTGGAACTTTCTTTGAATACAGATTCATTTGATTATAGGCTCTAACCCCCACAATTGAAAGGTTCAACTTGTTACCCTCAACCGTTTCATAGATTGTAGGAATGTCAATACTAAAAGCTGCCCTCTCATAGTAGATGGTTTTGTCTGATTCCAACAACTGATTGGCAGGTTTGTGGATAGCTTCGGGAATACGACCCTTAATAACATGACTAACACGAATATCTGGCGTTCCAATAGTCTCACCATTGTAGTAGGAGTTTGCAGCTTCCCAAACAGTTTCAATAAATGCAGCATGGTTTACTGTAAGCTCATTGTCTTTGGCAAACACTGGAGTAATGCAGTCATTTCTCAAATGTTGCAATGTTACTTCTTGTGTGTTTGCCTCAATGAAATGTAAAGACTTGTTAGATGTTGCAGTTTCTTCAATAATGGTTGCTTCTTCTGCATACTCTCCTAAATTCAAAGTTCTTTTCTCTGTTGGCATGATAGCTAAATTTCTCATATTGATAAAAGTTTAAATGATTAATAATTCTTTTTATATCAATGTACAGAGGGGGGGACTAATTGGGTTGCGGGCACGAGAAGCAGACACTCTTATATATTTTAGGTTACTGGCTGCATGGGGAGGGGGATTTTGTATTAAGTACCTTATATATCTGTTCCTTTGACTTTTAGTTAAACTGTATATAAGTGATTTTTTAATTAGGTAGTCTTTTTAGTGTTATTAGCTGTATGTGGTATACAGAAAGTATGTGTTATATAATCTGTATTAGAACTGAAATTATTTGGAATTTATAACCTGAGAAATAGGTAGCTAAAAGTTCAGCACCGTATTTCTCATAATCTGCCAGAAGTTACTCTATCACTATATTTAATGGCTTATTTTCAGTTTTTTGTATGGTAGCATTTAATGCTTTTGCTATGTATTCCAGAGTAATATCTTTGGAAACTATTCTTTTAGTTAGCAGACTGCGGATTTCTTCATCAGACATATTAGCTGTTCTGCATAGAATAGCATTTAGTACAGGATTGTTTCTCTTAATTTGTCCGTTTCCTGTCTTGGTAATATTATCGTTTCTATCTGGTGGGATAACGTCATTGTCCAGACACCAGTCATAGATGATATGATAAAGTCTGTTTAGTTGGTCATTATCTTTAAAATCTGGAATAATTGATTTGTTGAGTATCAGCAACCCTTTAGGTATCATTTTTATCTGTCCCTCTTTAATGGCTTTCTCCAGATATTTATCTAATGTCTTGACATCTATTCCTAATTTACTGGCAAGTTCAGAATGGTTAAGTTCTCCTTTATAAGGTTTTTCACTTATGTATTTGTTTGTCTCTTGTTTGCATACAGATTTAATAAGGAGTAACAATCCTTTAATTTTGGTATCTATTGCTTCATTGAAAAAGCTGTTTAAAACGAAGAAATAATTTTCTTTATCCTTTTTAAAATAGTATCTGTTCGGGGATTTGATTCTGGTTTCAATCTTGTCAAATATAAAATCTGCATTTTTCATAAGGTCTGGAACAATGGATTTTATTGTGCGGAACGATATTCCTGTTTTTTCGGCAATGTATTCCCTTGTGGTTTCAGTAATATTGGTTTTATAATTTCCTGTGGATTTTATGCCAGCTATAGCCAGTATTGTTTCCAGCTTGTTGTTTCCCTTGATTTTATGAATGTCTTTTGTCAGTGTTATATATGATTCCATTGTGCGCAAAGGATTGGTTATTCATTTCTTCTAGGTATATGTTGTAAATATCTCCGTTTTTTAATGCTTTGTTGTATCTGCCTGTTCCGCCTAAGTATTGTTTCAGTTCCTTTCTTGAACCGAACAGTTTGTTGTGTGGTTTGTAAATCATCATAGTTTTATTAATTAGTTAATTAACATAGGTTGAATCTGATAATGAAGTGAAACGAATTATCTGTTATGTAATGTAAGTAATGTATGTAATGATATGTGGACACTTTTTCCGTGACTTATAGGACGCTTTTTCCCTAAGTTATGGGACGCTTTTTCCGTATATTTTTGGAAGGATTTCTGACCTGTTTTCAGAAAGGTCTGGATGGATTTCCCCTCAGTGTTTGCTATCTTATTCATAGCATTGAAAAGTTCCAAGTAAAATCGATGCAATCATCAGTCAGTGAGAAAATAAACTATTTCTGGTGATTATAGGATAGGCACCGTTTGTATTTATCCTATAATCTTGTATAAGAGAGAAATGACTTTCTGTATATGCAGGTACAGGTACTTTTTTTTAACAGGATATATATAGGAATTTCTTCATAAAAAAGGTACTTGTTTATATGCCTTTTCGCATGGTCAGTTGATAACCTTTTATATTTTTCTGTTTCTTTTCTACTGCATGAAAAAAATCAAGAATTGTATGTGATGTTACCGCTTTCTTTGACTCAATGCCGAACAGATTGAATATTCTGTTGATTTCTTCTTTTATTAATTTTCGTGAATACCATATGCCCACCTCAAAAGAGTTATATATCATCTGTGAAACTTCTGTTCCCGTAATTTTTGTATGGTAGTCAGCAATAATCATTGCTTCCTTGATTTTCTTTCGGTTATATTTCAACCGTTCTATTTCTCCCTTGCCTATTTTGTCGTATGCTTCCACAATAAAACTGTCCGCTTTCTCCAAATCCCTTTTAAACTGGTATTCCATTTCCGTTTTGCATTCACCAAGCAATTCAAGTTGCTGCACCATTATCTTACGTTTTTCCTTAATGGAGTTTGATTTGTTAAGACGTTGTAATCTTTCATAATCACCGAGTTTGTAATTCAGTAGGCTATAATGATTGATAGTGAAAGCATCGCAGCTCTTATATGATTCATGCAAATTATTGGGACAATTATAATATCCTTTCACCAATTCTGTATTGATATAGTTGTCTATCTTAAAATATCTGGTCCTTCCTTTCTCGTCCAGCATTTCTGCATAGGGCAGACTAACAAGAACAGCACTATATGCGTCTTTTGCTGAAACGGTTGTTGCATAATTATAATGATTCTGTAACATACCGTAAACGTCTTTCCAACATGAAATGCGTCCTTTCAGTTCTTCCTTGCTTCTCACTATGAAATTGCGGTTGGTATTGCTGATATGGTGGATAGCGGAAACACCGTTTCTGAATCTTCCCACGCATTGAATCGTGTCCGTATTCGGGTCAAATGCGGTATAGTCCGCAAAATAGCAGTCTGTCAGTAATAATATGGTTGGCTTCTCTTCTAGTTCAATATCCACCGCATTATAAAAACGTGAGGTTAGCCAGTTGTAACGCTTAATTATGTCTTTGTCCCATATATCAGAAACATTGTCAAACTTCAAGCTTTTCAGCTTTTCAACACTCTTTTCAGAACAAAATACTGCGGATTCGTCAAGCAAGCCAAGTTGGTGCATCATTGAATAAATGGTATCTGTAGAATTACAGAACACAAAGCAATTACCATTCAGGCCTGCTAACACTTCTTTTACTGCCTGCAACAGATTATTTGTCACATGGAGATTTATGTCTTTAACATAGTCGAATGTTGGCTTGATGGTAATGGCCTGGAATTTCTGCTCCTCAAAACGTGGGTCTGTAAACTCTATGGGAGTGGCAGACACCAGTGCCTTATTTTCACATTCAAAAAACAAATCCATAGGCAGTGTTATGTCGGGACGAAAACCTGAATCTTTGACTATCTTGTGGCACTCATCGAACAATAGAAAGCAGTTATAGCGTATATTCATATCCATTTCTTCAAATGCTCCCAGTACCTTGTAGAAACTTTCTGGAGTGGTGAGTATCTTGATATATTTGTTCTGTTTGATACTCCTTTCCATATATGCCACTATGTCATCTGTATAGACACCATCAGATACTCCAAAAAGATTGTCTTTCCCATGCTTCGGGTCTTTGCATTTTCCACTGATAACGGGTTTGTTCGGCTCTATTATGACTGAATTGCGGTGTGCTTTTAATTCTCCGTAAGTAGCACCAAGTCCCGTAAGTTTTTTATATAATATGGTGTTGGTGGGTATTTCGGGTAGAATTTCTGTCAAGTATTGAATTTTGCCGTTTGCTTTCTTGCTGACCATTATTTCTTTGTTCTTCATATTTCTCACATTTAGATAGTTAGAAAAGGGGGAAAACTCCCCCTTACATTTGATTGGCGGATAGATTGATTAGATAGTCTGTTTTTGTTCACGTAAATACTCTAAAGTTTCATTTGTCCGCTTGATTCTGAACATTATCTTTCCCTTGAAGCAAGGCAGAATCGCACTGATTGATTCGGGATGTTCTCTGAACAATGGGATATATTGAATAGTCTTCCCTATCTTAATCATTTCTTTCAGCATCTCAAACTGGAAGTCTTCATTCTCATTCAAAGTATCAACTTCTTTCGGGTTGGTATCGAAGTCTGCTACATCACCTGTGAATAAATAGTTCAACAAGCCTTGATAGGATGCAACTTTCAGTTGGTATTTGAATCCTGCCACACGAGCGGATTCTATCCATGCGCAAGGTATATTGTCCTTACTTCCGTAGAACTTCACTATCAGTAGTTCCTTACGCTTCATCATTTCCTGTAAGGTGTTGTATGCACCTTGATTATCATAAACTCGAACTGAACTTGCAGCATTTACAGAATAATCAAAATTACTCATATTATTTTACTATTATAAATTAAACATGTTTATTAGCGCAATCATTGACTTTGGCGCCTTACTGTCTTTGATTGCTGTTTTCAAAATTCTAAGATTTGTTTACTTAGTTATCGGTAATGACCTTAATTCTCCCTTACTATTCTTCGGAGTGAACTTCCTTAATATACTGAATGGAATGAATCATTTTCGTTTAACTTTCAATGTCCTCTTGTCCTTTTGACAATGCAAATGTAGAGTAGAATTTAAGGGTAACAAAGCATTTTGTCTAATGCCTATGTGTGTAGAAAACGTGTCTATTTCAGTACGCAAAAAAAATGCGTATCGAAAAGAATAAACCTTTCAGTACGCATTTCTGCTATAGTTTTTATGTATGTTATTTAAGAAATTACCATGTAGTTATTAGCTATGACAGGCGGAAATTTTTCATTCTTGTATCTTCTAAGGAGATTGGATAACATTCTGTTTTTGTTGCCCTCTGAATCGTATTCTTCATTATACCTTTTACCATCATAACCTACAGTATAGATAAGTCTAGATATAAACATCATCTTGTCTTTAGATACTTTTATTTTTTTATTTGGTATAGTGGTAGCCTTTCTTCTCTCAATGAAGAATAGAAACATATCCGTAAACTTCCATTTTTTATGAGATATGTCAAGACTGAACTTTTCTTTGAAATCCATCTTTGATAACAAGCTATTGTCTATAAAGCCTTTCAAGCCTATCTCTTTTAACTGTTCGATTTTTGTTTCTCTGTCTTTGTTACTATTTATAATCTTAGCGTATGATTCGCTGAAATGATGGACTGCAATTTGAATGATATTTATAAAGTCTTCTCTTTCTGTATAATAACTTTTTTTATTGCCTTGCTTCAAAGTAATACTTGACGCATCACATAGATTAGTTAGAAAAGTGGCAAAGTCTTCAAGTACAGACTTTCCCATAATGGGTGCATTTGTACCCATATCTTCTATAAAGTCATATACGAACAAAAGCAGATACCAAAACTTACTAACGTCTAACTTATACGCTTCAATGGTATTCTGTAAATCTTCATTAGATAAAAATTTCTCTTTGAAAGAATCGTCCAATTTTCTGTATTCTCGTTTCTTGTATTCTTCCAAAGTCCCTTTGAATGTTTTCATTTCTTTGGCTCTCTCGTATCTTTCTTCAACAGATAGATTTCTTTCCGCATATCTGTTGGCAAATATGGCTGGTGCGGAAGATACGTCTTCATAATCGGGTAGGAAGTGATTGGCTACTTCCCACACATATTCCAGAAGTGGTTCATCAAGGCATTTATAGCTTTCATACCAACCTATCTTTAAATCTGGCAGCTCCTCTATTAATTGCAATTGTTTCATTAGCGATGTTATGATTAGTTGTGCTGCAAAATAAAAGAAAAGTCTGCAATCTTTTTCAGACTACAGACTTCTTTTCGTTATAGTAGATTCTTCATCGCATCATCTACCTGTTCGTTATCAAATTTACTTAGATATATCTGAGTGGTTTTTATATCTTGGTGTCCTAAAGCTTGTGATATAATTCCAATGTTTACTCCAGATTTCTTTAATATGGTAGCGAATGAATGTCGAGCAACGTATGTGGTTACTTCTGCCGTTATCCCTAGTTCTTGAGCAAATTTTCTCAATTCAGTATTTACTTGATGGCAGATTTTATGTACTCTGTTATTTTTCTGCATGGGTGTTATATGTCGTTTGCAATGTAGAATAGGAAATAGATATTCTGCCTCCTGTTGATAAGTAGAATATTTTGCGATTATTGTTGAGGCTTCTTTTGATAATAGGAGATTGATATTGCCATGTGTTTTTTGTCTTTGGTAAATCAATCTGTCCTCAACAATGTTTTGACGCGTCAAATTAGCAATATCCACAAACGAGATTCCCCCACATAAATAGGAGAAAGAAAACAAATCGTGAGTAAGTTGTCTAAGTTTACTTTGACCATTACAATTTGCGTTTATAAGTTTCAGAATATCATTCTTGGATAAGGCTCTTTTAATAGTTTTGGTATTGAAGTGGCTTAGCTTATACTCAATGAACGGGTTCTTTTCACGTGCCACTATCTTTGCTTCTATAGCCTTGTTATAGGTGGCTCGTAAAGTACGGAATTGATAACTGAGGGTGGTGTCTTTGTTGCCTTTACTTCGCATCCAGTCCTCGAATTTCTTACAGAAAGGAACATCTATGTGGCTGAAAGTATAATTTAACTTTTTACCTTTATTGAAATTGCGTAAAGTATTGTATGAGTTTAGGTAAGCATAGCTATTACCAATTCTACCTTTCTGCTTTAAATCTTCGATTAGTGACAGGTAGAATTCTTCAACTGTTTTAGCCTTGATTTCTTCTTTCTGTTCGTTTATTAATGAAGAAGCGGTAAACTCTTCGCTATTGGCTTTCTTTTCTAAGATTTTTTGCTGATAATCTAATTTTGTTTTAAGGATAATCTTTTGAATTAAATCTTTGTTAGGATTGTTAGGTTTGGGTACATTTCGTTCAAAGTCCCAATGTTTTGCTGCAACAGATATTTTAAGGCTTTTGTAGGTGCTTTTTCCATTCTGTGCAATTCTCAACATTAAAGGGTGTTCTCCATTTGCTAAGGTTTTACTTTTGTAGCAAATCACTGAAATTGTAGCGTCCATAAGAATCTGGTTTAATTCTTGGTTTAATTGCTGGTTTAATTTGCTCGATTAAACCGCCACTTATAGCGATATTACCAAAAAAAACAAAAAGCATCGACAATCATCAGATTATCAATGCTTACAACCAGTCGGGGTGACTGGATTCGAACCAGCGACCACACGCCCCCCAGACGCGTACTC
>ERZ791864.2009-NODE-2009-length-11533-cov-3.126590_pt1 | contig 11533 bp, 5 predicted proteins | sample MGYA00510282_ERZ791864 | MGnify/ENA primary metagenome ERZ791864 (study PRJEB30046, sample SAMN00792087) | human gut metagenome | study: EMG produced TPA metagenomics assembly of the A metagenome-wide association study of gut microbiota in type 2... | reverse complement strand
CTTGTTGGTCGAAGCTTGGGCTTCAAAGTAGCTCAGACCGAAATCGAGCACATTCCAGGAGAGCTCCAGATCGGCCGTCCTGCCGTCGCGTTCGCTGCTCTTAGAAGGCACGAGCGACTCCTTGCCGGTTGCAAGCGATTCGCTCGAGCTTGCGAGCTCGTTGGAGCGGTCGCGATACCCTGCCGACGCCGTGAGCTTCGGCAAGAGGCTCATGCTCTGCACATCAGCGATGTTTTCCTGCACCGCACGCTCCATCATGGCCAGGCGGTGTTCGAGGTTGTACTTGAGCGCACGGGCAACAGCCTCTTCCATCGTAATGGGAGCCGTGACGGGTTCCTGCGCAGCGAACATCAGCTGCTGGTCGACATTGGCAAGACGCATAAGATCGTCGCTCGAAAGCTTTTCGGGCGCGATGACCGAGCAGCCGGCGAGCATCAGCGCTGCGGCGACGGACGTAGAAACAAGAGTAAGGCGGATCATCCGAGAGGCTTTCATCTGAGACATGATTGGAAATCCTGAAATAGGCAAGAGAATGAGTAGGTTCGGCGGCACGGACTGCCAGAGTGAGCGTCCGTGCCGAATAAGTGAGTTGTCAGCGATCAGCTCGCAGTGAGATCATCGGATTTGGCAAAGATGCCTTCGCGGGCATAGACCGTATGGCGTTCAATGGCAGCGGTGAGACTCGTGTCAGCGACCTCGCTCTGCTCGGGCGTCTCTGCGTCGAGCAGCGCGGCTAAACCCTTTTGAGCAACGTCATTCAAGTCAGCTGACGGCAATTCCGCTGCGCTCTCATTGAGCGTCACGCGTGCTGCGGATTTGTCTGAGCGCTCGACCTTTTCAACAGCGCGCTCTACCGCCCGGTCACGGCGAACCTCTTCGGTATGAAGCTTGGCGTCGCATTCATCATCGACGGTCTGCTTATAAAGCGCGAAGAGGCGCTCTGAGGCCGAGGGTTCTTCCAGAGGCGCAGCCGGCTTGCCGAAGATCGGTTCGAAGACCGGTGATCCGCCGCCAGTACCGTAGGTCTGAAGTCCTCGCGCTCGAGCCCTCGTCCGAGTCCCGTGTCGCGCAGAAGGTCAAGACCGCGGCCAAATGCCGGGTTGGCAACGCCCGCATCCGCACTGGTGACGGGCGCAATTTGCGTCCCGATCCAAATGGTGCGGGTGGTCGAAGCGCCATAGGCATCGGTGGCCTTCACCGTCACCGCCAAGCCGTTTTCGAAATTCGCGTCCGCCTTTAAGATGCCGGTATCGGCATCAAAAGAGACGCCCTCAGGGAGTTCTGCGGGTTCGGTGATCTCCACTCTGAATCCGTCGCCCTCGGCATCCTTGAAGAGCGTATTGAGATCAGCTCTGATCCCGCCGGCCGTATCGCCGAAGACCGCCGGCAGCCCTTCATGAGTCGATCCCGCGCCGACAAACTCGGGCGCGGAATTGGTGCGAACACCCACCGTCACTTCGAACGTATTCGAAAGGCCGTAGCTGTCCGTCGCGGTAATCGTGAGCTTAAAGGGTTCAGTCACCGTCGCCGTGCCGTAGATGCGGCCCGTGTCAGCATCAAAGCTCAGCCCGCTGTTATCGGGCAGCCCGTCAACCCTGAAGGTCAAATCGTCGCCATCAGGATCCTTGATGAAGTCCTTGAGCTCAAACGAATTATTGCCCCCGACCACAACGCTCGGAGCGGTATCCGGTACAGCCTGCGGGGCTTGATTGCCGCGAACCGTGAGCTTAAAGGTGTACTCCACCGGAGCATTCTTGCCGTCCGAGGCCGTGATCGTCACCGAGAACGCACCGACCTCCTGAGGCGTGCCGGAAATCGTCCCTGTCTTTGCGTCGATAGTCAGACCATCGGGGAGCCCCTTCACTGCCGTGAAGGTCAGCTCATCGGCCTCATTCGGGTCTTTGAACCAATCCTTGACACTGAAGTTCGTCTCGTGATTGAAGACGACTTCGGGCACCTTGACATTTCCATCAACAACGACCGGCGGCTGATTTTCCATGATGGTCAGCGTGACATCACGGCTCGCCGTCAGACCGCTCTCGTCTGCCGCAGTGATTCGCAGCTGATAGGCACCCGTCTTCGAAACCGTGCCGGAGAGCTTGCCATTCTCAAACTTCAGCCCCAGCTTCTGAAGACCATTTTCGATAACGTTCCCGTTCTCATCGAGGAGTTCCACGGTGACGGTCGCCACTTTGACGTCATCCGTAAAGAGGTCTGAGGGCAGCGTAATAGAACCCGCTGAACCGCCGAGCGCAACATCCAAGGTACCGCTCAAAGCGTAATCCGGATACTTCGTTTCGTTAAATTCGGGACCATCGTTAATCTGCAGCGTCACCGCATTGTCAATCAGCAGCGAATCGCTGCTGCCGCTCGAGGACGTAAAGCCAATGCTTAAATCGACCGACAGATCTGCACCTGGCTCAGCACCCGAGGCGGTGAAGGTGATTGCCTTCAAAAGCGCCTCGGCTTTGTCTGCATCAACGCCCTGCTCGAGTGTGATGGAAAGCGTTCCTTCGCGGGCAGACCATGCACCGAGCTTCACGTCACCGCTGTAGACGTAGCCGTCATCCTTGAGCGTCAGACCAGAATCTGCACTGAGCCCAAAGGTGCCGTTCGGATAGTCGACATTTACCGTGATCGAAGCCGCGTGTCCAAGGATGGAATCTTTGATGCCCGAGAAATCAACATTCGCGAGAAAGTCGGTCGGCTGCTCGGGATCCGGGACATGAATGGTCTCTTCGTCGGGCGTCTCAATAGAGCCGTCAGTGGCTTTGACGCTGAAGATCTGAGCGTCGGACTTGCCGACATTGTCAATCATGGTGACCTTCAGCACGACTTCACCGGCAACGTCGGACGGCACGTCATATTTCACCGCCCCAAGCACCGTGTTGAACACATCGTGATTAAGCGACCCCGTGAATGTAATCGTCAGCTTGCCGCCCTCGACACTATAAGAACCGAGTTGAGTGCCGTCAGCTCCGGTAATCACACCGTCGGCAAAGGTATATCCAATAGTCTTGGCAAAACTAAAGCCGTCTGAAGTATTCGCCCCGCCGTTGCGCTCGATCGTAATGCTGAAGTCTTGGTAATCCTCAACATCCGCATCGACGCCAGACAGATATTTGCCTACTTCGGCGGAATTGCCGGTGTAGGGAATCTGAGGCAATGCCGACGCAGAATAAACGCCCTGAGATCCACTGTTAAAGTAGATATTTTTACCGTCTGAAGAAACAATAAATTTCCCAAAACCTTCTGTACCCGCATCAATGGATCCGGCTTTTGTCAAGAAGCCAGAAAGTGCATCTACAGTATATTCAACCATCTTTCCATCCTCAGTTGAGGCAAACAGAAGCTTGCCGTCGGAGGAAAGATGCATTTCTTGAATACTGATCGATTCGCCTTCGAATCCATAATCCGCACCAACAGTTAATGACTGCACGAGAGTCATCGTACCGTCATTATTTTTCTCAAAAGTCAGTACGTAGCGGGTGGTCATGGCAGATGCGGAGTAAACGTAGAGATATTGACCATCCGCCGATGAAACAACGCTCCCAACCTTCCACAGCATAAATTCATCATCGACTTTGACCCCAGACTCATCCGCATTGATGGTCTCGTAATTCAATGATTGAAGCAGATTAAGCGATCCGTCTTCGCCCACTGCGACAACAGCAATTCCGCTCTTTTCGCCCATACTGTCTTTTTGAACATATATGGATTTGCCGTCACCGGAAAATTTAATGGCCGTTAGATTCTGATCTGCAAAATTCATTTCATCCCGCGTGAACTGCGAGATCAATTTCAAACTGCCGTCAGCATCAACTGTATAAAGGTACAAAGTATCTTCAGTGAGCGCCGCAAAGTACTTGCCGGAAGGATCTAAGGAGATGTCCTGCCACGAATCAGACTCAGAGGTCAGATCAATGCCTTCAATGGGAGACCAAGTCCCGTCGGCATCTGCCATGAATCCATGAACGCCTATGACAAAAGAGTTTTCACCGGAAATTGCCTTGACATAAACAGAGTTGCCGTCGGCGGAAACAACGATGCTCCCAGGATATCCCCCTGGCGATGATCCAAGTTCGAAAGCGTTTTTGAGTGTTAATGCGCCATCATCACCGCGGCTGTAAATGTAGAAGGTGTACGTCCCGGAGCCACCGCTGCCGGAAGACGACATCACGAAAACCGTCTTGCCGTCCGGAGTCTGTGCTAGATCGTTGACGTAATAATCTGCCCCTGTAATGACGCCGTCATGCATAAAGATTGTGTCGGAGGTTTCAGGCGCATCAACACTTACATCCGGATCGACGCTGAGATGCACACGAATGGTCGCCGTGACATCATCAATAATCGATGAATCAGACCCGCCGTTATCGGCGCCGCCGTTATCGGTCACTTTAGTCAGAGCGAAAACACGCTCACTAACCTGAGCCTCGGCATTCTCGTTGACATATGTCATCGAATTGACAACGTTTTGAGCGGCCCCAGTCTTAATGCCACCATCAAAACTAATGGTCAGCACGCCTTTTCCGTCAGCGACTACATACTGATAGGCGTATCCGCTCTTCGTAGTGCCGTCTGATGAGCTATTCAGAGGAATACGCACTCCGTCGACCACCCAATATTCACCTTCAGCAAAATCACCCGAAGCCGTGAGCTCCATCGAGGATACTTTCTGATTGAGTTCACCGACATTGATCGCCACATCTTTGAAGATAGGCGATGACATGCCTGTCGTGTTGTAATACTCATTTTCTACAGCAGAAGAACCGGATGCTGAAGGAGCCTGATTGGCAGAGAATTCGTATTGAATCGTTTTCTCAACGGATTTGTCGTTATCCGTTACGGTCGTCTTGATGGAAACGCTGCCGTCTGCAGCTGCAGACTGGACTGTAAAGGAAACCTGCTTGACAACTGCGGCTACATCGGCTGTTGTTGCGCCATCCTTAAATGTCAGAACGATTTTCCCATCAGCTGTCTCAACCGCCGCAATCGTACGGTCTCCGTTCTTGATGACGCCATTTTCGAGCGTATAACCTTCTGCTCCCGTCCATTCAAACGCTGTTGAAGGTTTGGCTTCATCATTCGTTTCGAAGGTAACAGAAACGTTACCGTAGTTGCCGCTGCCGGAATTGGCAGCATCGCGATCGGCATCGGTAATGGAAAGCGACCCGCCGACATTAACCGACTCCCCTAAGGTAGCGTTATGAACTTCCGCCTCTTCATAAGAAAGCACCTGTCCGCCCGCGGCAATCCCAACCTTTCCTGAGTCAAACACAACGAGTCCGGCTGCATCACCACCTACTGCAGGTGTTGTTTTAATCGGGGTAAGACCTTCTTGCGTCACGCGAAATTCTGAAAGCGTCCCAGAGTCATTGCTTGAAAGGACATAAAGACGATCTCCAGCTGGAGAGAGCGCAATATCCACAACGTTAGAACTATCAGTTTCCGCTATTTTAGAAAAAGTTTTTTCAGCAAAATTAGCCTGATAAATTTGAATCTTACCGCCAAATTGAACAGCTATTAGCCCGTTATCTGATGCCGTAATATTAAGAACACCATCACCCTCTTCTATTCCATCAAGATCTTGAGAGAATAACTCTTCACCGTCAGCACCATATACTTTAAGTTCTGGGCCATAAGCAAACTCATGATTGCGGAATTTAATGACATAGTCTCCGCAGCTGACAAAATCCATTGAAGCATTTTCGCCAATATCCGAATCGTTCCATTGACCGTTCTCATAAGATATTTTTGTACCGCCGTATGAACTCCCCCAACCATAATCAGCAAAATAGCCGATATAACAGGTAGTACCATCAGAACTTACAGCAATTGATGTGCCAGTTCCTGATATTTCCTTTTGACCTTCAGTGGTTAAATCACCATTATCTGCCACTTGGAAACGAAATACATTATTCCCGCTCACAGCATAAAGGACACGGCCATCAGCGCTAGATGCAATATCCGTAATGCTTCCAAGCCCATCAACACTTGAATGATCAAAAGTCCGCAGATAAGAAAGCTTCCCGTCAGTCACTTTAAAGACAGCAATATCGCCGTCTTTGTCGCCTACAAAGGCAAAATTCCCGTTGTCTGACAGAAAGATCTTTGTGGCATTCTCGATGCCGGGTGCATTTGTAAGACCGGACAGTTCTGTTCCGCCAACATTCACTTCCGGCGCAAAGTTATAGCTGCTCTCGATTTTCACGGTTCGATCTATATCCAGATCAGCCGTGCCTCCATCATTCATATAAGAAAGCGCATCGATCTTGACGGTCACATCCGCTGAAGGTTGCGCAGTACCGTCTGCAACCTTCAGTGCAAGCCCATCAATGAGTGTTTTGAGCTGGTCAGCATTCTGAGTAGAACCGATTTTGATGACCACCGTTGCCGTGCCGTCCGCACCGACCGTCACCGTTGCGTAGCGGTCCGCGTCTGGGTCACCGATCTGAACCTTGTTGCCCTGCGTGAGGAGAACTTCCTTTCCATCAACAATAATGGCCAGCCCTTTGCCGCTTTCAGAAACCTGCAGCGTCAGCGAGTCGTAATTCTTGCCGTCAGCAAGCGGCTCAGCCTGGACATTGCCGAAGAGATCGACCTGCGCACCCGGCTTGCCGTTTTGATCCACGGTGATGTCGCCAGCGGAAGGATCCGCTGAAACTGGCGGATTGGCATCCGCCTGAGCATCCGCCGCCACTTCTGCCGCCGTAGCCGCAGCCGCCGCGTCAAACATCATTCGCGGCTCAAGCGCAAGCTCAAGGCTTCCGTAGGAGAGATTCGCTGTAGTCATTTTGTGCTTCTTCCCTTTTGGGTTGGGTTTCAAACTTATTCAATGAGCCGCGCAAAGCTGCTCTTACTTTCAAGATCCGATGCAATACGCTTCAATCCGTCGATCACCGTCTCTTTGCCTTCTGCGAAGCTCGTTGTCTGAACTTCAGACACATCGCCCGAATTGCGTCCGCAGGCGAGGAGCGTGGGCTTAAGCTCGTTGTAGCGGCGAAGCCCGGATTCATTTGTTGAGGGCGGAACGATGAGCATGTAGAAATAGAAGTCCTGATGCGACTTGAAGCTGTCGCACAAATCTTCAATTCGCTGCCGGACAAAATCTCGGTCTCCGGTATCGGCATAGCCGCCCAAGCTCTCAAGATCGAGATAAAAGTTGTTGGCATCCATGTCGATGTCAATCAGCGGACCATTCAAATTGGCCAGCATGACGATCGCCTTGACGGTGGACTTGCCGTCTTCGCTGAAGTCACGCGGGTGGTCGAGATCTCCCCAGCCGTCAATACCGCGGAACCCCGGCGAAAGCGCCATTGCTCCCCATCCCATTGCAATATTCATGTTGATGGCGTGATTGATTTCTTCATGATCGCCAATCATTTTTTGCAGACGTGCCGTAAATTTTTCACGCTCATCCGTGAGCGGCAGGAGTGCTGTGAGCGGCACTGTCCCGTCAGCCGCAATCCAGCGCTGATCTGTTGGTCCCGTTAATCCGTTGCCCGCAGAAGGAATCACCGGTCCCCGCCACGTGATGTAGGGCCACCCGCCGGGATAGTTCGACATAATGCAGTTGCCGCCGTAACAGGTTTCAGCGCTGATTTCAAAAGATCCTCCCGGCGGTTCAGTCCAATCGAAGAGTTCCCCGCCGCGCATTCCCCGACGAACATGAAGAATCTTCTTGCGGACATCGGGCATATCGGGAGAGGCCAAATTAGAGACACCCGCCCCCTGTTTGATATAGCGGAACCACTGCGGCTCAATTCGATCCGGCAGCGCCCAGCTGCGAATACGCGAAACACCCTTGGCATCGTCCCAAACATTGACGCCGTCTGAATAAGGCACTAAGGCCATCCAGCGGTCAGCCCGTCCGTCAATGACTTCGTCATAAAAGGCCTCGCCGATGTCGCGGATCGCCTGCATGTCTCGCTGCGTCTCATTGATCGTGGAGGGGACAACCAAAGCAATTTCAAGCGGGTTGTAAATCGCCACCGCAGCACTTGCCACCTCAACGGTCTTCCCCGGACCGCCTAAAAGTGACGGCAGCGCCCGAAAGCTTGCCGAGACTCGATACCCTTCATAGTCGTTCCAGGTCACCGGCTCTACCGCAACGCTCAAGTCACGCTAGAGCTGCTCTTTATCCAAACCCAGATTGACGGCAACATAGCGCTGAGCCATCCCCAGCACATCCGTCTCAGAGTCCTTCGCCGCCTCCATCGCCACAGCCTGTGCAGCCGCATCAGTCGCCTGCTTGAGGCGAGCCCCGTCGGCACTCACGCGCGTTGCGTCCACCACAAAGGCCGTGAGCGCAATGCCGCCGATCAGGAAAAAGACCACATTGACCGCAGCCGAACCGGATTCTTCACGGAGAACGCGAGCTAAAAGCGACTGGGCACGTTTGCAAAGAAGAGAAATCATGCGTTGCTCCCTTCGCCATCATCGTCCGACGGCATCAGATTTTCTTCTTCAAGCGCTTCGTCGAGCTTGATTTCGCGGTTGTTGGAGCGGTAGATGTTCTCCACCTGAATCACTCGGGGAAGACGCAGGTGCTTGCCCAATTCAAAGCCTGCCGTACGGCGGCAGACATCCACCACAATCATCGACATCGTGCTGCCGTCCACATCGCTCTCGTCATTGCCTTCGCCGGAATTTTCCGGCGGATCCACCGGCAGTTCGCCCGTGAAGTACTTCCCCTCGACATTGAGTTCGCAGAGCATCGCCCCGTCGCCGCGGCGAATCATCCACTGCACGGCGCCGGACTGCAGCACATTCATGATGATGACTTCGGTGTCACGGGTTTCGGTCTCGAGCGATGCGTCAACGAGCGCATTGAGCCCGTACTGCGTGAGCTTAGGCTGCTGCGCAGCATTTACAGCAATGCTGCCAGCGCCCGCCTCAAGGCGTTCCCGCTCAATGCCGATCTGGTGCATATCCGAAAGAATCACGGCAGTGCTCACCAAAAATGTGATGCCGAGCGCTGTTTCTACAGCAATCGACCCGGATTCACGACGCAGTCCAGCGGCGGCCGAAGCAATCATCTTGAAATAGGAACTCTTATTCATTTCACGTCCCTTCACTTTCTTCAATGCGGGGGTAGTAAGCGATGACGCGTTCGTAGCGATAAGTGAAATCTTTTCGGTTCGTCAGAATGAGGCGCGGAAGCGGCGTAATGAAGTCCTTGGAGATCACGACGACAACCTTCCAGGCGGGATAGCTGCTGTCCGCTTCTGCGGTGCCTTCCTCATCGTCCTGGCCTGCGCCGTTTGTTCCGCCCGGGTTGCCGAGCGCGTCCAGCGACTCATAGGCCTCAACGGTTACGCGGGAGACATTCGAGGGCTTGAGGTAGCCAAATGAATAGGCTGCAATACCCTGACGAATGTCATTTTCGGCGGACGCCCCCAGCTCACCGGCATCGCGAAAGCGCAGAAGCGCGCTCGAGACTGCGCTTTCACCAACCTGAATCGTGAGCGCCATATTGGCAAATTCCACAATGATGAAGAACGCAGCCAGAATCACCGGAAAAGCAAAAGCCGTCTCAACCGCGGAGACGCCGCGCCCGTCGCGCAGAAAAGCACGGCCGGCGGCAAAGATTCGCGAACGGAAGATCCCGACAGTCATTTAGGGCTTGCTCCCGTTTTGACCAGCGCTGCCCTTTTTCAGCGCCTCAAGCGCAGCTGCGGCTTCGGGGCTGCCCTTCGGGAACGTCTGGGCATGGGAAGAAAGACCGGCAGCGTCCTTTGTTTCGATCGTCTTCACGGGCTCGACGACAAGCGGCACTTCATAGCCGTAGTCCGAATCATCCGCAGATTTCGGGCGAATTTCGATCATCTTCTCGGCCGCCCGCAGGCACTCATCGGCGAGCGTAGATTCGCCGGCATCAATGCGGCTTTTCATGGCCGCAAACTTTTTGAGAGCATCCTCGGTCTGTTCATTCGTCATAAAACTCTGAAGCGTCTCACGCGAACGATCAGCCGACCCCGTCATGAACTGCACAAAGGCGAGATTCATTTTGGGCGTCAGAACCCCGGAAGCGTCCGACGAGCTGAAGTTCTCAGCGTCGCCGAGCACCTTCAAGGCCCCCTTGGCATCGTTCATGCCGAGTTTGGCGAGCGCCAAATTGTTAAGCACCTGCACGTTCGTCGGTGACTGGGCAAGCGCCTTGTCAAAGTACTTGACGGCTTCCTCGTGCTCACCCGCAGCATCGAGAACAATGCCGTAAGCATTGAGCGCAGAAACGTTCTTGTCGTCGAGCTCAACGGCCCGCGCGAGTGCGCTTCGCGCATCGCTCATGCGGGCTGAAGCCATATAAGCACGGCCTAAACCAGTGAGGAGCCCCGCTTCTTCAGCCGGAGCAAATTTCACTTTTTCAGCTTCTGCAAGGGCTTTGGTTCTGGTAAACAAAGTCAAGGTAGCTCGCGGCGGTTCAATGAGCGACGCGATTCCTGCATATTCCAAAAGGGTCTTAGCATCCATGCCGCCTCGGCGGTCGAGTTCAGCATAAACGCCGAGCGCCCCTTCGTAGCGTCCCTGAGCCACCAGCATGCGCGCAAGGCGGAGCGCCGAGTCACGATCCTTCTTGGGCGCTGTTACGACTTCTGAAGGCGTGCGCTCCTTGATGGTGCGCTCAGGCATCGGGCTGTCCGACCCCGCGCCGGCGAGGGACGCACACCCCGAAAGCATCAGCGCAGCTGCCGAAAAGGCAAAGAGCATAGCGGCCTTCATGGCCGGACGCGGGCGTCGGCAGGAACTGTGAACAGAAGTAGTCATGATCGAAAAAAAATCAGGTGAGGAGACTGCGGATGACGCGCATCAGTGCGGGTGCGGCCACGATCGCTACGACGGGCGGCAGAATCAATGTCATCAGCGGCAAAGAGAGACGGGCGGGGAGCTTCCCGGCACGTTCTTCGAGCGTCAAAATCAAGGTCGACCGAGATTCGGCGGCAATGTTGTGGAGCGCCTGCGCCAGAGGCGTACCGAACTGTTCGGCTTGAATAAGCGTTGAAACCATGCCTTCAATAGACGGCACGCGCGTACGCTCGGCGAGATTGCGCAGCGCCGCTGAACGCTCGGGCATGATTTCAAGTTCGGCATTGGTGAGTGCGAGTTCATGAGCGAGAATCGGTGCGGAAAGTTCCAGTTCTCTCGACACCACCTTCACAATGCGCGTAAAGGGAAGGCCGGCCTCGGCGCAGATCACCATGAGGTCAAGGGCGTCGGGCATGCTGCGCTCAAGCGCCGTATAGCGCCGTGCGGCCATCGACTTCAAAACCCATTCCGGCAGAATACCGCCCGCAAAGTAACCTGCCCCCATGAGCGCGATGGTGCCGATGCTTCGCTCCTGAGTGCCGAAAAAGAGCGCGGCCGCAATGCCGAGTCCGAGCAGCGTTTTGAGGAGCAAAAAGACGCCGAGCGAACCCGGGCGCGCGAAACCGGCTTGGGCGAGGAGGAGCGCCGTTGTCTCACGGCTCTTGTCATTCCCGGCGAGCTTGAGCCCAAAGCGAGCGGCCGGCTGAATCCATTCCGGCAGCGGCTC
>ERZ791864.2003-NODE-2003-length-11583-cov-2.681037_pt1 | contig 11583 bp, 9 predicted proteins | sample MGYA00510282_ERZ791864 | MGnify/ENA primary metagenome ERZ791864 (study PRJEB30046, sample SAMN00792087) | human gut metagenome | study: EMG produced TPA metagenomics assembly of the A metagenome-wide association study of gut microbiota in type 2... | reverse complement strand
CACGTACGCCTGCGGATACACTCAAACGATCCCAAAAACGTTGGTCATATTGGAAGAAGAGGGCTGCATTATCACTTTTGTACACTTCATCCATTACAGCAGAGTCATAACGGATGTGTTCGAAAGTCATTCCCGTAGTGATCTGTGCGCCACCGTTCCATTTCTTGTTGAACTGATAGTCGAGATAATAGTCAAAGTTCTTGTCTGTTTGAGTTTTCGGGTTGAGTCGAGACGGATTGATAACATTAGACAGCCACGGTACGAGATCGCTTGGCAATTGTCCGTTCTGTATTCCGCTAAGATCAGGCAGCCCGTTATCCATAACCCATGAGATAAGGTCGCAATAATCGGCAGTTGTTGCATTGGGAAAGATGTTTCCCAGTGAAGTGAATGCACCGTTCATGGCATCATCCAGATTGCCGTTGATAATTCCCGAACCGATACCGACCAATGCGGGGTATAGTGAGCTGTAATCGCCGTTTACGATATTTTTAATCGTATTCGCATCGGTTCCCATGTTTCCCAGAATATCTGTGATAGATGAACCTTCGGTTGGGCGGACGATATTATCTGCGCTATAATAAAAACGTCCTTTGATTTTATGTGAAGTTCCGTTTTCCGGGTTTACATAATTGATAAACGGGTCGATATGGAAGTTGTTTTCTTCGCGTCCCATATTGGTGAAAGGAGAAGGCTTGTATACTTCGGTCGGTGAACGCCAGATAAAGAAGTCCCCGTATTGATTGGAAAGGAAGTCTACATTAAAACCATAATTCAGAATTTTCAGTCCCATATCCGGTTGGTGATAGGTCAAACTGCCACCCATGCGGAAACGTTTGTTATATCCTTGCTGACGGTATCCTTCATCGGTGAAAAGATTGATCCCTCCACTAATGTCGAAATTACCGATACGACGGGAGTGGGAGAGGTCGAAACCTTCGTAAATCGGATTCCGTACTCCACTTAGGAGACTGCCACGCAGAATAGGTTTTACTGCATATTTATCATCTTTCCAGAAATTCTTATCGCTCCATTGGTATTCATCATTCTCTGCATCACCGTAGATGCCTACGTATGTGCTGAACCGTGTCTTGGGCGTTAAACCCGGGCGTGCGGTACGAATATTGATAATACCATTCAATGCTGAGGAACCGTATAGCACAGAAGAAGCTCCTTTGATAACTTCCACCTGTTCTACATTTTCCAAAGGTACGGTGTTCCAGTTGATTTCTCCTGTTTTCGGGTTCAGTGTACTCATTCCGTCTACCAGAATCTGGCTACGTGCACCTACACCGTAAGTCCACCCGCTGCCACCACGCATGGAAGGCTGCTTGTCTACAATGTCAACCCCCGGCAGGGTACGGAGGGTAGATGAAATATCTGTCGGTGCCTGGCGGGCAATGTCACCGGATTTCACCACATCCATAGAAACTGTTACATCACTTAGCTTCTGTTCGAAGCGTCCAGCACTCACTACCACTTCTTCCAGCAGTTTAGTGCTCTCTTTCATATAGACGTCTTTGGTGACTACTTCGCGTTTATTGATAACGATAGGCATCAGTACATCATCATAGCCTACATAACTGAATACGAGGTCGACTCCACCTTCGGGAAGTTTGATTTCATATTCTCCGTTAATATTGGATACTACTCCCTGATTGCCGTGGAGCTTGTAGGTAACAGCTGCTCCGACCAACGGTTCGTTGGTCTTGGCGTCGTATATATGTCCTTTCAGTGTTTGGGCAAAGCTTGTCCCAAAACAAGTAAGGCAGATTAATAAAGTTAGTATATATATTTTCTTCATTGTTTCTTACGTTTTATTTATTCGGAACAAGTTCTAAACCAAACTCTATTCTCTCAGGAGATAGAAAAGCTTCTGAAATACCATTTAAGAATGCTGAAATTATAAATCCCAGCCCTTGCATATCCTCCGGAAGCATACTAACTATTAGCGGACTAAGATCTGGTAGTAATTTAGCTATGGGAGTAAATCCTTCTTTATCTAAGTAAATATAAGTATGTCCTTCTTTTGAAGTAACCTGCATCGGGATTCCGGTAGTTAACCAATTGAAAATAGCGTTGAAGGAAGTGTCGTTGACATTGACCAAGAATCCAAGTGTTTCATTGTTTAAACTTTGATTAAGTGTGGTTAGCAATTCTTTCACTTTCATGGCATCCATTTGAGATACAGCATCAATGATAGCATTGATTATGTTCACATCCATATATGTATCGCTGCTGCTGGCTATTGAGGAAATGATATTAGCTAAGTTTAATTTTAATATTAACTTACCGTCTTTTTGAAACCAAGTAGCAAACCCTTTTGGAGAAGGGATATACTTACGGTCAGCAATGTTGGGAGTAATCATCTCCTGTGTTAATGGAGTTTCTAGAAATCCAAAAATAACGTCTATATCTACTCCTGACAACGGATCATTTGAATAGGAAGCCGTTACATTTCCGTCTGCTCCTAAAGTGATGTCTTGCAGAACTTGTGGCAAAATGTAACTTACTATATTTTGGATTCCATTACCCCATGTTTGGGTTGTAGCTCCGCTTTCTGTAGCTTCTACATCTGCATGGAAATAGCATGACGCATTTAATACTTGGCCATCAACCTCCTGCCATGTATATTCATTTCCCCAAGTGTCACCAACTAATATTTTTTTTACGCCGTTAACGACTTCGGGTAACTTATAAGTATTTGCCCACAAATCGGCATTACCCATTTGGATATTGGATATGTTTAAGGTGAGTTTTCCTTTTGTTACACGTCCTTCGTATCTAAAAGTAGTCAATGTTTCATTTCCCATACCATTACCGGAAAAAGAGTATCCTTCTGTATCTCCGGAAAGGGGAATGGATGTAATCTTTATTGCCTTTTCTCCCGGAAGAATATCGTAGAGAGTAATGATAGCAGTTTCTCCTGTAACAGTACTGAAATCAACAGATTTCCCGTTCATTGCATCACCGTTGTATGTAAGAACTAAATTGGGATTAGGATTCGAAATCTTGTTTGAATAATTGGCTGTCACGTCTACTGGAGCCGGTCCATAGTGGTCTTCGTCACAAGATGTTAAGAATGCGGATATTACGGTAAGGAAGCTTATGAATAAGATAGATAATTTTTTCATCGTTTTTTATTTTAAAATGATTTATTTTTGGATAGTAAGGTCTACGCCGATTTCCATTTTGTCGAATAATGCTACAACCTCATCTAAGTTTGTTTTTAATAAAATATCAATGATATTGATAAATGGAGTTAGTGTCTCTTTTTTTAAATAGATATAAGTATGATCTTTTGTAGCCTGACTAATACCCATTGGAATACCATTTCTCATCCATGAAAGTAAAGTTACAAAAGTGTTATCATCCATTTTTAAAATATAGGTGATTATCTCATTGTTTAAAATCATGTTGAGCGTACTTAATGCTAGCTTCAATCGGGCAGGGTCCGATTTTAAAAGAGCTTCGCTGATACCTGCAATAAGTTGGGGATCAATTTGCTGACCGTTATTCTCGGCGATGAGTGAAATAATGGCTGGTATGTTCAATTGTACTACAAATGCCTTATCACCCGTCTGATTCCAGTAGGCCAAACCTTTCGGGGAAGAAACATAAGTACGTTGGCCGATTAATCCACGGAATTCTGCATCCGTCTTACCTGCATTAGCCACCTCCATGATCTCTTTCATGTCTATGGGACTTGTGGTGTAGTTGGCAGTAACAATACCATCTTTTTCTAATGTAATATTCTTTAGTACATACGGAAAGAGTACATCTAATATATTAGTTGCCATTTGCTGCATTTGCAAAACGATAGGAGCAATGGATTCGGCTCCTTCTTTCGTTGTAATATTCACATAGCTTGCTCCACTATTACGAATGGTTGCTTCTTCATTTGTAGTATGTGAATATGCAGGAAATGCATAAGTATGAGCCAGATTATTGGCATGAGCCATTGTGACATCCAGTGAGAGTTTCATTGCTTTTGGAGTAATGATTCCATTATACTTCACCGTTACTCCCCCCATCGTGATATTCGTTCCGCTAAAGGTATAGGCATCTTTTTCTCCGTTTTCATTAAGCTTGATGCGACTGATAGGAGTAGTAACTTCTCCCGGGATAATTCCGTTTAGTGTCAGTGTTCCCGTTTCACTATCTTCCGTTTTGAAACTGGCAGTCTTTCCGATTAGTTTCTCGCCGCTGTAAGTTAAATCCAGTGTATACTTGATGTACGAGCCATATTCCTGGCTGATTTCTCCCGGCCAAAATAACTTGTCGTTATAGGTTTCTTCACATGATGTAAAGAAAAATACTGCGCAAGCTACACAAAATAGTTTTCGTAAGTTTTTCATTCTTTTTTGTTTTTATTGCGTAATTAATAAAACTTTGCAAAGTTCGGCTAACATCTATTAATTTACAAGGTCTGTTTTTATGAATTAATGTTCTATTTTTAATTATACGGAGAAAAATGATATAAAAGCATTTGAATTAATGTTCTATTTTTAATGTAATATGTTCTTCTTTTAAGAAACATAGTGAAGAATGGAATAAGATAGAACAAGACAAGGTATATGTATATAAAAGAACGGCGTCCCACACATTTCGCGTGTAAGAAACCGTTCTTATTTTTTCCTACTTCTAACTAAGAAAAGAGCCTTTTTAGAATATCACATCCATTTTAAGGTTTATTTAGATTCTCTACATGTATTTACAGGCAACTTTGTAAGTTGTGAAATTCGTCACTGATTGATGTACTGTCGTTGAAATATGTCCTTTGGTCGATTGTTTTTGTATGAAAGGAGTGTCGGTTTTATCTTTGTTTCTGCTAACATGGAACAATGAGGCATGGAAAGAGTGCGCAAGCAACAATTATTGGAACAAAGCATTTACGGAGTAATCTGGAGTGTTATTTTCTTTCTTCCGTTGATCGGAGAATATTTTGCCGTAAGTGGTGGACTTGAGAAAGAAGAAGTTCGCACGCTTGTACGTGACTCCTGGTTGGGAATTCTTCCTTTTTTTATGCTTTTTCTGTTGAATAACTATGTGCTGGTTCCTTATTTCCTTTTTAAAAAAAAATATTGGCAATATACACTTTCTTTAGTTTTTGCAATAGGTGTTATTTTTTTGATTGTTCCGTTTCCGATGAAAGGGCGTTTCCCGAAAGAATTCAGACAGGAGCCTGTGTATCATTCAGCAAAGGAAAGCCGACGGAATCAGATTATTGAAATGAGAGAAAAGGCGCGGAAGAAAGAGACGGCTAATTGGGAACTACCGGACCAGGTGAAATATCCCGTGGAAAAGTTTCAACGTCCGGAGGCTCTCCTTAAACCTGTTCCGTTTCCTTATCCTCCTATCACAGTTCGCTATCTTATTCATTTTATGATTGCCTTTCTTATGGTAGGATTTAATATAGCCATTAAACTTTTCTTCAAGTCTTTTCGTGATGAAGAAATGTTGAAGGAACTGGAACACCAGCGCTTGCAGTCCGAATTGCAATATCTGAAGTATCAGATAAACCCGCATTTTTTTATGAATACGCTGAATAATATCCACGCATTGGTAGATATTGATACGGGGAAGGCGAAAAGTACGATTGTAGAGCTTTCCAAACTGATGCGTTATGTGCTGTATGAGGCTAGTAACAAAACAATTCTTCTTAAACGGGAGGTTCAGTTTCTGGAGAATTATATTGCCATAATGGGATTGCGCTATACTGATAAAGTCTCCATTGAAATGAAGTTTCCCATCGAAGTTCCTGAAGTACAGATACCTCCTTTGCTTTTTATTTCTTTTGTGGAGAACGCTTTCAAGCATGGGGTCAGTTACCGGAATGATTCTTTCGTCCGTGTCATCGTGCAACAAGAGGAGGGAAACCGATTGACTTTCCGCTGTACGAATAGCAATAACGGAAGGGCTGACGAACAACACCACGGCATCGGGCTGGATAATATCCGTAAGCGGCTAAGACTTCTGTTCGGTAATGATTATACGCTTTCTATCACACAGGATAAGAATAAATTTGATGTCTTACTTATTATACCTTTATTATAATGAAATGTTTAGCAATTGACGACGAACCGTTGGCATTGGCACAGTTATCGGATTATATATCCCGCGTCCCTTTCCTGTCGTTAGTGAAACCTTGTCAGGATGCGTTTGAGGCAATGAAGGTATTGTCCGACGAAGATGTCGACCTGATATTTGTAGATATCAATATGCCCGATTTGAACGGGCTGGATTTTATCCGTTCTTTGATAAGTCCTCCGCTGGTGATTTTCACTACCGCTTATTCCGAATATGCGGTGGACGGCTTCAAGTTGGATGCGGTGGATTATCTGTTGAAACCATTTGAGTTTCAGGACTTACTGAAGGCGGCGGATAAGGCCCGCAAACAGTTTGAATATAAATTGTTGGAGCAACAGAGTGAACTGGGAAATGCTTCGCAGGTAAAAGGCGATTCGTTGTTTGTGAAAAGCGATTGCAGGGTAGTCCGCATCGATATTAATAATATCCGCTATATAGAAGGTATGAGCGAATACGTCCGTATTTTTGTGGAGGGGGAGAACAAGCCTGTCATCACACTTGCCAGTCTTCAGAAAATGGAAGAACGGCTTCCCGCACATTTCATGCGTGTGCATCGTTCTTATATTGTCAACTTGCGTAAGATTACCGAAATCTCCCGTCTCCGTATTATCTTCGATAAGAATACGTACATCCCTGTGGGTGATAATTACAAAGAACGGTTTACGGAATTTATCAGTAAGCTAAGCTTCTCTTAAACATTGGTCATGCTTTATCCGATGCGGTATGTTGTCCGGAAAATAACTACTTAAAAATAAAAGTCTCAGAAGCTATTTATAGCTAATGAGACTTTTATTTTAAGAAGTGGAGATACTCCTTTTATTTGATTCCCAGTTTTTTAGCAATTTCTTTAGGCAGTGCGTCTTTGTGTACAAGGATATTCATCGTTTTGTAAGCGACGAATGCTTTGGAAGCATACCATATACCGTTGTATTTACCTGATTTACCCCAAGAATTTTTTACCATGAAATATTCTTTTCCGTTCTGGTCTTTAGCGATACCGTAAATCACCATTCCGTGGTCGTCGGTAGTTTCCCAGTTGTCGAATGCCACCTGGCGCATTTCCTGAGTGACGTCAATTTCCGGATGTGGTTTAGTTGTCATTATTTGACGTTTGTTGGCAGTGGTCAGGCCAGTCCAACGGGCCATATCCGAACCGGAAAGTTCAGATTCTTTGTTTATATCCGGCATTACGGCAATACCATCACGTGTGAACCCTTGTTCACTGACGTCACTACCCCATGCAAAAGTATATCCCTTCTTCACTGCATTATCCATTACAGCCATAAACTCGTCGATAGGCAAGTTGTAGGAGAGGCCATTGCGCCAGTTGTCCTGAATCTCGATAGCAAATAGAGAATAGAACGGGTGATGTGTATAGGAAGTCAATGAAACATAGTCGTCCGGATTCAGTCCCAGTGATTCGGCAAAAGTTTTCGGTGTATATTCCTTTCCTTTATAAGTGAAGTTTTCAGGACATTTTCCTAAGTATGTGTCATAAATGGCTGCCAGACCGTTCTTCCATACCGGAGTCAGTTTACTTAGTTTACCTTTAGCGATAGCATTAATGTAGCCGGAAGCAACAGCGTCCAATTCGTTGTGTACCGGCAGAGTATCGCCGTACATGATTCCCGGCATTACTTCCTGTGGAACGATACCGTAATTTTTGATGCAGTACATCACATCATAGAAACTTCCTCCCGGCGAGAAAGAACTGTCACCGTGATAACGTACATAATTGGCTCCACGGTCTTGCATCGTTTTGTGTACCACAAACATTTCAGCCAGATCATATTCGCCTTTGCCTAAACGTAGCAATTCTGATTCAACGAATCCGAGAGTTGAGAAACTCCAGCAAGTGCTCGAACGGTTTTGGTTCTTGTCGTGAAAACGAAGCCCTCTTCGGGTTTTGCGTCTTGTGCCATTGTGCTCAGGCTGAATAGGCCTAGAGCAGCGATAAGGATACTCTTTTTCATTCTTATGACATTAATATTAAATTTGTTTTGGTTACAAAGATAGAGAATCCTTGGGGTAATTCCATATTCCTGTATACAATTTGCATAAAAAAAGAATAAAAAATAGTGTATATTCTATTTTTTCATGAACAAAAAGCGGAAAGAGAATTATTTCCAATTCACTTTCCGCTTTTTATTTATTTTATTTTAATTCCGAGATTCTCTAAATCATGACGGGTAACAGTATAGTTTTCTCCGGTTTTCATGCGTCTCATGACTAATTTCCCTACCTTTTTGGCATCCTCTTTTTCCATGAAAGGCTTTTTCCCCGAAATGGCGGGAATAAAAGGCTGGAATATGGTTATATGGTTGTTGTAGGATATTTGATAACCGTATCCTCCGTTTACTTCGATTATTTCGATCGAATAATGCGTGTCGGAGGTGGCTGCTACGGAAAACGCCAGGCAAATGGCAGCTGTTAATATTCCTGCAACAAAGAGCCGGCTGCTGTTTTTCTTAGTCATCTTCTTCCCATTCATACGGATGTAATTCCCAAGTATCGTCATAATAGTATCCACTGCTTCCTCCGGTAGTTATGATACCCCGTTTGCCGGTAGAGAAACAAATCGCTTTTGTGCGTGCACTTCCTTCGAAAGGGGTATAGTCAAAATCATCTTCCGTGTCACTACTACGCCATAAATCTGTGTCGGGATCATATATCCAGTAGTTATTTCGTAGGCTTGAACCGGATGTCTGCCCTAAAGTGATATAAGCCTGGCCGTCTATAACAAAAGCGCAGCCGTATGTCCGGGTGATTGAATTATAATCATCATCATAATCATCACTGCTGTCATTCTTGATTTCGCGGAGACGGGTCCATTTATTTTCTTCACTCTTGCTGGGATCGAATTTCCAGAAGTCGGTAACATCCTGACCGTTGTTGGTTCCTCCTACGATGTAAGCTACATTGTCGATGATAAAGGATAAGCCGCCGGTTCTTTTCTGACCGCCGAATCCGTTTACAATGCTCCACTGGCTGCCTGAAGGGGCTGTCGGGTCGAAACGATAAAAATCCTTTGTCTGTTTATCGTCTTTGGATTGTCCGGTTCCCACATAACCGTAGTTACCGATAGTGAAGGCTATTGCATTGATTCGCGCATCTCCGGGATAATCATCCATTTGTCTCCATTCATTTGTTGCCGGGTCATATTCCCATGTGTCTTTTAGATATGCGTATCCTCCGGTATGCATCGGATCATCATCTTTATATACGGTGTATCCGGTGGTCACATATCCTTTCGAGCCTACTGCGAATCCGGCAGCGCCATTCCGGGCTGTTGCATCGTCGGGCATATCTTTGCATTGTGTCCACCAGTCATTATCAATATTGTATTCCCAACAGTCTTTTTCCCGTTGATCTTTTCCCCGATATCCTCCGCATAAGTACCCCCGGTTACCTATCACAAATCCGGCTGCATCCTCTCTTGCCCTTCCATCGAAGTCGGAACGGCGATACCACACTCCTAATGTGTCATCATCATCATCCGAACATGAGAAAATTGATAGCATAGCTACCGACACTAATAATAGTTGTAGTTTTTTCATTATTTCCATTCGTTTTATTACATTTTAAACTTGGCGCAAATGTAGCTATCAATGCGTTTTGAGAAAAAAGTTATCGACAAACAGCTTTATTTCCTCTATCTAAAAAATGCGAGTCTATAAATAGCGGGTAATAGTCGATAAATTTTGGGGATATTTTCCTAAAGGGGTTCCTTTGCAACTCAAAAATAAGATTCGTTATGAGACTATTTATTACACTTTTTTATTCTTTACTGTTGTTTTGTATCCTATTCTCTTGCAGGGATGAATCCTCTTCCATTGGGGCTAAATGGGTGGATAGTTCTTTTATGAATGCTGTAACAGATACGTGTACAGTAACGTTAAGTACTTTGCTAAGTGACTCTTTGGCAACTTCGGGAGATACGGTTTGCCAGATCGGGCGATATAAAGACAATCTATATGGAGAAATTAAGACTTCGTTTTATGCGGAATATGAAGTACCTTCTCATTCTCTTAATGAAACAACTGAATATCAGTTTGACTCTATTACCTTCAAATGGTATTCTTCAGGGAATTATCTGGGCGATACACTGGTTTATCATCGTATTGAGTTATTTAGTCTGTCACAAGGAATCTCATTGGAAGATAATGGTTACCTTTTTAATAAGACCAATGTTAATTATAACCGGAATAATCTTCTTGCTACTCTTTCTATACGTCCTACTCCCGGACACCGTAACGAGATGCATGAATTACGTCTGCCTGACGAATGGGGAAAAAAATGGTTTAATCTGATGTTGGAAGATGAAGAATGTATGGAATCGCAGGAGCGTTTCCGCGCTTTTTTTAAAGGAATAGCTTTTATACCCGATGAAAATGGGACGTGCATTAACGGCTTTCAGGTGAATGATTCCAGTTTTTGTCTGACTCTTTATTATCATGAACTCAAAGAAAAGCCTACGGAACAGACTTTAGTGTTTAAGGCCAGCAGTTCATTGAATTATACAAAGGTGGAACACGACCGTACCGGTACTCCCATAGAATCTCTCAGAGCCGGTACTGATTATAATCTTTTTTCTTCTGAAAGTGATCATCAGGTGTATCTGCAAGGATTGACCGGTATGTATATCAATCTTGAATTTCCGCATCTGAATAATCTGAACCAGAAAGGGAGGCTTGTCTCCATTGAAAGTGCGGTACTTAAACTCTATCCTATAAAAGGTACTTATAACGGAAAATATCCGTTGCCGAAATCATTGACTCTCTATACGGCAGACCAGAACAATTCAACCCAAAGTGTCATAACGGACCTTTCCGGAAATTCCGTACAAACAGGAAATCTGGTAGAAGACAATGTCTATTATGAGGATACTCATTATTCATTTGATATTACCTCGTTCATTCAGAATAATCTGGGGACGGCAGGACAGAGCCGCGAAAAATTACAGTTGTTTCTCTCCGACAATGATTTTTATAACACAGTTCAGGGAGTCATTTTCGGAGATAGTAAACATCCCGTGAATGACCATAATAATAATGTATCTCTCACTATTTATTACAAGACATATACGAAATGAAAAGAAAAGTTCTATCTATTTTCATATTAAGTGCAAACTTATTGAATCTTACTGCTCAAAACATGACGAACTCTCCGGCTTCTATGTTCGGACTGGGTGAATTGTCTACCGGAGAAGGAGGAATCTATTCCGGTATGGGGGGAGTTGGTATCGCATTGCGGGGAGAAAATGCTTATAATAGTGCGAACCCGGCTTCTTTGACGGGATTGATGCCGCAGTATTTTTTCTTCGATTTGGGAGTTAGCGGAGCGTATGAAAAGTATTCACAGTCCGGTGCAAACAATCATTCTTTTAATGGTAATCTTAATAATTTGGGTGCTGGGTTTCGTATTGCTCCCCGGTGGTATGGGGCTATTTTTATGGCTCCTGTCAGTAGGGTGGGGTATGCCATATCGCTCGAG
>ERZ791864.1992-NODE-1992-length-11637-cov-2.637455_pt1 | contig 11637 bp, 14 predicted proteins | sample MGYA00510282_ERZ791864 | MGnify/ENA primary metagenome ERZ791864 (study PRJEB30046, sample SAMN00792087) | human gut metagenome | study: EMG produced TPA metagenomics assembly of the A metagenome-wide association study of gut microbiota in type 2... | reverse complement strand
TTACAATCTTGGACGCACTTTGGCTTCCGCCGGAAAGACGACATTATATATTGATGCAGATATGAGAAGGTCAATTTTGGCAAACAGACATCAGATTCAGGGGATTGAAAAGGGATTAAGCCATTATCTTTCCGGTCAGGCTGATATGACAGAAGTTGTATATTCAACGAATAAAAAGAATTTCTTTATGCTTCCTTGTGGTCTGTTTCCGGTTAATCCAACCGAACTTTTAGGAAATGGAAGACTGGACAAACTATTAGAAGGTTTAAAGAAAACATTTGACTATATTATTATTGATACTCCGCCTCTTGGAAGTGTCATTGATGCGGCAGTTGTTGCAAAACGTTGTGACGGTTCTGTATTGGTGTTAGAAGCAGACCGCACACCAAAATCAATGGCAAAAAGTGTAAAAGAACAGCTTTATGCGGCAAATCCGAATATCGTAGGTGTGGTATTGAATAAAGTAGATACTCGTAAAGGTAGTTATTATGGTAAAAAATATGGAAGCTACTATGGAAAATATTACAAATAATAAATACATTGTGCCAGCACAATAGAAACAGGAAAAGAGGTACGAAATGAATAAAGAATACGATGATGAAATCGAGATTGATTTAGGTGCGTTATTTCAATGTCTTCTAAAAAAATGGTGGCTGATTATAATCTGTGCGCTGATTGGAGCGGGACTTGCTCTTGGAAGTACAATTTTACTGATTACACCAAAGTATCAGTCCAGTGCCATGCTTTATATTTTAAATAAAACAACCAGTGTAACTTCTCTTGCCGATATTCAGATTGGTAGTGCACTGACAGCAGACTTTGAAGTGATTGCCACAAGTAAGCCCGTAATTGACGGAGCAATTGAAACCTTGAAAAAAGAAGAGGGTAAAACATTTACAAGAGAGCAGATTTCAAAAATGCTTTCTGTTACCAATAAAGATGATACCCGTATTCTGGTGATTACAGCAACTAGTAAAAATCCTCAGGATGCCAGTATTGTGGCAAATGCGATAGCAAAAAATACAGCGACCAAAATGGGTGAGATTATGAAATCTGACCCGCCGACTACTGTGGAAAATGCAGAAACACCGCAAGAACCAATCAGTCCAAGCTTGAAAAAGAATACCATTTTAGGATTTTTGGCAGGAGCAGTATTGGTCTGTGCGATCCTTGTCATCCAGCTCTTATTAAACGATAATATTAAGACAGAGGATGACATTGAAAAATATCTTGGTCTTTCTACTTTGGTAGCAATTCCAAAGGAAAAGGGAAGAAATAAAAAGAAACAGGAAGTCAGACAGTTAAAAGAGGGTTCTCATGAAACGAAGAAATAAATGGTTCTGGATGTTTTTTGTCATTTTTGTAATTGCGGTTGGAGTTGGAGCAGGATATTACTTCGGGCAAAAAGACCGTGAACAGGTTTATGAAGACCTGGCTGAGGAAAATAAAAAACCGCAGGAAGAAACGAAACAGGAAGAACAGACAACAGATGAACCGGCAGAAGAAGAAAAAACAGTAGAAATACCAATCGATTTTTCTTCTTTAAAAGAGAAAAACTCAGAGGTTTATGCATGGATTCGGATACCGGATACACAGGTAGATTATCCGATTTTACAAAGAGCATCGGATGACTTATATTATCTGGATCATACCATTGATGGGGCAGAGGGACTTCCGGGTGCTATCTATACCCAGAGTTTAAATTCACAGGATTTTTCAGATAAAAATACGGTGATTTATGGTCATAATATGAGAGATGAGACCATGTTTGGAGGTCTGAAATCTTATATGGATGAATCTTATATGAAAGCTCATTCGCAGATTCTTATTTATACACCGGAACATATTTTGACCTATCAGGTATTTGCTGCGGTTACTTATGATAACCGTCATATTTTAAATTCATTCGATTTTGAATCAGAGGAAGGATTTCAGGAATATCTGGATTCATTAAAAGAAGTGAGAAATATGTCATCTTATATTGACTCTGATGTTGAAGTCACAACAGAGGATAAAATTATTACATTGTCAACCTGTAATGGAAACAGTGATCAGAGATTTCTGGTGGAGGCAGTGCTTGTAAATGAAGAATAAGAGTGGAAAAATAGTAGCGGTGGCAGTGCTTGGGCTTGCCGGAATCTTATGCATTGCACTGCTGACAGCAGGATACCTTAAGAAGACATCAACGGCAAAAAAGGCATCCCAAAATCAGCAGACATCGCAGGCAGAGGTTTCACAGGCTTCGGATAATACAATTGAATATAACGGACATAAGTATGAATATAATACGGATTTGGAAAACTATCTGTTTATCGGTGTAGATAAAAAGGAAGAAGTAACCCTTCAAGATACACCTGGAACAGCAGGTCAGGCAGACTGTGTTATGATTCTTTCGGCAAATAAACAAACAAAGAAAGTTAAAGTGCTTCAGGTATCCAGAGACTCTATGACAGATGTTGATATTTACGATGCAAACGGAAATTATTATACGTCAGTGAGAGCTCAGATTGCGACACAGTATGCCTATGGAGATGGAAAACAGAGCAGTTGTCTCGCAATGGAAAAGACGGTTTCGGAGTTGCTATATGATTTGCCGATTGCAGGGTATGTTTCACTTGACATTGCAGGGATTCATGCAATCAATGATGCGGTTGGCGGAGTTACAATTACGGTTCCCGAAGATTATACTTACATTGACTCTGCGTTCCAAAAGGGGGCTGAAATTACATTGACAGGGGATTTAGCGGAACTTTATGTAAGATATCGTGATATTAATCAAGAAGGAAGCAATAATGAACGTATGAGACGTCAGACCCAGTATATTCCGGCATTGATTTCTACGATTCGGAAAAATACAAGTGGGATTGCAAGTTACTATAATCTTTATAAAGATGTACTTGCCCCTTATATGGTAACCGACCTGGGAGAAACCCAGATTGATCGGCTCTCTTCTTATGAGTTGGAGGAAGAGACAGAATATGTCCCAGGTGAAGTCGTGCCAGGGGAAGTCAATGAAGAATTTCATGTAAATGAAGAACAATTGCGTGATTTGTTGATAAATATGTTTTACAAATCAGTTCAATAATGCTATAATGAGCGCAAAGCACAAATAGAAATTTAGGAGGAAAATGATTATGAAAAAATTTATCGCTCTTGCATGTGCAGCAGTATTAACCGTAGCATCAGCAGTGACAGCGTTTGCTCAGCCAAGTGTAAGTGTATCTGGTGTAGTAACAGCTGTAACAACTGCTACAGATAAAGATGGAAAAGCTGTAAATGCAACATTTGGTGAAGTACCGGCAGAGTATGCCAGTGCAGTTGCTGAAGTAAAAACAGAAGCAAAATTAAAAGAACTGCTTGGTTCTGACTATACATCTACAATGCAGGTTGTTGATGTGAAAAATGTAACAGTTCCGGATGGTACAGTATTCCCTGTAACTATCACATTCAAAGTAACAGGTGTAACAGCTTCTACAAAAGTTGCGGTTCTTCACTACAACACAACAACAAAAACTTGGGAAAAAGTGGAAAGCAAAGCCGGTGATGGTACAGTCACAGCTACCTTTACTTCCCTTTCACCGGTAGCATTCGTAGTTGACAAAGCGACAGCTGCTTCTACTACAACTACAAACAAAGGAACAACAACTACTACAAATAAGGGAACAACTTCTTCTACTACAGCATCTGCATCTACAACATCACCGAAAACAGGTGAAACAAATGTTATGATGTATGCTGGAATCGTAGCAGTAGCAGCAGTAGCAGGAATGGCTGTTACAAGAAGAAAACGTGCTTAATTAACTATATCATATAGTTATAGCGCTATAAATTATAATTAAGAAATGAAAAGTCCGGGTATGGTGCTTCCCGGACTTTTTATTTTACAGGAAATTCTGTTCTATGAGGTCAAGTGGATATTCGCAATCCGCTTCGCTACTTGCTCATAACCAAATAGCTGCTACGCAGCTTATCAGAAGGGGCTTGCCCCTCCTGATACAAGCAAGTCCCCACCCCTGCTTATTGCTTTTCGCAATTGAAGCAGGGGACTTACTTGATTTGGTTAAAAAACGCTTGCATTTTGCCGTACTTCATAGTATAATCAAATACGTTGTAAAAAAAGAGATGGTCCTCTGTTGTTGATTACATTAAGAACATCCGGAAGAATAAGGAGAAAAATCATGAACGAAATTATCAAAAACATTGAAGCTGCTCAGTTAAAAGCAGAAGTACCTCAGTTCAACGTAGGTGACACAGTAAGAGTACACGGAAAAATCAAAGAAGGAAACCGTGAAAGAATCCAGATTTTTGAAGGTGTTGTATTAAAGAAACAGGGTGGAAGCAACCGTGCTACTTTCACAGTAAGAAAGAACTCCAACGGAATCGGTGTTGAAAAAACATGGCCACTTCACTCCCCGAATGTTGAAAAAGTAGAAGTAATCAGACGTGGTAAAGTAAGACGTGCAAAACTGAACTACTTAAGAGACCGCGTAGGTAAAGCTGCAAAGGTAAAAGAATTAGTAAAATAATAAAAGTTAGAGGACAGGGACACATACTTATGTATATGTCCCTTTTCTTCCATCTTGAGGAAAAAAATATGAGTAAGAAAACAATAAGAAAGCCGGCTTTTTTGGGAAAATATAACTGGAAAGCAATCCTTCCATGGATATTTCAGATTGCAGTTGTTTTGGCACTTGCAGCGATGATGTCTATTTTCTTTTGTCAGAGTGTGATTATGCAGGAGAGCAGTATGGAGCCGAGTATCGAAACCGGACAGCATCTGCTGATGAATAAGGTAACGTATAAGTTAAAAGAACCACAGCGTGGGGATGTGATTGCATTTAAAAAAGATGGCAAAGAACATTCCAGTATTCATGTAAAGAGAATTATTGGACTCCCCGGAGAAAAAATTCAGATTAAAGATGGAAAAGTCTATATCAATGGGAAACTCTATAAAGAAAAAAATTTTCCAAATATTATAAATCCGGGGCTTGCCGAACAGCAGATTACACTTGGAAAAAATGAATATTTTGTACTTGGGGATAACCGAAATAACAGTGAGGACAGCCGTTTTACAGAAGTACAAAATGTGAATGCAAAATATATTGAGGGAAAAATCTGGCTTCAGATTTCTCCGTCAAAGAAACCGGTTTTGATCAAATAGCGTAAGCAGCAGAATCAGCAGAAAGAGAGGCAGATATGAATTATCAATGGTATCCTGGTCACATGACAAAGGCAAGACGTATGATGCAGGAAAACATTAAACTTATTGATTTGATTATAGAAGTTGTCGATGCGAGAATTCCGCTTTCAAGCAGAAATCCGGACATTGATGAGCTTGGGAAAAATAAAGCACGTATGATTTTGTTAAATAAATCTGATTTGGCAGATGAACGTGAAAATGAAAAATGGCAGGAATATTTTACCCAAAAAGGATTTCATGTGGTTAAAATGAATGCAAAAAGTGGGGCAGGTGTGAAAAATGTACTGCGGTTATCATGGAAGCCTGCAAAGAAAAAATTGAGCGTGATAAGCGAAGAGGCATTAAAAATCGTCCGATTCGTGCAATGGTAGTGGGAATTCCAAATGTTGGAAAATCGACATTTATCAATGCATTTGCCGGAAAAGCCTGTGCAAAAACCGGAAATAAACCAGGTGTGACAAAGGGAAAACAGTGGATTCGCATTAACAAAAACGTGGAATTATTAGATACACCCGGAATTTTATGGCCGAAATTTGAAGATCAGAGTGTAGGTGCAAAGCTGGCAATGATTGGTTCTATGAATGACCAGATTTTAAATTTGGAAGAACTTTCACTGGAATTATTAGGCTATCTTCATAAATGCTACGAGGGAATCTTGGCACAGCGTTATGAGTTAGAAGAAAGTGAAGATCGTCTTGCTATGTTAAGTGCAGTTGCTAAAAACAGAAACTGCTTAAAAAAGGGAAATGAATTAGATTATGCGAAGGCTTCTAATATTCTACTCGAAGAGTTTAGAAACGGTAAAATTGGCCGGATTACGCTGGAACAGGCTTAAGGGAGAATAAAAATGGAAAGCATTCGCGAGATAAAAGAGAAGCTTCAATCTGCATGGACAGAGGAAGAAGCAAGTAAAGACTGGAAGGAAAGTATCAAAAGTCCACTGAACGAGTTTCTCACAAGTTATTCAGAGGATACCAGAAAAGGTGTGGTTTCTCTTTGTGAAAAGGCAAAAAAAGAGTTCAAAAAACTACATGCAGAACGAGAACGAATTGAGTCATTAAAGGTCTATGAACGGGAATATGAACATTTAGGATATATCTGCGGAATTGATGAAGTTGGAAGAGGTCCGCTTGCCGGTCCGGTGGTCGCAGGAGCTGTAATCCTGCCAAAAGACTGTAAGTTATTGTATTTAAATGATTCCAAACAGCTCTCAGAGAAAAAGAGAGAGGAATTGTACGATAAGATTATGGAAGAGGCAGTTGCAGTTGCGGTCGGATATGCGAGCCCTGCAAGGATTGATGAAATCAATATTTTACAGGCAACTTATGAGGCAATGCGGGAAGCAATTTCGAAACTTGAGGTGACACCTCAGATTTTATTAAATGATGCTGTCACAATTCCGGATGTTATTATTCCACAAGTTCCGATTATCAAAGGAGATGCAAAGAGCATTTCGATTGGAGCAGCGAGTATTATCGCAAAAGTGACGAGAGACCGTTTAATGAAAGAGTATGCAAAACTGATGCCGGAATACGACTTTGCTTCTAATAAAGGATATGGTTCGTCGGCACATATTTCGGCATTAAAGAAATACGGGCCTTCTCCAATTCACCGTGCAACGTTTATTAAGAATTTTATATAGGATGAAATTGTTTGTAGATGCAGAGAGAAGAAAAAAATACACGGAGAATCGGTGCTTATTATGAAGAACAGGCAGCACAGTATCTTCAAAGTAAGGGATATACGATAATCAAACGAAATTATAAGACACCTTATGGCGAGATTGATTTAATTGCAAAAAAACCGGATTTACTGGTGTTTTGTGAAGTGAAATTTCGAAGCAGTGACCGATATGGAACGGGACTTGAAGCCGTAACGGTAAAAAAACAGCAGAGAATTATCAAATCTGCCCGATATTTTTGCAATTGGTACTGTGGTTCAAAAGAATTTGCTTATCGATTTGATGTGATTGCCATTGAACCGCAAGAAAAGATTTGTCATATTGAAAATGCGTTCGAATTATAAAATAAAGAGTTGATTCATGGGGAGTGGAGTTATGGATAATGGAATGACAGAGAAAAGTAAAAAAATACGATGGAAAACGGATGAATACATGAAAACGGTAGAAAAAAACGGTGTAACCTATTTAAAATATCGGTCGTTTGAGCCATTTGAGAAAACCATCATTCATGGATTTTCCACTCGTCTTGGTGGGGTCAGCAAGGGGATTTATGAATCCATGAACTTAAGTTTTACAAGAGGCGATGAGGAAGAAGCTGTTTTTGAAAATTATAGACGAATTTCAGAAGCGATTGGATTTTTGCCGGAAGATATTGTGTGTTCGGATCAGACCCATACAACGAATGTACGAAGAGTTGGAAGGGCAGACAGGGGAAAGGGAATTGTAAAAGCACGGGATTATACGGACGTAGATGGTTTAATTACAAACGAACCGGGCATTGTGCTTGCAACTTTTTATGCGGACTGTGTGCCCTTATTTTTGATTGATCCGAAGAATCAGGCGATTGGGCTTTCTCATTCCGGATGGAGAGGAACAGTCGGAAAAATCGGAAAAGTAACGGTTGAAGCTATGAAAAGAGAGTTTGGTTCTAATCCGGAGGAGATTTATACAGCGGTTGGACCATCTATCTGTCAGGACTGTTATGAAGTGAGAGAGGATGTAATTGTTCAGTTTGAAGAACAGTTTAAAAAAGAAGACCATAAAGATTTATTTTACAAAAAAGAGAATGGAAAATATCAGCTGAATTTGTGGAAGGCAAATGAACTGGTCTTTTTAGAAGCAGGAATCAAACCGGAACATATTACAATGCCTGGAATTTGTACCTGCTGTAATCCGAATTTTTTATTCTCACATCGTGCAAGTCATGGAAAACGTGGGAATCTGGCGGCGTTTCTTGGATTGCGCGAAAATCAATAGGCTAAATGCATAAAAATTTTGCTGCTTTTTTAAGGGATATTACATAGTTGTTACAAAATATGAAAAAAAGACTAGGAATCTGTTAAGAACTGTGTTATAATCAAGTTCGTGATTTGAAAAGGAGCTTAGATTATGAGAAATAAAACATGTAGAAGTTTATTTTTGTCTTTACTGATTGCAGGACTTACCGTAACACCTTGTTATGCAGCAACGACACAAAGTAAAATTTCTGATGCACAGAGTAAGAAACAGCAGACTCAGGATGATTTAAAAGAAGCGCAGAGCAGAATTTCTTCTCTGGAAGCAAAAAAAGATGATTTACAAGCTTATTTAACAGAACTGGACAGCCAGCTCTCAGATTTAGCCGATAATCTTTCAGATTTGCAGGAAAAATCAGATGCTAAGCAGAGTGAATTAGAAGAATTAAAAACCGAATTAGAGGCAGCGAAAGACCGTCAGAATGAACAGTATGAAAGCATGAAATTAAGAATTCAGTATATGTACGAAAAATCAAATGATTCTTACATTTCTATGTTGCTGGAATCCAAAAATCTTACAGAGTTTTTAAGTACAGCAGAGAATATCATGCAGATTACCAAGTATGACAGAGGAATGTTAGCAGCATATAAAGAAACACAGCAGGAAATCGAAGAAAAAGAAGCTAGTGTGGAAAAAGAGCAGAGTGCAATCGAAGCACTTCAGCAGGAAAGTCTGGAAAAACAGAATGAAATCGCTGACTTAATGAAAGGAACAAACAGTCAGATTGAAGCTTATACTTCTGAGATTTCAAATGAAGAAAACAGTGCTCAGGATTTACTTGCAAAAGTAAATGCACAGGAAGCAGAAATTGATAAATTAATTAAACAGCAGAAAGATGAAGAAGCAGCAGCCGAGCTTGCAAAACAGAAAGCTGCCGCACAGGCAAAAGCAGCTGAGGAAGCAAAGAAACAGGCAGCAGAAGCCGAAAGAGCCGCACAGGCAAAAGCAGCTGAGGCGCAGCAGAGTGCAAGCCAGAGCAGTGCTTCAAGCTCCACTCAGCAGACTACAGAATCTTCTGCTTCTACGAATACAAATACAACGGTAACAGAAACACCAAGTCAGGAAGAAACCGTAGAGGATACAAGCAGTTCTACAACAGAAGATACAAATGATTCTTCAAGCAGCTCCAGTGATTCTTCTTCCAGCTCTCAGGGAACTTACCTTGGTAAATTTACCATTACAGGTTACTGTAACTGTTCTCAGTGTGGAGGACAGGGTCTGACAGCAAGTGGAACAGTACCGACTGCCGGAAGAACAGTAGCAATGAATGGTATTCCATTTGGAACAAAATTGTTAATCAATGGAGTAGTTTATACCGTAGAAGACCGTGGTGTTCCTTATGGACACGTAGATGTATATTACGATACACATAGTCAGGCACTTGGAAACGGAAGATATTACGCAGACGTTTACCAGTTAAACTAAGAATATAGACAGTAAGAAGAAATACATAAAAATACAAAAGAGAAATCGTAGCCAGGAAAGGTTATGATTTCTTTTTTGTTGAAAGAAAAAGCAGACAGAGCATTAAACTCTGTCTGCCTATTAAGTATGAATTAAGAATAACGATGAAGCAACTGGTTAATCTTTTCTGTTGTAGAACGAACTTTTTCTACAGAGAGGTCATGGTTTAAGATATCCATAATACTTGCCAGATATTTGCTCATGTCTGCCTCAAGATAATAAGGACGGGTGAGAATGTCCGGATTTTTGTAGTTTAAGTTTGTTGTGATTACTTTATGGATGTATTCTTTTTCGTAAAATTCATCAAATTTTTCAAGACCATCGGTGAAAAGACCAAAAGTAGTGCAGACGATAACACGTTTTGCTTTTCTGTCTTTTAATTGTTTTGCGACATCGAGCATGCTTTCACCGGAAGAAATCATATCATCGATTACGATAACATCTTTTCCTTCAACAGAGTCACCTAAGAATTCGTGAGCGACAATCGGGTTTTTACCATTTACAACAGTAGAATAGTCACGACGTTTGTAGAACATACCCATATCAACACCAAGAATATTAGAGAAGTATACCGCACGCTGCATTGCACCCTCGTCCGGGCTGATAATCATTAAGTGTTCGTTATCGATTTTAAAATCATCTACAGAAGCACATAACGTCTTTAAAAACTGATAGGTCGGCATAAAGTTGTCAAATCCGGAAAGCGGAATAGCATTCTGCATACGTGGGTCATGAGCATCGAATGTAATGATATTAGAAACACCCATGTTTACCAGTTCCTGAAGCGCAAGTGCACAGTCAAGAGATTCTCTTTTGGTTCTCTTATGCTGACGGCTTTCATAGAGAAACGGCATAATGACATTGATTCGATGTGCTTTTCCGGTTGCTGTTGCAATAATTCGTTTTAAGTCCTGATAATGGTCATCAGGAGACATATGATTGATATATCCGTTGACTTTATAAGTAAGACTATAGTTGCAGACATCTACCATAACGAAAAGGTCGGTACCCCGTACAGATTCATTAATCACACCTTTTGCTTCTCCGGAGCCAAATCTCGGGCATTTGCTTTCAATTAAAAAAGTATCTTCTGAATAACCTCGAAAGCTTAATCCGGATTTATTGTGGGAATCTAACTCCTGTCTGAATTGAACAAGATGAGAATCCACCTTCTGTGCCAGTTCATGGCAGCTGTCTAAGGCTGCAATTTTAATCGGTGCTACTGGAATGGATTTCTCCAGCAAACTGATATTAACCATAATGACCTCCAAATTATATTTTTTAAATTTGATTATTAAAATACCAGAAATTATTTAAAACAAAAACATTTCTGATATCGGTTGTAGATAAAATAGTGTTTATCCCAACTTTTCGACATAATTATACAATTAAGTTATAACATTTATATATCATGGCAGTCAAGGAAAAATATTGCTTTTTTTCGGTATTGTTGGTATTATAGATAATAACGGGGTTTAAAAGCTTCGTTTGGAAATGAGGATAGATATGAAACAAAGCAGACATAAAATCAAAGAAATACAAGAAGGAAGCATCGCACAGGAACTGGAATTAGAAGCTGGAGACGAGCTGATTTCAATTAATGGACAGCCGGTTGAGGATGTGTTTGACTATCACTATCTGGTAAATGATGAATATATAGAACTTCTGGTAAAAAAACAAAGCGGAGAAGAATGGGAACTTGAAGTCGAAAAAGACTATGATGAGGACCTTGGAATTGTGTTTGAAAATAGTTTGATGGATGAATACCGTTCTTGTAGAAATAAATGCGTATTTTGTTTTATTGACCAGATGCCGCCGGGAATGAGAGAAACTTTGTATTTTAAAGACGATGATTCCCGTTTGTCATTTTTGCAGGGCAATTATATTACGTTGACCAATATGAGTGATCATGATATAGACCGGATCATCCGGTACCATCTGGAGCCCATTAATATTTCCATCCAGACCATGAATCCGGAACTGAGATGTAAAATGC
>ERZ791864.1986-NODE-1986-length-11669-cov-3.260375_pt1 | contig 11669 bp, 9 predicted proteins | sample MGYA00510282_ERZ791864 | MGnify/ENA primary metagenome ERZ791864 (study PRJEB30046, sample SAMN00792087) | human gut metagenome | study: EMG produced TPA metagenomics assembly of the A metagenome-wide association study of gut microbiota in type 2... | reverse complement strand
GGATTTCCTTATCGAGGCAATCAAGCAAGACTATTACCATTCTCACGGAGCATTGGCTAGTAACTTCGACACCACTCTTCCCGAAATACAAGCCAAGCAAGTAAAAGAGACATTAAAAGACCCCTATATTTTTGATATGCTTACGTTCACCGAAGAGTACGACAAAAGAGATATTGAACTGGGCCTTATAAAACATATCGAGAAGTTTCTCGTCGAAATGGGTGCAGGCTTCGCCTTTATGGGCAGGCAATACCATATCGAAGTATCAGAAAAAGATTTCTACATTGACATTCTTATGTACAATGCCTTCATGCATAGATATCTGGTCGTAGAACTTAAGAGAGGAGAATTTCAACCCGAATATATCGGCAAACTCAATTTCTATTGCTCGGCTGTAGACGATATCCTTTGCCGGGAGGGAGACAATCCGACCATCGGACTGCTACTCTGTCAAAACAAAGACCAGATTATGGCGGAATACGCCTTACGGGATGTACATAAACCTATAGGAATCTCCGATTATGAACTTGGTCAAGCCCTGCCGAAAGATATCAAATCCGGACTTCCCAGTATCGAAGAGTTGGAAAACAAACTTAGCCGGGACCTACAAGACATAGACAATAAAGAATAAGACATAGCATAACATAGTCCTAAACCCCAATCAGGAACGAATCGTTCCATTCCCTGATGTGAACTGAACAGTATTATTCAGCTTGCATCAGGGAATTTCTTTTTAATCCCGGCCTCAAACCACCACAAGAACAGACATCCGCAGACATTTACGGATAAAAAAAGACATCGGCGGACACCTGCGGACAAATACAGACATCGCCCATCCCCACCGCCGTACTTTTGTCATGTCACAAGCAAGGAACCACCTGTGACGCAACACTTTATTATCATTTATTCAAGAACTTAAAACCAGTAAAGAAATGGCAAAAGTATTTTCATTCACCAGCGTGCTCCGCAAGAACATGATGGAAAAAGACAAGCCGGACCTGTATTACGCTCTCGCCAAATCGAGCGGAGAGATCGATATAGATGAAATGGCAGAACGCATCCAGCGTTCGAGTACCGTGAACTGGGCAGACGTAGTGTGCGTGCTGCGTGCCCTGCAGACGGAAATGATCGACAGTTTCAAGAAAGGAGAGATCGTCCGCCTGGGGAATATCGGTTCGTTCTATGTCACCTTGCGCAGCAATGGCGTACTCGTCCAGAAGGACGTGAAAGAAGGATTGATCAAAGGTGCCCGTGTCCGCTTCCGCCCCGGAAAGGAGATTAAAGACGCACTGAAAACGCTGGACTACAGCAAGTACAAACCGGAAAGCAGCGAAGGAGACAAGACCGATCCGGAAAACCCCAAACCCAAACCGGACCCCGATGACGGTGACGAAGAAGCTCCGGACCCAACCGTATAAGGCAATCATAAACCGGGTATTTATCAAATCTGACGAATCATGAGAAAGATCGATTTAATCGTGATCCACTGTTCCGCAACACGGGTGGACCGGACACTGACGGCCTTTGATCTGGAGACGCTGCATCGGCGACGGGGATTCAACGGAACAGGTTATCACTACTATATCCGCAAAGACGGGACAACACTTCTCACCCGTCCCATCGAACGCATCGGGGCACATGCAAAAGGATTCAATGCGTCGAGTATCGGAATCTGCTATGAAGGCGGTCTGGACTGCCGGGGACGCCCGGCAGATACACGGACGCCGGAACAACGTGCCGCCCTCCGCCTGCTGGTGCATCAATTGGAGCAACGTTTCCCCGGCTGCCGGGTGTGCGGACACCGGGATCTCAGTCCGGATCTGAACGGAGATGGGGAGATCGAACCGGAAGAGTGGATCAAGGCGTGTCCTTGCTTTGAGGTAAAGGAAAGCCTGTGAGGACAATATAAATGAGCAAAGGTATAAAGACGTTTTCAGGAAGTAATTAATCTTTTAAAGTATCGGAAAGGAGGTGTGTAAATTATGGCAATGAAGAAATCCCTTTGGGATATGATTCTGAAAGTAGTCATCGCGGTGGCTTCGGCAGTAGCAGGCGTGTTGGGCGCTAATGCGATGAGTCTGTAAGAAAGTCAAAAATGAGGTCCGCCACCAAGATATCTGTTTCAGCTGCCACAGCAGTATACAGAAATATTTGTGGCGGACTTAGTATACAAAAATCAATAAACTAATAATGAAAATGAAATATATATTATTCACCATAGCTTTTCTATTGGCAAGTAATTGCCTGAAAGCGCAAGGGCAATTTGAGAAAGTAATTGGGTTGACAGGGGCACAAGGCTTTCCACAACCGGGTGTCAGTAATGCCAACACTCAAGGTAAAATACCTGTCGGACTATATACCGGAACTCCGAATATCTCTATCCCATTGTACGAATTTAAGTTAAGAGATAATATCCAACTTCCAATCAACCTCAATTATCATATTTATAATGTAAAACCCAACAACCTACCCAGTGAAGTGGGATTGGGATGGAGCCTTGAATGCGGAGGATGTATTACCCGGATAATTAAAAATGAGCCAGATATTTCTTATGAAAGTTCTAGCAATGAATACAAGCCTATAACCACCGAAGCTGATTTATTAACCACAGCAGACATTCTAGTAAGAGTATCCGGCAACTATATTAATACCCAAGACGAGTATCAATTTAACTTTCTCGGTTACACCGGAAGCTTTATGTATAGTCAAGAAAAGAGCAAGTGGATGGTTCAATCAGATTCTGACATCAAAATTGAATTTACCTCGAATACTTACAATAATACCCGTTCTCAACTTACCAGTCCACTTTCTCAATTTTACAACTATTGCAGATCAGAAGGAACCGGATTTAAGAACCCTTTATCATGTTGGTTGATTGATTCGTTTACACTGACCACGCCAGACGGTTATAAATACATATTTGGAGGAACCGATAAAACAGATTACAATCTACCTTTCAAGGGATTCTTAAACCTTCCTGCTCCCATCACCTGGCATCTCTCCAAAATCATAACTCCTGCAGGACATGAAATAGAATTCACCTACGAAATTATGCCGTTTCAAATAAATGGAAATATGTCTTTCTGTATAAGCTTGGATGCTCTATTCTGGCAAACAGCAATGAGTTATGATTATGAATTACTAGCCCCTGTACAACTTGCAACAGTCAAAGATGTAACAGACAATAAAATACTTGCCCGGTTTCATTACTCCCCAAGTACACAATTACCCTATGACTCACAGTATGCATGGGAAACCTGTATGGACCATGGGCCAGCTACATTTTTTACAAAAGAAAAGAATTTCACGTTAAACAAGCTAAACTCCGTGGTAATATTGGATAAGATAAACTATCAGTTTACTTACACTAATAGCTCCACTGAGCGATTAAAACTGAAAACACTGACTAAAACGACTCCATCAGGAACCCAATCGACCTATTCACTAAATTATTTCCCCAATCACCTACCCGGATATAATACAGGACACTATGACAACCTCGGATTCAATAACGGTGAAAATTTCTCATACTATTTCAGCAAAGAGTTCTTTGAAAATGCAATTTTTGCTGACAAGCAGATAGCCGAAGGCAAAGAGTATACCAACAAAAGAATGGGAGACAAGGGAGGATTTCGTGTGACTGCAGAAATGCTAAAATCCATCACATACCCCACACATGGAAGAACAGAATTCATTTATGAACCCAACGTCATATCCAGTATGGTGTCAGCAGACCGGAAAACAGTACAAAGTGCCCATTTACCTTATCCAGGCACTCCAGATTATACATATCCGGGAGGTCTCCGTATCAAAGAAATCAACAACTACGATAGCAATGATGAACTACTGACAAGAAAGCACTATTACTACACAAAAGAATTCACACCGACAACAAAGGGAGGTGTCTCTTCCGGTATTCTATCTTTCACTCCACAATACCTTTGGGGTTGGCAGCTATACAATCTCCTCAAATCACAAAACGGAGGACCCGAATATTATACCTTGAATGCCATCATGTCTCAAGCATCCAATCCGCTCTGGTACAACAGTCGGGGAGAGTATATCGGATATTCTAAAGTCATAGAGTGCAATGAAGACAAAAATGGGAAACTGATAGACGGATATACTGTCCATACATTCAGCAATTTCGGACCAGGTTATATGGACGAAGATCCCATAGCTATGTTGAATAATAAGTTCTCCCGTGAATACCCTCCTCATGTCGGTACCCCTTATAGTCCATACACTCCATGTTCATCAAACGCACTAAAGCGCGGAATGCTCTTAAGTAAAGAACAATTCGACTGTGCCGGTCATGTGAAACAAAAAGAACTATTCGAATATACTCCTATACAGAAAGATTCCATACTCATCACGGAGATAACCACTACTAATGTCATGGACTATAATTCAGACGACCCTACACTGGGATTCCTGAGGTTTGCTTTCGGAGGTACCTACTATCAAAAATTCTACAGCAACCTACTTTCGGAAAAACGGACTATCACTTACGATGACAATGGAAACACTATTGAGTATAAAGATAAATACGAATATAACTCCGTCAACAAACAGATAAAGCTGAAAACCAGTGAAGACGGAGCCGGAAATGTATACGAAGAAAAGACGCGATACGTGCCGGACATGCTGATATTTCCATTTGTACCTCCCTATAGTTCTTTCTACCAGATGAATCAGCTACACTTCACCGACTATCCATTGGAAGTGACAAAGATAAAAAACGGAAAAGTAACTGAGAATGAGACATATTTCTATAAGTTACTGACTGCAGACAGCAAAAGCTTAGTGAAAGACAAAGTATCCATACTGGGAAAACATGCTGATGCTGCAACATACCAAGGACTCCATAATGTGGGCAACGAGTTAGTAGCCGATGTTTCTAATATTCCCGCAACCACATACCTGGCATACGACTCTTACAGCAACCCGACTCATATCCGTAACGAAAAAGACAAAACAGAAACTGTCTACCTGTACGGATACAAAGGCAAATATGCAATTGCGGAAATCAAGAACAGCGATTACGAATCAGTTACAGGACTATTGGGGAATGATCTTATCAAAAGACTGGCAGACGCAACGAAGCCCAGCTATTCAGACATGCAGAAAGTTGAAGATTTGAGAACGCAATTACCGGCATCATTTATCACTACTTATGAATATATCCCATACATAGGTATCAGTAAAATTAGAGATCCCAAGAATGTTTCTACCTATTTTAAATACGATGATTCTGGGCGCCTGATAAAAAAGACCGACCATAAGGGTGAACTGATTAGTTCATATAAATATTCAAACAACCTCTAAAGAGATAAATTTATGAAAATTATTATTTATATTACAGCTTTAATATGCAGCTTACTCGCCAGTCCTGCATTGGCGACAGAAACCGGGCAAATATCCATGACCAACATGGGGCTAAAAGTCACATCTTCTCCTGAAAGCACTCTCTACGAAGGAGATACTTGGATGATAACAGCAAGGAACAACTTTAGCTTGAACGAAGCAGAAATCAAAAACTTCGTTCCTTCACGCATATCAGAAGAATTGCGTCCGTACGTGAGACTTTCCAAAGTTGAGTTTACTTCTAATTCAGACGGTATATGCAACCTTTACTTTCACATAACGGCCGATCCGACAGATACGATACGGTTCGTTATCAAAGAATCCCCTCAGGATTTTCCGATAGAAATAACGCCAGCTGAAAGTAGACATGGAGAGATATCTTTATCCGATCTGGGATTGAGAGTAACGACTTCTATAGATTCACATCTCGAATACGGAGGTCAGTGGATAGTAACGATGGAAAACAAAAATCACTTATTCACTGCAGAAATCGAAAGGCTCGTGCCTTCAAGAATAACGGAAGATTTAAGAAGATGTTTAAGGCTCACAGGGGTAGGAATTTCAGACATATCATCCGAGTTCGTCGTACTCTTTTTTGATGTAACATTCGAAACAACATTTCCAGTACACTTCATTATCAAACAGTCACCTCAAAACATTCCAATAGAAATATTACCTATTGGAAGAGACAACTATATTTCCACAACGAATTATCTGGATAACACAAGAAGTGGGGGAAGAAAAGAAATTACTTACTACAACGGTCTGGGATATCCATCGCAGAAAATAGAAGTGGGTACTTCCAATAAGAACAAGAGTATATACCATCCGATCGTTTATGATAACTTGTTAAGAGATGATGCCAAATCGTATTTGCCATACGCACAAGGTTCGAACACAGAAATGATAGACTGGAAGTTTACCGAAAGTCTGCAAGATTTCTATGCTTTTAACTATAAGGAATATACTTATCACTTTTCAGAAAAAGTCTACGAAGATTCACCTTTGGGAAGAGTACGGGAAGTATATGGTCCCGGAAGCGACTGGCGTTCGCAAAAAGCAAGTACCAAATTCAGCTACCTGAGTAACTTCGCCGGAAATGATACGCTCAACTGCCTTCGGTTTGAAATGACAGAAAAAGATAACCAAAACATGGAGCTGAAAGTAGCCGGCAATTGCAAATCTTCCGAGCTATCCGTCACCCGGACCGAAAACGAAGATCGTCAAGTGACATTGGAATTCAAGAATAAATTCGACCAAGTAGTACTTAGCCGGCAAATTGAGCACAACAACGGCAGTAAGACGAATAACGACACTTATTATCTTTATGATGAGTTCGATAATTTAAAAGCGGTGCTTCCACCTATGGTATCCGCCCAACTTGTAAGCGGTAGCAGTTATTCGAGTCAAACTTCCGCATCCTTAGCTCAATACGCCTATCTCTATAAATATGATATGCGTAACCGGTGCATAGGCACCAAGTTACCGGGCTGCAGTTGGGAGTACAAAGTCTATGACTTGGCAGACCGCCTTATCTTCTCCCAAACAGGAGAACAACGAAAAAGAGGTGAATGGCAATTCGCATTGCCCGACGCAATGGGGCGCGAATGTATCACGGGGATTTGTAAAAACGCCATAGACCCATTCAACAACCCGATACTGAATACATGCGTCAAATGTGAACGTACGAACAACGCTTCTCTTCTCGGTTATTCCGTAACCGGAGTCGCACTGAATTCAGCCACAGTGCTTACCGCCAAATATTATGACGACTATCAGTTTAAGATGCAGAACGGCACCCTGATTTCCAACAGCAGTTTGAATTATGAAGCAAACAGCGAGTTCGGAGAAAGATATACGACTAGTTCGCAAGGCTTGCAGACCGGAAACGCGACAGCTCGACTGGACAAAAACGGATCTGTGACAGGATACGACTATACCGTTACTTACTATGATTATAACGGCCGTGCCATTCAGATAAAATCGACCAATCATCTGGGAGGATACGAAAAGACATACACTGCTTACAACTTTACGGGACAGCATATCCACTCCAAAAGTAACTCCGAGCTGATCGAAGAAACCAAACACAGCTACAATCACGCAGGACGTTTGTCTGAAACTGTACAAATCGTAAATGAAAAGGACTCTACGAAAATGAGCTATCTCTACGATGACTTAGGCAATATTAAAAGCTTAACCCGAATAGACGGCACTTCCACACTGACAACGACCAATACGTATAATATCCGTAACTGGCTAACGTCTATCGAAAGCCCTCTCTTCTCTCAAACGCTACATTATACTGATGGTCCCGGCACTCCCCAGTATGGCGGAAATATCAGTAGCATGACGTGGAAAGCAAACAAAGAGTCAATCACCCGTAATTACCAATATTCATACGATAAGCTCAACAGGCTGACCAGTGCCAATTATAGTGAAGGAAGCAATTCGATGACGAATACAAATCACTTCAATGAACAAGTGACCGGTTATGACAAACATGGCAACATCACAGGACTGAAGCGTTATGGGCAAACCGGACAAAGCAGTTACGGATTAATTGACGACCTATCTCTTACTTACACAGGCAATCAGCTCAAGAAAGTGACAGACAGCGCCACAAGTTCAGCATACGCGAATGGTTTCGAGTTCAAGGACGGTGTGAATCTGGACACGGAATATTCCTACGACGAAGACGGTAATTTAACAAAAGATTTGAATAAAAACATTTCTGATATCCAATACAATTTCTTAAATTTACCACGTCGGATACAGTTTAAAGACGGTAGTGAAATTTCTTACCTATATAGCGCAGACGGAACTAAACTCCAAACTACACATATAATCGCAGGAAACACCACTACAACCGACTACTGCGGCAATGTGATCTATGAAAATGGAAGCCGGGACAAGCTATTGACCGAACAGGGATATTTCTCTATAGCAGATAAAAAGTTCCACTACTACATCCAAGACCATCAAGGAAACAACAGAGTGGTTGCCAGCCAAGATGGAATGATAGAAGAAGTGAACCACTATTATCCGTTCGGAGGAATATTCGCTTCAAATTCATCTGTTCAACCTTTTAAGTATAACGGAAAGGAACTGGATACAAAGAACGGATTGAACTTGTACGACTACGGAGCAAGGCAGTATGACCCGGTATTGGGAAGATGGCATACGATGGACCTGATGACGGAAAAGTACTATAAGATTAGTCCATACACTTACTGTTTGAACAATCCTATCCTATTAGTAGATCCCAATGGAATGTGGCCCACATGGGGAGGAATAAGCAGAGGATTAAGCAACGTCTTTAAGGGTACTCTAAGTTTTACCAATGGAGCTGCACGGGCTATGGCAGATAACATACTGCTTGGACAAACGTCACTCCGTGAAACCGGAATATACAGCAACGCATCTGCCTACAACGCAGGACAGGATGTTGGTGATATCATAAGTATTTTTGCAGGAGCCGCAGAGATTGTTAATGGTTTCGAAGAAGCTGCAGGAGGAATGGCACTCAGTCCGGAAACCGCAGGAATTTCTTTGGGGGTTACCGCGAAAGGCGTGTATGATATCACTCACGGTTCATTGATGGGAACAAGTGGATTCATGAAGCTATTCTCCAAAAAAGGAAGAGTTAGCGAAGGTAGTAATAACGGAAGCGGGTATTCAAAGTCTAGCGGGAAGAATGAAAAGCATTCGAATATTGATAAAAGACAACAAGCTGCAAATGATTATAGTACAGCAAAAGAGAAATATGATAATTTAAAATCTAAAACAAATAAAACTGCGAAAGAGAAAAAAGAATTAGAAACATTGAAAAAACAAAGAGATCACTATAAAAAACAGATGGATTATGCAGGAGACCATGACCATCAAAGAGGTAGAGGAGGTAATTAAAATGAAACTATTTACATTTATTGCTGACTATAAAGGTGGGACATACATTAGTCAGTATGTAGCAAAGACATTAGAAGAAGCCTTGAACTTATGGATAAATAATGTCGATTTTTTTACAGATAAACAGTTGAAGTCATTTAAGAAGAATATCAAATATGGTGATATAGATCCTCCTACCAAATTAAATGGTCTAAGTAATGTTTGGTGTACATGTTTTATTGTATTTAGTACTCTTTTGCTTCTTAATATAGTAGAGACAGTAAAAAAAACGACTAATAAAACATCCTAGCATAGAACAATATATTCCTACATTAGGGTAGATTCAAGTCTCAGAAACAACCATGAAATAAATGAAATTATGAAAACATTTACTTTCTTAGTTAATGCCAACGATAAGCATTGCTTTGTTCATCAGTATCAATCAGAAATGCCGACTAATGATTTATTTCGTGAATTAGTTCATGACACGTCTCATATATCTTCAAAAATGAAGTCTTTACTTATTCGTGAATCTCTGGAATGCTATCATGACAATGGCCCAGTAAAATTAGACTGCGTAAAAAACGTCTGGCGTGATTTCTTTTTAATTGATGATCTAATATCTCTTTACAATGCGAATATAGCAAAAAAATACCACGAGGGATGTGGCGATAGGAAATATTACAAGTTAATGTACTTATATGATGTAAACATGATAGAAACCGACATGAGCGATACAGTGTTTCCTCTATCAGAGAAAGCAACCTTTACTTTCATTACCTATATTCGTAATTACAATGCCTCATATCAGTTTGAAGTGACAACGTTGGAAGAAGGACTTATGCTATGGGCTACAAACATAGACATTTTGAATCGCCAGCAACGGAAGGTTCTGCTGAAATACATTCAAAAGTCTAAAAACAATCCGATAGCAGTAGAAGGAGTAAAGAATGTATGGAGTACATCATATCGGATATTCCGTCCGTTACTGACATTGCATATTGTTAAAACGGTCTCTTGATAAAAGTCACCGACTGAACAATAACTATTAGATTATTACCCTGGCATGAAACTAAAACATTTACATGTCAGGGTATCTCTGTTATCATTGATAATTTGCACCCAAAAGTTACTGAGAACCAAGTTAAACATTGGAAAACGAAACAAGACTTTTCAGGTGAAAATCATAGTATGAACGCAAAAAAGTAATTGCTAATGAAAAAGTTTACATTTATTGCAGAGTTTAAGAATGGTACCTATATCAGTCAATACAAAGCTGATAATTTAATGGAAGCAGTACTTATCTGGGCTGATAATTTGGATGTGCAATTTTTCACAAACAAGGTAAAAACTAAAATCCAAGAAAAAGTTAGAGACAGTTTTTATTCACCGGTATCAATAGAAGAAGTTGACAATGTATGGTGTTCTAGTTATGTTATATTTCGGTCTCTTCTACTACTTAATATTGTAGAAACAGTCTAATTTATAATTATTTATACACATTTTACCCTGACATGAAACCAAAATATTTCCATGTCAGGGTATTTTTTTCTTGGCTAATTCTAAAACAAATAAGAGTAGACTCAACAAATATGCAAGGGACTCACAATATTATACGCATTTGCTGGTCTACTCTTCCTGTTACCTTCCGGACGTTCTCAATGAAACATCCGGAAGATTAGAACTCCCTTTTCAGGTTCCGGAGCAGTTCTTCTTTCCTCGCTTTATACTTCTTGGAAAGAGGATTGTACGAGTAAAGGTTGGTATGTCTCAAACGTATCTCGTCTGTCTGCTCCTTTCGGTGCTCTTCCCGCTCTTCCACATCATCCGGATCTTCGGACTTACGTCTTGTACCTCTCCTGCTAAACAACTGAAACTTGGATGTACCCCGAAGCTGACGAATCAGCATCTTGATAATCCGGACAATAATCTCCTGTTCCTGTTCGGAATAAGGCCTATCTACAGTCTCTGTATAGGAGAGATAATAAACTTTCAGCTCTTCTTCCAGCTCTTGCAAAAAATGCAGCCGGGAAATTCTGGAAACTGTCTTTTTACCAGCATGCAAATCTTCTATTTTCTTCATTTTATCTATCTTTTTCAATTTCAATAAAAGCATGAATCCCATTGATTAGACTTATAAGTGACGAAATACTCACACAAGAGTCCTTTTTTTTCAAATTAGTAATAAAGAAAAACTAATATTTTCCACAAGAATCATTTCTTAAAAGTTTTCCAAAACGGAAAACTTTCTGTATCAGCAAGAAAGGAAAGTTATCCAAAAATTTAATGTTAAATCCTATCCAAGCTATCACAATATCCTTTATCTTTGTATCCGGTTTCGGAACTAAAAAGAGGTTTAGTCAATGAGGGAACGCTGTGCAAATCGGCGACAGTACCCGCTGCTGTAATTCTCT
>ERZ791864.1977-NODE-1977-length-11728-cov-3.062623_pt1 | contig 11728 bp, 10 predicted proteins | sample MGYA00510282_ERZ791864 | MGnify/ENA primary metagenome ERZ791864 (study PRJEB30046, sample SAMN00792087) | human gut metagenome | study: EMG produced TPA metagenomics assembly of the A metagenome-wide association study of gut microbiota in type 2... | reverse complement strand
TAGGCGGAAACCCACTACCTTTAGGTGGTGGGTAGTTGACAATGACGCAGAGTCTGCACGCTTAAGTGAAAAAGTTTTGCCATTTCACCAATCCGAAAGAGTTTCTTGTTATCCATTTTGTACTGCCACCAGTCGTTTTGTTTTCTTAAACCACAAAAATGCTCCAATGCAGATAAAAACAGAGACTAAAGAACCAAAGGCTGTTGCAAGTCCCCTCGGAAACAGAGTTGCCGGAAGTTAAATTGTTTTCCATAACTGACAACTCCTTTCACCAAAAACATTAAACCCTACATCTATTGTAGAGTCAATATTTTTTCATGCACCTGCTGTTTTGTAAATTTCTTTTCTTGTGTATAAGTAAGCTACATTTTATGACTCTCCGCTTTTTTAATTTAACTTTTCATACCACTTCTCCGTCTGACCATCTTCTTTACTGTTAATAAAAATCGTATATTTATCTGTCTTAATTTCGATAATTGGCGTTTCTTTTAACCAGACATACATCCGGCACGCTCCGCTCTTGCTTCCACGGAATTTTCCAAAGCCACTGATTTCCATCTGCCGAGCCATTTGTGCGGACAAATTTTTCATCCGGTAGTTTTTCAATCAATTTTATCTCTTCTATTTCATCTTTATCAAATTCTGCCCCTGTATATCCTGAAGTAATTTTTACATGTTCGGCATCTATTTTTAGACGCACCGGAGTAAAATCCATCCTCACAAACATCACGCACATCCAGATAAATAATGACAACGTTCCAATTGTAATCACTGCCAGGAAAATTTTTCCACCTTTTCTTCCGATATTAAGACTGTAATTAGTACTGGAATAGCGATCCTGCACCCAGAAATGGGGATCTTCCGGATTCTCATACCAGCCTTTTCTCCAATAATAATCTTCATCTGGCACAGAAGCCTCTGCTAAACCTGCCGGATTTTGACCCCAGCCATTTTTTATTTTTATCTCATATAATTTTCTATGCGCCGAATACAGGATTTTCATAGAACCAAAAATAAACTCAAAAAACCAGATACTCCAGACAATCATCAAAATTGAGGTATACCAAAAGCCAAGAGGGCAGACCACACAGCCAAGCATTAAATTTAAAATATAAAAGTATCTGCTGTTTCTTTTATATTTCTGAGTCAGTTCTACAACTTCTGGTTGAGAAATTACTTCTTTTGGAAGATGTATTCCAAGTATCATTCCGCTTTGATACTTTGTTTTTCCACCATAAACTGCTGCCACAATTGCAACCATGATAAGGTCCGTAACCAGCATAATACTTACCAAAATCATCTAAAAACCCCCTTTTGCTTTTAATAATTCTAGTATATCTTATTTCTTAAGTAATGCAAATGAAAATTTCTTTACAAATAAAATCTGGAAAAAAAAGAAAATCTGGGTATAATAAAAACGTAACCTATATTATATCAATTTAAATCTAAAGGGGAAATGTATATGCCAGGAAATATGCAAAATTTAATTAAACAATATGTAAATGAAATAAAGCAGATATACGGCACACATTTACGCCAGAGGTGATTTTAGACCTGACTCAGATATTGATATTATGATTTTATTAGATTTATCAGATTTGGAACTTAAAGCATACAGTCAAAAACTCTCCTATATGACGTATGATTTTAATATGGATTATAATATTGATATAAAGCCAATTGCTAAAAGTGAAGCTCATTTTAATAAATGGATTGTAAATTATCCATTTTATTCTAATATTCATAGAGAAGGAGTCATTTTATATGGAGTAGCATAAGCAAATACCGCCAGATACATGGAAATATCTGGCGGTGTCATAATTTATTTCAATACTCGAACCTTCTGAATCTTTCCATTCAGTGTATCTCCTAATCCATAAACCACATGGCTTAAGACATATTGTCCATCATTGACAAAAATTTCAATTAAATTTTCTTCCACAAAAATATCCAGTTTTGCAGATTTCCCTACTCTCGGTGTCTGATTTTCTACGTGATATCCTTCCATATCTGCAAATACACGTCCACGGTTTCCTACAACTGTTCCATCTTCCAGACGAATTTCATATCCACCGATTTCTAATTCTTCTCCTTCTGATAAAGTCGTTGTTATCCAAAGCGGCTGTTTTTCTTTTAATTTTAATACCGATTTGGTTAAATCTATTTCTTCAAAATTTTCTTTTACATTCGGATGCACATCAAACGTAACCTGTCCATTTTTGATTCCAACCACTCGTGGAAGGCACATCATTCCAGTCCACTGTGTTCCATCTTTTGCTTCTACCGGTTTTGGCATACGCATCCATGCAATCATCACTCTTCTTCCATCTTTATCCAGATTACTCTGTGGCGCATAAAAATCACCGCCATAGTCCACCATCTGATACTCATCCGGTAAACTTAACTCCCCAGCTTTGACATCAAATTTTGCCAATGCGCAGACAGACTGATTCGCATATTCCAAACCATCATTTTGAATTCCCATTGGAGAACCGACAAAAACATACTGCTCACGAATTTTAAATAAATCCGGACACTCCATCGTATGACCATAAGTCTCTTTCCGACACTGAGATTTATAATTCCAGTTTTCTCCATCTTCACTTTCAAAAATCAAAACTCTTGCCTGTTTTCCATGATAGGTGCTTCCAAGTACCATATAATACTTCTCATCCTCTTTCCAGACCTTTGGGTCTCTGGTATCTCTGGCATCTGCAATTTCTTCATCCCGAATGACCGGAATAATCTGTTTTTTTCCGTTCCAGTTATCAAACTTTTCTCCGTCTTCTGAAATCAGCATCGCCTGACTTGTCTCAAACTGGTCATTTTTAGAAAGATGAATATTTTCTTCATCCTGTTCCAAATAGCGTACTGCTGAATAATAGAAATAAAGTTTCTCATCTTTTTCAATTGCACTTCCAGAAAAAACACCATTTCTGTCATAAGATTTTGTCGGAAATAATGCAATTTTCTTATGTTCCCAATGCACTAAATCTTCACTTACCGCGTGACCCCAGTGCATTGTTCCCCATATTGGAGCATAAGGAAAATGCTGGTAAAATAAATGATACTTTCCTTTGTAATAAATAAAACCATTTGGGTCATTTATCCAGTTAACTGGGGATTTTAAGTGTAATACATCCTGTTTCATAAATTTTTTCCTTTCTACTATCTCTTCTTATTTTTTTGTTATTTTTGTCACTTTTTTCATTAAAAGTAACCGGTTACTCTATAACTTGATATTAACTACTTACGTTACAAAAGTCAATAAAAATAAATAATAAAATGCCGAGGCATTCTGCCCCGACATTTAAAGCATTTCATCTTTTATTTATTATTTTTATTTATCATTTTTATTTATTAAAGTCCAATTCCAAGTCCAATTAAATGCATAATCAGGGCAAAAATCCATGCCACTGCACATTGCCAGAATACAACTCCAAGCGCCCATTTTCCACCAAGTTCACGACGAATAGACGCAATTGCCGCTACACATGGCGTATACAGCAGACTAAATACCAGAAGAGACGCTGCGGAAAGTGGAGAAAGCACACCCGCAATTCCGTCGGCAAAAAGCACCTCTAAGGTTGATACCACACTTTCTTTTGCCATAAATCCACTGATTAATGCAGTACAGATTTTCCAATCTCCAAGACCAACCGGTTTGAAAATCGGAACCAAAAATCCTGCTACCATAGCAAGAATACTATCTGCGGAATCTTTTACCATATTTAAATGTAAGTCGAAACTCTGTAAGAACCAAACTACAATTGTTGCAAGCAGAATAACCGAAAATGCTCTTTGTAAGAAATCTTTCGCTTTTTCCCATAAAAGCTGTCCCACATTCTTTGCTCCCGGCAGACGATAGTTTGGAAGCTCCATTACAAACGGTACCGGTTCGCCTTTAAATAACGTATTTTTATAAAGACAGGCAGCCAGAATTCCAACCAAAATGCCAAGCAGGTATAAACCTGCCATAATGAGTCCGCCCTGTTTTGGGAAAAATACACTTACAAAAAATGCATAAATCGGGAGTTTTGCCGTACAGCTCATAAATGGTGTTAAAAGAATCGTCATTTTACGGTCACGTTCACTTGTCAGTGTTCTCGTTGCCGGAACGGTACATCCGAAACCGATTAGCATTGGCACGATACTTCGTCCGGAAAGACCGATTTTCCTTAACAACTTATCCATAACAAAAGCAACACGTGCAATGTATCCGCTGTCCTCCATCAAAGATAAAAAGAAAAATAAAGTTACGATAATCGGAAGGAAACTTAATACACTTCCAACGCCATTAAAAATGCCATCTGTCACAAGACTGTGCACTGCACTGTTTACATGCGCCGCAGTCATTGCTGAGCCCGCTGCTTCTGAAATCTTATCAATGCCAAATTCCAAAATGCCCTGAAGCCATGCTCCGATTACATTAAAGGTCAGATAGAATACTAATACCATAATTCCGATAAAGCATGGAATTGCAGTATATTTTCCGGTCAAAATCTTATCAATCTTTTCACTTCGAATACGTTCTTTACTCTCTTTTGGTTTTACAACTGTCTTCTCACACAGCCGTTCAATAAAGTCAAACCTCATATCTGCAATTGCCGCACTTCGATCGAGCCCTCGCTCGTTCTCCATCTGCTGTACAATATGTTCGAGCATTTCCATTTCATTTTTATCTAATTTCAGCTGTTCCAGAATCAGCTTGTCACCTTCGATTGCTTTTGTTGCAGCAAACCGAACCGGAATTTCAGCTTTTTGTGCATGGTCCTCAATCAAATGAATCACCGCATGAATGCAGCGGTGCACTGCTCCATCATGATCATTTTTATCACAAAAATCCTGACGAAGCGGATGCTCCTGATACTTTGCAATATGAATCGCATGTTCGACTAATTCACTGACCCCCTCATTTTTTGCTGCCGAAATCGGAATCACCGGAACTCCAAGCAGAGCTTCCATCTCGTTCACATCAATGGAGCCCTGATTTCCAAGTACCTCATCCATCATATTCAAAGCTATAACCATTGGTATATCCATCTCAAGAAGCTGCATCGTTAAATATAGATTTCTATGGATATTTGTTGCATCCACAATGTTAATAATTGCTTTCGGCTTTTCATTTAATACAAAATTTCGGGAAACAATTTCCTCACTGCTATATGGAGACATTGAGTAGATTCCAGGAAGGTCTGTCACATCTGTATTGGAATACCCCTTAATTGAACCATCTTTTCTATCAACCGTAACTCCCGGGAAATTTCCAACATGCTGATTCGAACCGGTCAGCTGATTAAATAAAGTTGTTTTTCCACAGTTCTGATTTCCTACTAATGCATAGGTCAATGTAGTTCCTTCCGGAAGAGGATTTTCATCTTCTTTAGAATGATACTTTCCATCTTCACCAAGCCCCGGATGTTCAGATGGTTTTAAATACTCTTTTCCTTCGTGTGCACGGCTTCTCTTTTTAATCGGCTCAATCTCAATCTGGTCTGCCTCCGCCAGACGAAGTGTCAGTTCATATCCATGAATCTGAAGTTCCATCGGGTCGCCCATCGGTGCAAGTTTTACAACTGTGACTTCTGCCCCCGGAATCATTCCCATGTCAAGAAAATGCTGACGAAGTGCTCCCGAACCACCAACGGTTTTGATGGCAGCACTCTTTCCGATTTCAAGTTCTTTGAGTGTCATTCTCTAATCTCCCTTCTCTTATGTTTTCTATTCTTTTATCATTTTAGAATTATCTTCTAGTAGAAGATATTTTAGATTTTTTAACAGGCTTTTTCAGCCTGTTTTATTTATTAAACCATTGTTTTTCCAAACCGCAATACTTTCTCAGAAAGCTTAAGAAACTGCTCTCCATCTGTCTCACCCAGCTGTTCCATCAATACTCTATGATTCGCAACCATATCTGCATATAATTCTCTGCTGTAGTTTTCGCCACTTTTTGTAAGGCAAACTTCATATTTTCTTTTATCTTCCCTTTGCTGAACTCTTAGAATATACCCTTTTCTTTCCAGCTCTTTTAAAATATTTGCAATTCTTCCGGTCGACATCTGCAGTTCATTTGTCAAATCTCCAACCAGAATATGGTCATTCTCCTTATATAGATAAACCAGAATCCGGTCTTGTCCAAACGCTGATGCCTTATCCAAAAACGCTGAAATTTCTTTTGAATACTTGAGCTGCATATCGGTAAATTCCAATGCAAGTACATCCAAAGACATCCGCGTATTCCTCCTATTTTCTCTTCTACCCAAAGATAGTTTATTCTAACTAATAGAATTTGTCAAGATCGGAAAAGAAAAAGGATTACCTTAAAAAATAAAAGTAATCCTTTTTCCTGATTTTAATTTTCTATTAAATGATAGTTTACCTTTCGTCCTTCTCTATTTTGTACTACTAAATTTTTTTCTGTTAATTTTTTTAACAACCGCAACGCTGTAGAAGTGCTGAGTTCCAATTTTGTTTCAATTTCTTTTCTGCTAAGTTTTCCGTTCTGTTTCATTAACTCAATGATTTGTTGTTCTGTTTTAGAGAGAACTTCGTATTCTTCCTTTCTTTCCAAACTTTGATTTCTATTTGGAAGGATAATCTTAAATGCATTTTGTGTGTGTTGAATTTCAGGTTTTTGTTTCACATCATGATACGCATTTAAAATCTTTCTAATTCCTGTTCCATAAGCTTCAATTAGCTGAAGCCTGTAAAAAACATTTGCCAGATTCTGATTTCGGCAAACAGAAATCCCCATCATGATATCTTCTAAATCAATTCCTGACACAAGACCCCCTACCGAAACAAATTCTATTCTATCCTCATAAATGCTAATCAGCGCACTTGCCTGAAAACCATAATCACGATGTACCATCAAATTTAACAAGGCTTCTCTTAGTGCATCTTCTGGATAATCTCTGGTATCAATTCTCAAAAGTTTATTGAATGTAGACTGTGTCTGATTATGTATGTCAATATACTCGTACACTTCATTTAACTGTTTAAAAAGAGAACCTGAAAATTCACGTCTATCCTTAAATACACTCTGGTCTGTTCCCTGAAATACTGCAACTTTAATTGTATGTTTGCATTGTTCAGAAAGAAGCAGACCCAGATTTGTATAAATTCCATCATAATTTAATAACTTCAATGTTTTCATCTGATGTAGACCAAACTCCACATTTCGACGAGCAAATTCTCTTGAAGTTTCAACGAAAGTCAAATTTTGTTCCAAAGAACGCATTTCTTCAAATCGATTTCCATCTATTTCTTTAATCATACGCCCTCACCGTTTGCAAATGCAATAATTTCTTTTTTGATATCATCTACGACAATTTCTTTTAATTCTACGGTTTCGCTTTCTTGAAAAATCATGAACCTCCTGCTTTCCTGATTTTGTTTATCTAATCATGATTATAATCATATTTATGATTATAATCAACTATATTCAATTATAATCACATATTCAAAAAAGCATCTGCAAATATTATTTTTGTATCTAATATTTGAGATGCTTTTTAATTTCAATCTTTTTTTATTCCCAATTTTCCTCTAACAGAAAATCACGGATATTTCTATGTTTAATTCCATTTCTGCTTATATCAAATTCATAGATTGTAATCCTTATTTTATAACCGTTTCTTCCCTTTTTAAATTTTCACATGCTTCATAATTTAATCGATAATATTCTTCTCTCGAATATAATTCTTTAAAATATAAATCATAACACTCATCCACTCGACACAGCACAGGTCTTGTATCATAGATACTGCATAGATTATCATTTAGATATTTACAAACTCCGTCTCCTCTGTCTAATTTTGAATACAATTCTGAGCGTTTTAAACTTCTACAACATGCTCCACATTTATCACATTCAAACATTAACTGAATACCAGATGATTACTTTTATTGCTCATAAAAGAATCAAAATCTCCCTTCCACGGAATAGAAATCCCTGAATTCCGATATGCATCTATTAAAATGTGATTTAATTCTTCTTCTGTATTTGCTTTACTTATGCTGCTTGAAATTGAAGCATATTTTTTTGTCTCTGCTTTGAATTTATCTATATCCAGATTTGCAAACTTAGCAGCTAACTGTTCCATCGCCTCAGCAATTTTTCTATAATTATTTGCCTCTGAAGGAATTGCATTCAACGCATTAATTATAGAATTTATAAATTTGCTTCTATCCAGACAAACAAGCAGTGTACAGGACAACAAACCACTTACAAGAGAAGAACAGAAAATACTAACACTTGTTCCGATAACAGGAATTACCCCGATAGGTGTTTTTGAAATTACTTCTCCAACTGCTGTACCGACCAATACACTTGCCCCTGTACTAAGGATCACCGTTGCCGTTTTTATTCTTTCACCAAACATTAAGTTGTCTGGATTAAATAACAAAACTTTTCCAGCCTGAACAATTGATGCAGCTACCTGGCGGATGCATTTTACCAGATTTTTTGCCGTCGTAAAAAATATATTACAAATCGTTGTTGTTATACTGGAAAGTGCACCTGCCACAAATCCTTCCTGTAGTTTTTCCATTATTTCTTTATATTTTTTTCTGGCATTTTCAAAACCTTTTTTTATTCCATTTCCTGCTGTTTTAAGCATATCTCTTAACTCAGAATTTTCCGGCATATTTTGTAATTCTTCTTTTACCGTAAACCAGACTTCTGCAAAAACAAATCCCAGTGCTTCTCTAAGTCCCATCTGCGCACCTATTTTTCCTGCTGCAACTGCGGTATCCTTTGCAAATTTTGAACTGGTATAATATGCCCTTTCAATTTTTGCATCGTATGCTTTTTTACTCTCGTTATATTCTTCTCTCAGTTTCTGCTTTACTTCTTCTGGAAGTGGTTCTCCTTTTTTCCCTCTCCAGTTAACTTTATCCGGATTTTCCTCACACCAGCTAATATACTCTTCTACCGTCATATCTCGCTTATTCAAATTTAAAGCAGCATTAGTAAAAACAAGATTTTCCGGACTATTCGCAAGTTCCACACCATCTAACCCTGATAATACTCTTCCTCGGTCATTGCTTATTTTATGACCCGGTATTTTATGGTCTACCTGTCCCTGCTGACCTCTTGGTATTGTCTTATTATTTCTCGGTATTACAGTGTTTCCCGGAACATAACCATCTTCTTGTTTGATACCATTTGTATCATAATCTTGTTTGGCTTGTCTCTTCTTTTCTTTAAATCTGGGGTCATTATGATATGCATGCGTATCATATTTTTCCCTCTTTTCATAGTCTGTCTCATTCTGCTTATTCTTATATTTCATATTTGGGTCATTCCCAATCTGCCTTACATTATGAACAGTATCAACATCCCCTCCATGCTGGTCTTTTACAAGAAAATCCAATCCAAAAGAAGTAATCAGGCTTCTGATAATTACTCTTTCATATTGTTCCCAGATTCCTTTAAATACATCTTCATCCGGCTCCATCCCTGGTCCATTTTTTAAATCTTCCATAAATGCAGTTGCCGCACTCATGCCACAATCCTCCTGCTGTCTGTTTTTTTCTTAACAAACTCTTATGTACCTTTCTAGCTACACAGTAATACCATGTAATTCAGACAATATTTCCTCTGCATGCCCTATATTTTTGTCAATCTCTTCTTTATTTACTTTATTTACTTCCGAATCATCTTCAGTCTGTAAAACAAGTTTTACCTGACACATTTTATACAACAGCCCCACCAGTAAAATCAGATTTTCTGTTATCTCTTTTTCTGTCTCTGTAAATTCATCCCAGTTTATTTTTTTCTGAACATACACAACGACTTTCATAATATCCATTCGTTTTTGATATTGTTCTTTTACTTCTTTCAAACAGTCTTCAAATAATTTCGCAGACTCATAAAGTTCTTTTAAATATCCTACTATTTCATCAACACACTTTTCTGTCTTCCGAGCCTGAGAGTATGCTTCGTCCGCTTTTTCTGACAACTTAGAACCCGTAACATTAAAAATCATTCCACCAACTAAAAGACCAACTCCCAGAGTAGCTCCACCTAAGACAGCAGACCCTAAAGCCATTCCTCCAGCATAAGCAGAAGTACCAAGCGCACCTCCTCCTAATGCTGCCAATGCTGCATTGGTAGCTGCTGCTCCACTCAATGATGCAATCGCAGTTCCTGTTGAAGCAGTTCCAAGTGCCATTACCGCTGAAGTCGTTGCGCCTGCTGCTGCAAAACCACCTGCTGTTCCTGCTGCCGCTCCTCCTAATCCGCCCATCAAAACGCCAGCTCCAACTGAAACCTCTCGTAACTCTTCAGCCGTATATTCCGGCAGCTTTATATCCTCTTTCGAATACTTTTCAAATTCCGGTCTTCCCTGTATGTTTTCCATCAAGTCCGCAAATTCTTCAAAACTACTTAAAATAGATAACTCTGTCTTACCTACACTATCCATTTGTTTTGTAGTTTTCTTATTATTCTCTTCAAACTTATTAATTGCTCTTCTTTGCATCCGCTTTGCTGATTCCATTGTATCATTTGCATCTTTCATTTTCATACCGCCTTTAATACCTGAACCAACACCTGCTACAGCTGCTGCTGCTGCGATTCCTCCTAAAATAAATGGTAATGGCATAAACTTGTCCCCCTGTTCTTAACCTTCGTTTTATTTGTTTCCCGTGACGCATACCTATATTGCTTTCTGCTTTTCTCTACACCTCCTACCGATAACTCACCTCACTTATCAACTCTCCCTGGCTCCGTATCCACATCTTAATCCCCTCTCCAAACACTTCTGCCTCAATCGTATATCCGCTTTCATCCTCATGCAGAATCCTTGCAGTTGGCAGACGGTCAAGCACCGCTTCAACAGAAATTCCACTGTATTTAAATCTCACTTTCTGCAGTGGTCCGCCATACATAAACTGAATCCGTTTCCGAAATTCTCCTTCTTCAAATCGGTCTTTGTATGGAATATTGAATTTTTCTTTTAAAATTTTTAAAGAATGGATTCGGTCCATTCGATAAATCGTCGGAAAAGAATCATTTAAGATATCAAAATCTTCCCGCACCTTTTTATCGTCAATAAATGCCGTCAGATAAAAATAATACTCTGAAAACATAATCGCAACCGGTTTGAGTTTTCTTGTTACTGTTTCTTTTCCTTTCATCTTTTTGTATTCGATTTCTATGTACTGATGTTCTCGAATTGCCTGCCCGATATTCCACATTTTATCGATAAATACTGTTTTATGCTGTGGCTCTATGTAATGAAATTCTTCATTTAAAATCAAATCTTTGATTACTCTTTGATTCTCAAGTGGAACGCAACATTCAATTAGTTTATCCAGAATATCTGTCATCTCTCTTTTTGTCATCGAACGACTTTCTAAAAGAATTTTACAGATTGCAAGTATTTCACTGCTTTTTAATTTTACTTTGTAAATATGTTCCAGACAGTACCCTTTTTTTCTGTAATCATAGTTAACTAAATCATATACTCCGCTTTTATTATCGGTTCGTCTTAAATATTCCCGAATTGAATCAATGTCTCTTTGAATGCTTCGCTTTGCCACTCCATACCGCTCTGCCTCTTCTTCTTTGTTGATAACCGCTCCGTTTAACAGTCTGGTATAGATTTCTAAAACTCTGATAATTTTACCTTCATTCTTATCTTCGTTTCTGGTTTTGTTTTTCTCTTTACTTTCGTTCTTTTCTTTCATATATGGCTTTCCTCCATCGTTTGATTCAATC
>ERZ791864.1968-NODE-1968-length-11781-cov-2.708170_pt1 | contig 11781 bp, 16 predicted proteins | sample MGYA00510282_ERZ791864 | MGnify/ENA primary metagenome ERZ791864 (study PRJEB30046, sample SAMN00792087) | human gut metagenome | study: EMG produced TPA metagenomics assembly of the A metagenome-wide association study of gut microbiota in type 2... | reverse complement strand
CCATCATTTTCATTACTATCAATCACTTGATAAGCAACCTCTTTAACAGGTGGCATGGCATTAGCCATCGCATAACCATATTTTACAGTTTGTAACATTTCATAATCATTCATTTGATCGCCAAAGGCTCCTGATTCTTCTGGTTTAATCTTTAAGATTTCTAAAAGATGCGTTAAAGTTGTTCCTTTATTCACATCTTTATAAAAGATATCAAACCAAACATTACCTGTTGTTACTAATTTTAAATGTGGTTTTAGTTGTTTTTGAATCTTTTCAATTCTTTGTTCCATTTGATCATCAAAGCTTGCGATAGAGAATTTTAAGATATCATCTTCAATATCATCATAGCTTTCTACAAATTGAACATTTTTCATAAACAATGAAATAAAATCTTTTTTATCTGCAAAGCTTTTAGAAATATAAGCATGCTTGTCTCCTGAAACGACTAGCATACATTCTTGATCTTCTTTTAAAATATCTAGAACTTCTTGAGCATCTTGTTTTTCTAAAGCTTTTTTATAAAATGTTTTTCCTTGATAAACAATCTTTGTACCATTTTCACAAAGATAATAAAGATCATTTTTTATTTCTTCATCAAATTTACAAGCAAGGGCTTCATATTGATTGCCTGAAGCAATTACAAATTGAATTCCTTGTTTTAACATTTGTTTATATAAATCATTAAATTCATCATTGTAGGCTTTATCATCTCTTAGAAATGTTCCATCCATATCTGTTGCAAGTAATTTCATTTTAAAACCTCTATTTATACATTTTTCTTTTAATTCGCGTTATTTCTTATATTGGTCTCTTAATCCGTCAAGTTTTTTACTTCCAATTCGTGCATGAAATTGTGGATCTTTTGGAATATCTGGATTAATTCCCAAATCTTGTGGTGCTAAACAAGCTAAAACTTGCATTGGAATAATGTATTCCCAAGGAGAAAATAATGGATCTTCAACAAATTCAACAATGCAATCATTTTTATTTTGGTTTTCAATCTCTTCTGGTGATGCAATCAAATAATTATGAGGTGTCCATTCTTTTAATATTTCTATAAGTTTCAAAGTACGTGGTTTATAATCACCTTTAGAAGCAAGATAAAAGATATGTGCACTTTCTGTAATAGAATTGTAAATTCCATGGAAAAATTCTTCAATATCATATCCTGTTACACCTTGGCGCACAGTTTCTAAAACTTTTAAAGCACCTTCTAAAACATCTGCATAATTACCATCATATCCTACAACGATAATTCTTTTTGCCGGTAAGAACTCATCTTTGATTCTTCCATACCATTTTGTAGCTGCATCTACAACTAATGGCATATTATGAATTACATTAAACATTCTTTCTTTATAGAGTTTGAATTTTTCTTCTTTTAAAATTCCTTTAATAATAGCAAGTTCACTTAGCATCATCATCAACGTTACGGTTGTTCCAGCATATCCTTTAGTTTTTGCACCGCATTTTTCATTTCCAACTTCAATTCTTGTTTGAGTTTGTGCATGTTCAAAAATCAAAGCAGTAGGATTTTCTGAAACAGATGCTGTCATCAAGCCTCGTTTTGAAGCTGCATCTAATCCCTCAACTGTCGATAAACTTTGTCCACCTTGTGACATACCAATGACTAATGTATTTTTATTAAATACTTTTTCACTTCTAGAAAATTGTGTAGGATACATACAAAAAACTTTTATATTTAAGATTTCTTCTAAATAATTTTTTGCAGATAATCCAGCATGATATGATGTTCCAGAACCAATCACATAGATTTGATCAATCTTTTTATCCTTATATTCATTTACAAATTCTTGAACTATTTCTTTTCTATTATTAATAATATATGTTAGAACATCCGGTGTTTCACATATATAATCATACATATTTGTTTTCATTATAAAATACCAAAGAAAGATAATACAATACCAAGGATTAAGATTCCCCATAATAATGTAGTACTTTTCATTCCTTTTTCTAATAATGCATAAATAATAAATGTAAATCCTAATGGTAAGAAACCTTTAATAATACCATCAAAAATATCTTGTAAAACAATTTTTGTTCCATTTAGTTTAAATACAAATGGTGTTGTAATTGTAACCATGGAAGCACACATAGATCCAACTACAATAAGACCAAGTATTTTAGCAACTTCAGTTAATACTGCAACCATACCACCTTCATTCATACTTGCTAAAAATCCAACTCCACTTTTATAACCAATTTTCAACCCAAAATAACGAACAATCAAATGTGGAACATTATAAATCAATAAGAATAAGATAGCTCCTAAAATGCTTCCTTTAGCAGCTAGACTTGTCCCAATACCTGCACCAATAATTCTAAATGTTCCCCAGAAAAAAGAATCACCAATTCCAGCAAGCGGACCCATCAAAGCAGCTTTTACAGCATTAATTGATTCCTCATCAACTTCTTCGCCTTTATCTTTAGCTTTTTTAAATTTTTCTTCCATGGCAATTGCCGCACCAGCAATAAAACTGACAACTGCAGGAGTCGTATTAAAAATAGCTAAATGTCTTTTTAAAGCATCTGAAATATCTTTTTTATTCTTATATAACTTTTTTAATGCTGGAATCATCATGTAAGCAAAACCAACATTTTGCATACGTTCAAAACAAAAACATGCTTGCAAAGGAAATGTTCGCCAAAATGTTTTTCTATATACATCTGGTGTCATAACCGTATCTTGAGTTTCGAGTTCTTTATTTTCCATTATAATTCTCCTCCTAAATCATCAGAGATCATATCAACAGAATTGTTATGATTCTTATTAGAGATTGTATATTGATAAATTTTATAAGCTATTGCAGTTCCAACAACAGCTGCTCCCACTGTATTAACAGAGAATAATGCTGTCATCGCCCATCCAATAAAGAAAAATGCCGCATTTTTCTTATCAAATAATAATTGCATTAAAATTGCAATACCTAAAGCTGGTAACATACCACTTGCTGCATTTAACCCATCTGTGACAAATTGAGGAATCATTTTAACAAATGCACCAATAACTGAAGATCCTAAAAATGCGCCTAAAAATACTAATAAGAAATAACTTACAAAAAATAAAATTGCGCCTCCCCATAAAGCTTTATCAATTCCAGAAAAATCCGCATTTTCAGCAGCTTTATCTGCCATATGTACAAAATAACCATTAGCAGTTCTTACAAAAATACCCACCAATTGTCCTAATGTAGCAATCGGTAAAGCTAAAGCAACCGCTGCTGAGACATCTAACTTAGATACAATTGCAAATGCTGTTGCCAAAATTGCACCAGAAACTGTATCAGGTGGTGTAGCAGAACCAATTCCAACAATTCCCATCATAATTAATTCTAACGAACCGCCAACAATAATCCCTGTTTTAAAATCACCTAAAATCAAACCTACAATTGGACCTAATACTAATGGACGATCTAACATCCACATACCGCCAATTCTACTATCCCATATTCCAATACCACCTAACAAACCAAGTAGTAAAGCATGAACTATACTCATTATTATTCCCCTTTCTATTTATTAAATTTATCTTTAATTTCTTCTGTACTTAATTTTTGGGAAGTAGGAACAGATTGCATAAAAACATGATATCCTTCTTTTTCAAGTTCATCCATAACATGAATATCATTTTTACTCATATATGAATTCATATCTATTTGTTTTTTACCCTCTCCATTTCTAAGTCCACCTAATAAAATATCTTTAATTGCTCCATTAGTTTGTTCACACACAAATTTTGCATCATTCAAATCTTTAGTAATGACCATAATTTTACGCATTGCATGTTTTGGATTATTAATAACATTAACCGCTCCTTGTAAAGATTTCATTGAAAGTGTTACTCCTGATGGTGTAGCTAATCTAAATGCAACTTGCATATCTTTATCAGTAATTAAATGATTATTAGCTACTAAAATAACATCCACCTTATAATGGCGTGTCCAAGATACAGCAACTTGTCCATGTAATAACCTATCATCTACTCTTAATACTTCTATCATTTTTTATCCCCCTTTTATAAATCATCATCGTCTGATAATTCGTCATTACAACTTATAACATCATTAACTAAATAGATTCCCTTTTGTGATTCTTCAATCGCATTTCTAATTTTATTTTTATTATCTTCATCATCTTGTGAAAGTGATAAAAAAGATAAACTCATTACTAATCCTAAATTCATGCCAGTTACAACATAAAGCAACTTGTTATCTGAAATTCTTTGAATAGCTGTTTGTGTTGTACTTCCTCCAGGAATATCAGTAACAACAATAACTGGTTGATTATCATCAAACGATTGAATCATTACATCTAAGTTATTTTTAATTTCTTGAATATTTTGATCCAATAAAATATTTAAAACTTTAAAATGATTTTCTCCAATAATAAGTTTACAAGAATCTGCTAATCCTGTTGCCAGTTGTCCATGCGAAAACAAAATAATGTTTGCCATTTAATTCACCTATCCTTCTTTTAAATAACTATTCATTTTAAAATGAAATTGTGGATCACTTGGTATATTACAATCAATCCCTAAATCTAATGAAAGTTTTCTAGCTAGTACTTGCATTGGAACAATGTATTGCAATACAGCAAATTCTTGATCATCTGTAAACGGAAAAACTAAATCCTTTGAATTATTTGTGTTTTCATGTGTAATCAAGAAATTGTGACTATGTCTTTCTTCTTCAAAATATCTTTTCAATCTTAGAATACGATCATAATATTGACCCTTTGAGCATACATATAACATATAAGTATCTTCATCAATGCAATGATAAATACCATGCATAAACTCTTCTAACTCAAAACCTTGAACACTATATCGCACTGCTTCACAAATTTTTAATGTTCCTTCCATCATATCCGCTAAACAATTATCATAACCAATGACATATAAACGACGGCATTTCATTAAATCATTTCTATTTTGTAAATACCATTTTGACGTAGCTTCAGCAATATCTGGAATTGCATCCGCACTTGCTTGCATTCTTCTTAAATAATCATCAAATTCATCTTGTGTGATTTTTTCTTGCCTTAACGCAACCTTTAAAGCAAAAATCATAAATGTTACAATTGATCCAATATACCCTTTTGTTTTTGGGCCTGCTTTTTCTTCCCCGATATCAACATATAGTTTTACATCACCATGATGTTCAACCGGTCTTCCTTTTTCAGCAGTCATCGCAATTGTTCCAAAACCATTTGCCTTTGCTTTATCCAACCCCGCAATTGTTGATGCCGACATTCCCGCATGTGAAAGTCCCATAACTAAAGTATTTTTGTTGAAAATTCTTTCATCTTTAAATACAATAGGATATGAAGCAAATACTTTCATTTGTAATACTTTTTCCATTAAATTTTTTGCAGCTAATGCAGCATGATAAGATGTACCAGATCCTATCACATAAATTTGTTCATAGTTGCCATTAAAAAAGTATTCAATAGCATCATGAAAGATTTCTTCATGGTTAGAAATAATATTTCTAACCGCTTTTTTTGATTCTAATATGTATTGATACATATCTCCGTAATCTCTTTTCATTCCGTTTCTCCTTTCTTATTTGTATATACATTTTATTATACATATATACATATGCCAATGCTTTTTATTAAATTAATAATTATTTATCATAGAAGCTACTTTTTATTGTTATTTTCATTCAAAAAGCGCTTACAAATTTTATCATTAATATTTACTTTTCACTAATAAATATTGACTCTCAGATAAAAAAGTACAATACATTAAACAGATAATTTTATCTAAAAAAATAATCATTTAGTATTGTTATTGAGGATAAGTTTCATTGAAAAGGAAAAGAATATAAATAAAAGAAAATTAGTTTTAGAAGCATTACTTGCATTATCCTTAACTACACTTTTATCTACAGTTGTTTATGCAGAAAAAACACATCAACCAGAAGGAAATACTGTAATTTCAGAGAAAGATAAGCCTTCTATTACTTTAGCTATGGATAAATAGGCTGGAGAAAATGATATTGTTTTAAATGTTCAATCAAAAAACAACACAACAATTAAATTATCGGAAATGTATGTTTGGGATGATTCAGCATCTTTAGGTGGAATTTATGTAGAACCCAAAATCGATCTTGACGAAAACGGAAACGGTACAATTACTTTCAAAAATGATGATTTAAAAAATGTAAAAACATTAATCGGTTCTAATGATCCACTCGATTGGACAAAAATCAAACAAATTGAAATGTATTTTGTTTTTTGTCTAGATGAAACAGAAATCTATGACTCTAAGTCTGCATATATTCCTGTAGAGATTTCAAAAACACCAGCTCCAGTAGAAACAGAAAAGCCAAAAACAATTGAAACAGTAAAAAAAGAAACAAAAGCCACTACTAAAAACACACAATCCAAGGCTGTAAAAACAGGTGATAATACAAATATTACCCTTTATACTTCACTACTTATTATAAGTGTTATTGTTGTTGCAGGAACAATTGTTTTACGAAAAAAGAAAAGTTAATTTAATCAAAAGAATCCTATAAACAATAAATCCAGAAGTCACTCTTCTGGATTTACTTCTATTAATTTTATTTTTCATCAAGCACTTTTTCATGATAAAGAGCTTTTAAAATACCCTCTTGATCAAAATTATCCGTAATATAAGTTGCCTTTTCTTTTAAAACATCAACAGCATTACCCATCGCAATGCCATGTCCTACTTCTCTAAACATCGCTTGATCATTATAACCATCGCCAAATGCATAAGCATTATCCTTATCAATATGGAAATAATCTAATAGATAGGCAATCGCATTGCCTTTATCAAATTCAATTGTTGAACAATCACAAGAACCCATTCCGCCATGATCATTAATAATTAAATCTTCTTTAAAGATTTCAACCATTGTTTGATAATGTTCTTGACTTTGATAAAACATATCAAATGTATAAAAATCTCCTTCTAAAGAATCAACAAGATGTTCAATACCATATTCCTTTTCTAAATCAACTTCTTGTTTTTGATTTAAATGATATTTTAAAGCTTTCTCATCGCTAACAAACATCGCCCCTAGTTTTCCTTGATCAAGTTTATGTACATAATAATCTAATTGTTTCTTAGTAAAAGCTCTACTATAAAGCTTCTTTCCTTCATAAAGAATATAACGTCCATTACAACTAATAATTCCACTAACAAGATCACCAAATAAACGTTTGGCATAAAATGGAGCTCTTCCCGTACAAATAAAAGCCTTATATCCTTTTTCTTTTAATAAATGCAGTGCTTTTAAATTCGATTCTGTAATAACACCATGTTGTCCTAGTGTCCCGTCAATGTCAAAAAATAATATCTTATCCATATCTATTCTCCTTGAAAATGATACATCATAATACTTCCTGCCACAGCCACATTTAATGATTCAATGGTTGTAATTGGAATATAGGCAATTTGATCACAAATGTCGATAATCTCTTTTTCCATCCCATTCCCTTCATTTCCTAAAACATAGGCCATTTTTTCTTGTTTTTTAATTTCATGAATAGGCCTTCCATTTTCTAAAGCACTGCCTACAACACAGACACCTTTTTCTTTTAAAGCAGGAATAATTTCTTTTAAATTCCCATAAAGACAAGAAAGATGGAAGTGTGCTCCTTGCATTGATCGCAGTAATTTATCATTATAAAGATCCACACATTCATTAGATAAAATCACTTGATCTATGCCAAAAGCAAGTGCTGTACGAATAAGTGTTCCAATATTTCCAGGATCTTGTAGATAATCTAAAATCAAATATCTTTTTCCATCAACTAATTTCTTATCTTTTTGAATAAAACATCTTGCCATAATAGGTTGAGGTGTTTTAGTAAAAGCAAGTTTTTCCATAATTTCTTTAGATACCACTAAATTTTCTACACCTAAATCAACCGGTTCAGTTGAAATAATCAAATCTGTTTGTTTAGCTTTAATTGCTTCCTCTACTAAATGATTTGTTTCTACTAAATAATAATCTTTTCGATATTTCTTTTGTTTTAATTTTAATAATTCTTTAACCGTTTTATTTTGCATTGACGTAATCATATACCCACATCCTTTAATAATCTTTCTCTTTCTTTATAATCTGGCATTCTTTTTTCTATTTCATGATAGAATGCTTTTGAATGATTTGCTTCAAGAAAATGACAAAGTTCATGAACAATAACATAATCAATTAAAGCATAATCAATATGTGCTAATACTAAATTAAAGCACACTCTATTTTTTTGATAAAAACAAGCACCCCATCTTCTTTTCATTTTCTTAATTTGAATTTCAGGAAAAACATGATGAAAGCTCGTACTTAGATAAAAATCTATTCTTTCTTTTAAATAATTCATCAATTCTTGTTTTAAAAACATTTCAATGGTTGCTTGGATATTTTTTGAATAAACATAGATTTGACGATCATGAATGGCACATTTTTTGATATTCATATCTTTTAAAACAATTTGATATTTTTGATTAAACAAATAAGCATAACCATCTTCTTGATAGTTATATTTAGGAACATATCCTTTTATTTGTTCAAGTATTTCTTCTTGATGATTTCTAATCAATTTTTCTATTTCACTTTGAGGAAACAGCGGTGAACAACGAATTACCACTTCTCCTTTTTCTACTCTTAAATAACAATTCTTAATTCTTTTATAATGAATTTTATAAACAATTTCTTGTTGATCTAAAATAATTATTTTAGTTTCTACCATGTATATTTTTCTCCTTTTTGGGTCACTCTTTTTAAGGAGTGATAAAATGGATATTCGACAAGCTATATTTCAAAGACTACATGCTTGTTCAAGTAGTGAACTTAAAGAGATTATTGAAAGTGGTATTGCTTCTAAAGAAGAAACCGTCTTACCAGGGCTTGGTGTTCTTTTTGAAACTTATTATAATTCTTTAAGCTCAAAAGATGAATTACTTGACAGTCTTAGTCATTTATTAAAATAGACTCTTAGAGTCTATTTTTATATATTTGTTTCAGTGAACGTAAAATCATAAATCCAAACATCAAATAAGCATCTATATGAAATAATGTTGGCAATTGAACAATTTGTATAATAACAAGTAAAATAGCCATGATTACATATATCATCCATGAGATTGAATAATTATGTTCATGATACATAAATTTTAATGTTTGATAATGATTTTCATCATACCAATCATTAATGATTTTAAACAATTCAAAAAGCAAATAATTAAAAATCCATAATAAACAAAAATACATTAATGTAAAAATATTATTAAAAAAGATGTATGGTATTGTTGCTGGAAAGGATATTTGATAATAATTCGATAAATCCAAACTAAATGTAAAAAGTGTAATTAAAAAAGTCATGATTCCATTTCTTGCAAGATATAAAACAATAAAATCTTTTTTTAATTTTAAGTATCTTTCTTTATTCATACAAACCACCATTTTCCTTTGAAAAGTTTAATTTGAAAACATAACTTTTTTGACTTTGATCTTTTGATAAAATAATAACAACACTTAATTTTTTCTTTTTTAAAGATCCTTGATTTAAATCATGGTTATATGTTTGATAGATTTTTTGATTAACAATTTCTTTAGTCTTTCCATTTATTTTTTTAAATACAACATAATTCTTATCATTTTTATCATTTAATTTATTACTTTTTAAATAACGATATTCTAATGAAATATTTGGATATTTCTTCAATAAATCTTCATCTGTAGACGTTAAATACCCAAGCCTCATAAAATCATCACTGATACATGCATTTTCTACTTTAAATGTTTTTGAAGAACATGATAATTTTTCAACTTGTTTTAATTTTAAAGTATGTTGATAAACCGTCTTTTGATTATCATCTTTGATGATTAACTGAACATTTTTAATTTCTTTTATATTTTTTAAATCTTCCTTATTTTCTAAAGAATAACTTCCACCCTCTAAATATTTTAAAGAATAATCAATATGTTGTTTTCTATTTATTTGAATTATGACATCAATATCTTGTCCGTCTACAAGAGAATCGATTTTTCCTAAAACAAGTGTCCCATCTCCACAATGATAATTTGATTGATCTTTATAAAGCTCATAATCCTGTAAAGTAAAGCCTTGATGATTTAATGATAAAAAATAATCATAATACGTTTTTGTATTATATGTATGAAAAGAAAAATTATCATACATTGTTAGTAAAGAAACAAAAACGATTATCAGGCATAAACATGTAATAATTAAATTTGATTTATGTTTTTGATCCATATTTTCTCACCACAACTATTATACACAATAGTTTTGTTTTTACCAAATATGACATAATATGATATGATTTAAAAAAGGAGGATTTCTCATGGAAAAAGAAATATTATTAAAAGAAATAGAAAATACAAATCATTTAAATGATCTTTACCAATTATGGAATGAATTTAAAGCTTATCTTGAAAATCAACCAAGTTTATTGGAACTTGGTCAACTCTTTGGATTTAATTATCATCTTCAAGAAAAATTCAATCAATTAAGTCAACTTTTTATTCAAGAAAAGAAATATCAAGAAAGTATAGAATTTCATCAAGACTTTATTAATTATTTTAAAGATGATAAATATCTTTGCCCTTTTTTTAAAAACTTAGCTTTATCTTATTTTTATCAAGATAATGATCAAGGAATTTCATATTTTCAAGAATTGCTTGAACGTTACCCTTATGATTATGAAATTATGGATGCTTATTTTTCGTGTATTTATAAACAAAATAACTTACAAGAATTAAAAAATATGATTCAAAAACATTTACCTCTATCTATCGAATATAATATTGAAACAGAAAATATTATTCATCATGTCATTGAGCTTTTTAAAGCAATAAATGAAGAAGAACTTGCTTTACAATATGCTCAAATTGAAAAGCAACAAAATGATTTTGGTAAGAAAAAACCAACAAAAGTCATCAAAGTGGGGCGTAATGATCCTTGTCCATGTGGAAGTGGTAAAAAATATAAAAAATGTTGTGGTAAATAATGAAGAAGTTCTTTCTTATTTTTATACCGATCATTTTGATTCTTACTTACATTTTTTATCAAAATAATCTTTTACCTCATCCAAAATATACAAATGATGATTTTGGTATTCAAACTTATAAAAGCATAAATGATCAAGATCATGATGGTATTGACGATCAAAGTGATATTGTACAAAACGTTAGAAAATATATTGAAACAAAACCTCAATACAAAAGTAAGTATTATCAAGGTGGTTACCCAACAGACCATTATGGAGTATGTAGTGATGTTGTCGCTTTTGGCTTATTGAATGCAGGTTATAATTTACAAATTCTTGTAGATCAAGATATTAGAGAAAATCCTCAAAGTTATCAAGTTGAACATCCTGATAAAAATATTGATTTTCGGCGAGTAAGAAATTTAAATGTTTATTTTAAAAGACACGCCCTATCTTTGACACTCGATATTTATGATTTAGATAAATGGCAAGGTGGCGATATTGTTATCTTTAAAAAACATATTGGTATTGTTTCTAATTATCGAAATAAAAAGGGAATCACTTTTGTGATTCACCATGCTTATCCTCATCAATTTTATTATGAAGAAGATATTTTAGAAAAAAGAAATGACATTATTGGGCATTATCGTATTTCTTAGTACCACCAATGGTGGTACTTTTATATTTCTTTGCCAACAGCATCAGCAATTGGTTTTAGTTCTTTCATCAATTGTTCAAATTTGGCTGGTTTTAATGATTGTGGTCCATCACAT
>ERZ791864.1956-NODE-1956-length-11849-cov-2.447940_pt1 | contig 11849 bp, 9 predicted proteins | sample MGYA00510282_ERZ791864 | MGnify/ENA primary metagenome ERZ791864 (study PRJEB30046, sample SAMN00792087) | human gut metagenome | study: EMG produced TPA metagenomics assembly of the A metagenome-wide association study of gut microbiota in type 2... | reverse complement strand
ACAGCCGGCACGCACGAAAGCAACCGATCTGCCCCAGCTGGAACGACAGCTGGGAAAGCTGGGCGGCACGCTCTATACCCTGTCCGGTTTGCAGGCAGACTGCGACGGAACTGGCATGCTCCCCGCTTCGGCGTGGAACGCTCTGCGGCGGGAGGGCATTGTTCAAATGAACGCCGCCAGAATCGCTGCGAATACGCCAAAGTATACCATGCGGCACATTACGCTGCCCGCACTTCCAGCAGCCGGACAACACACCGTACAATACCGCATCATCCAGAAGCAGTGGGACAGCCAGTCAGCCACACTGCTGAAGCAGCCTGACGTGGAAGCACTGCTGCTGCCGGCGGATACGGTTTCCGATGCTGTGCCGGCAGTCTGTCGGGAACGAATTTTCCTGACGCTGCCGCGGTTTTGTGCAGACGAAGCCAAAGTGCGTCTATGGCTGGAACAAGCCAAAGCTCTGGGATTCTCCCACGTGGTCTGTGAAAATGTTTCCCATATCCGGCTGTGCCGGTCACTGGGGCTGACGCTTCACGGCGGCATGGGACTGAATGCGGCAAATCCGTCCTGTCTGTCTTTTTTGCAGCGGGAAGCCTTGCAGGACGTGATCCTCTCACCGGAACTGACAATTGCCCAGAGCCGGCACTGCACCGGACTGCCTACAGGAGCGTATGCTTACGGGTTCCAGCCGGTCATGACCATGCGGAACTGTCCCGTACAGGCAGAAGCGGGCTGCCGGAACTGCACCCATGGTCTGACAGACCGTACCGGCAGAACTTTTCCGGTATACTGCCACAAGGCAGCCGGTATCACAACGATGTACAACGCCGTTCCCACGTGGCTGGCGGACAAGCAGGAACAGCTGTCACACAGCAGCTTTCTGGTGCTGGACTGTACCCTGCAGCCCGATGCCTGTTCCGTGCTCCGTGCCTACCAGAACGGCGAACCCACAAAAGAAGCAATGACACGGGGACTGTTTTTCCGTGGTGTTGAATAGGAGGCTTTTATGTATATTTCTGTTCAGAAGCTGCGTCCGCACGCCCAGATTCCCAAGCGTGCCACCGCACAAAGTGCCGGCTATGATCTGTACGCCCTGCCGGAGAAACCGCTGACCATTCAGCCGCAGGAGATCTGCAAGGTTCCTACCGGCATCGCTGTGGCTCCGTCCCGTCCGGACGTTGCCCTGTGCATCTTCCCTCGCTCCGGACTTTCCACCAAGCACGGCATCACGCTGATCAACAGCGTTGGGCTGGTGGACAGCGACTATCGGGGTGAGCTGCTAATCCCGCTGATCAACCACGGCTCGGAACCCTTTACCGTAGAAGCAGGCATGCGGATCGCACAGCTGGTCGTGCTTCCGATCCTGACACCGGAACTGAAGGAAGTCACCCGCCTGGACACCACCGAACGGGGTGCCGGCGGCTTCGGTGCAAGCGGACTGTCATAATTTCAGAAAGGAGGACTTCAGAAGCCCTATGAAAAAGTTTCTTGTGTATCTCTGTTCCATTGTGGTCGCCGTGATTCTCGGCGGTGTCATCGGCAATCTCTGTGTGGGGATCGCTCCCCTGAGCTGGCTGGACTATGCCCCGCCGCTGCACCTCAAAACTCACGAGTGGAATCTGTATGTGGCAGACCTGACCTTCGGCATTCAGTCGAAATTTAACATCGCCCAGCTGCTGCTGACGATCATTGCCTGCTTTGTCGCTCCCAAAATCGAGCCTTTGATCGGCAAAAAGAAATAAGGCAATACCGCACAAAGAGCGTCTGGCGACTTTGCACGGTATTGCCATAAGACAGCATTGGTTTGACTGTTTGGTACATTTGCTGTAATTTTTACATCGTTTTTCGTTTGATTTTCACAAAATGATAGAATTTCGATTTCGCAGAAAATTCTGAAAAAAATGATTGCCACCCCGCTTTTTTCGTGGTATAATAGAATACGGTAACACCGCACAAACTGAAGGCAATACCGCACAAAGAGCGTCTGGCGACTTTGCACGCCATCTGCTTGCAAAGTTTTCGTCATATTTCACAAAAAATTTGACGATGCATCTGTCGCACAATCTTTGTGCGGTATTGCCTGAAATTTCAAAAGCAGTATTCATAAAAAGAAACAAGTATACATATTTATGAATACAGATTCTTCACTGCACCGGTCTTCGGCGGCAGTGTTCTCTTTTCTCCGGAAAGAGGCGAATTGGCAGGCTTTTTTACCACGGGGCAAGATGCGGCTGGACACGCATCAAAAGGAGCACACAATGTTTACAAAAGATATTGGTATTGATCTTGGAACAGCAAACACCCTTGTCTACCTGCGTGGCAAGGGGATTATTATCAGAGAGCCGTCTGTCGTGGCAGTCAATACCCACACAGACCGTGCAAAATATGTCGGCAAAGAGGCGAAGGAAGTCATCGGACGCACCCCCGGCTCGATCGTTGCCGTTCGTCCGCTGAAAGACGGTGTCATTGCGGACTTTGAAACCACAACCATTTTATTGCAGGAATTTATCCGGAAAGCCATGCGGGGCAAAATGTTCGCCCGTGCCAGAGTGATCATCTGCATTCCCTCCGGTGTCACGGCAGTGGAACGCCGTGCAGTGCGGGAAGCCGCAGATCAGGCTGGGGCGAAACCGGTTCTGATCGTAGAAGAACCGATGGCGGCGGCGATCGGTGCAGGACTGCCTACCACCGAGCCTATCGGCTGTATGGTGGTGGACATCGGCGGCGGCACTTCTGAAGTGGCTGTCATTGCACTGGGCGGTATTGTCGTTTCCCAGAGCGTCCGCTGTGCCGGCGATGAGTTTGATGCAGCAATCATCAATTTTATCAAAAAGCGGTACAACCTGCTCATTGGCGAACGGACTGCCGAAAGCATCAAGATGCAGATCGGTTCCGCGTATCCTGTTGACCGTGACGAGATCATGCAGATCAAGGGACGGAATCTGATGAGCGGACTGCCGGAAAATGTCAACATTTCTTCGAAAGAAGTGCGGGAGGCTCTCTCTGAACCCCTTTCCCGCATTGTCGATGCGATCAAGTGCACACTGGAACAGACACCGCCGGAACTGGCTGCGGACATCATCGACCACGGCATTACCCTGACCGGCGGCGGAGCACTGCTCCGCGGACTGGATCAGCTGATCCACAAGGAAACCGGCATGCCTGTGTTTATCGCAGAATATCCTTTGGACTGCGTGGCAGAGGGCACGGGAAAAATTCTCGAAAATCTGGACAAATACCGCGATGCCGTTTCGGACGATCCCAGAGGATTTGAGTAATCGGTTGACAAAGGAGGCTGATAGCTATGGGCGGCTTTTTCCGCAGTAAAAAATTTCGCATCATTCTCTGCATCATTGCCCTGCTGATCGGCATGATGCTCTATGCTGTCACACAGGACGGCTATACGCTGCCGACTACCGGATTTCTGGGCAGGATCCTGAACCCGATCCGTTCGGCATCCAACAGCATTTCCACCAGTGTGCAGGACACGCTGGACGTATTCACCAAATCCAAAGCGTACCAGACTGAAAATGAGGAGCTCCGTCAGCGTGTGGCAGAACTGGAAAGCCAGATGGTGGACTATGACAAGACCAAACAGGACTTGGCAGACCTGTCGGAATTCATGGGCATCAAGGAAGACCACCCCGACAACCAGTTCTCCGACCCCTGCACCATTATCGGCTATGTGGAAAACGATCCGTTCCACGGGTTTTACATCGACCGCGGCAGTGATGACGGGCTTTCCGTCTATGATCCGGTGGTCACGGCAGAAGGGCTTGTGGGCATTATTTCCGAGATCTCTGACACCTATGCCACAGTAGAAACCATCTGCTCTCCGAATCTTTCCATTGGTGCAAAGGCTTCGGACAAGTCAGAGTCCGGCATTGTGGAGGGCGATGTGACGCTGTCCTCCAACTACCGCTGCCGCATGATCTATCTGGAAAAGGATACCACCCTGAAAAGCGGCGACCTGATCACTACGTCCAACTCTGTGGGCATTTTCCCGCAGGGCTATCTCATCGGCTCTGTGGAATCCATTGAGCCGATGGACAACGGCTTGAGTTATTGTGCTGTGATCCGTCCGTCTGTTGATCTGGAAAATCTGAAAAATGTTATCGTCATCAAGGATTTCGCCGGAAAGGAGCAGCAGGATGCGGCAAAGTAAGCGAAAGTTTCTCACCCAGAAACCAGTCCGCCGTCCGAAACTGCGGAATGTCATACGCTGGGTCTTGTATGCAGTCTGCATTTTTCTGGCTTTTGTGACCGCAAATGGCGGTGATTTTACAAAGCCGCTGCTGCTGATTCCCATTGCCCTGTGCATTTCTTCGGTTTCCGGTGCAGTCGTTTCCGGCGGCATCGGCATTCTGTGCGGGCTGCTGCTGGATATTTCTTGCGGCACGCTGGCAGGCTATCACAGCATCTTATTGTTCCTGATTTGTCTGGCAGTTTCCTGTATGTACGACCGTCTGCTGCTGCAGCGGTTCTGGAATCTGATCTGGCTGACCGCAGTGGCTGCCTTTGTGGTGACCAGTTTCGACTTCGTCTTTCAGTATGCGATCTGGGGCTATCACCAGGTTTCTCAACTGTATCTGCACCACACGCTCCCCTGTCTGGCGTATACCGTCATCAGCAGCATGATCTGCTATCCAGTCTTTTCTCTGATTCACCGTTTCCTGCTGCCAAAGCGGCGGCGTACCATTGAGAAGAAACTGAAACCCATGGAAGAAACCGCATAATCGCACAGGCATTCTCTCCGGAAAGGAGCATTTTTCTATGAAACACACGGCATTCAGCTATGTCAAGCTCACCCTCGCCAGCATGCTGGTCCTTCTGGCAGGCTGTGCCTGTGCATGGCGACTGATGAAAATCCAGATCGTGGAAAGCGATACCTACACGGCAAAGCGTATCTCCACCCAGAAATACACCCAGACGATCAGTGCCACCCGCGGCGAGATCGTGGATTCTTCCGGCAAAGCTATTATCGAAAACAAGGTTGGCTACAATGTCATTATTGAGCCGGACACCTTTCCCGAGGACAACGCCAAGGGCAATCAGGTACTGCTCTCACTGACCAGTATTTTAGACGAAAACAGCGTGGAGTGGAGCACTTCCCTGCCGATTTCCGATACTCAGCCGTACACATTCACCGACGATGAAAACGCCGTCAGCAAGCTGAAAGAAAATCTGAAAATGAACGTCTATGCCACCGCAGACAACTGCATGGACAAGCTGAAATCGGACTACGACATTGATGACAGCTACACGCCGGAACAACAGCGGATCCTCGCCGGAATCCGGTATGAAATGCAGCTGCGGGGCTTTTCTCTCAGCAATCGTTTTACACTGGCAGAAGACGTGCCGCTGAATGTAGTCACAGAACTGAAAGAACGTGGTGTTACGCTCCCCGGCATGGACATCGTCGAGGAAGCACTTCGTTCTGTTGCACAGGGCGATGTGGTGCCCCACGAGATCGGTACGGTTGGACCGATCTATGCGGAGGAGTACGAGAAGCTGAAATCCGAGGGCTACGCTCTGGACGACACCGTGGGCAAAAGCGGGATCGAACGTGCCATGGAAAGCACGCTCCGCGGTACAGACGGTATCAAGGAGATCACCGTGGAAAACGGCGTAGTGGTTTCCTCGGATATGAAAACACCGGTGGAAGCCGGAAAAACCGTACAGCTGACTGTCAACAGCGATTACCAGCGGGAATTGCAGAACATTCTGGACGGCTTTATCAACAACTTTGACAGCCTGCGGGATTCCAAGACAGAACAACTGGGACTGAAAAAAATTTCCTGCGGGGCAATTGTAGTGCTGGACGCAAAAACTGCCGGCGTGCTGGGCATGGTAACTGCTCCCACCTATAATCTGGAAGACTATAAGGTGGACTATGAAGCCATTCTCAATGCGGAAAACACGCCGCTGGTCAACCGTGCCACAGACGGTCTGTACCGTCCGGGTTCCACGTTCAAGACCATTACAGCAACGGCAGGTCTGAACGAACAGATCATCACCGGAAACAGCACCTATTTCTGCGGTCATACCTATCATTTCAAGGATCATGACTACAACTGTACCGGTTCTCACGGCGACATTGCCGTGACACAGGCACTGCGGGTTTCCTGCAATATCTTCTTCTATAAGTTGTCCGAAGAACTGACCATTGACCGCATCTCTGAATATGCCACCAAGTTTGGTCTGGGACAGTCCACCGGACTGGAAACCGGCGATGCTGCCGGTCATCTGTCCAATCAGGAAACCTTTGCAGAACTGGGTGCCGACTGGACTGTCGGTCAGGTGTTGCAGAGTGCGATCGGTCAGGGCGAATGGGCAGTCACACCTCTGCAAATGGCAAATGTGGCATGCACCATTGCCAACAACGGTACCCGCTATGAACCGCATCTGGTAGACAGCATCTGGGACTACAGCCACACCACCAAGCTGGAACAGAAAGAACCGGTAGTTGCCGATCAGATCACGCCGGTAAACGATGACGTGTTCCAGTATGTGGAAAACGGTATGATCGCCGCTTCCACCAACAATTTCCCGACACGGTATTCCCTGTCTGATCTGGGCTTTGATGTGGCAGTCAAGACCGGTACACCGCAGGTCAGCAACCGTGTACAGGATTCATTCTTCATCGGCTATGCACCGGCAGACGATCCGGAAATCGCCTTTGCCGGCGTCATTGAAGGCGGCGAATACTCCAAGTATATGATCCGCTCTATCATTCAGGCATACGAAAAAACTGTCAGGGGCGAACAGGTCAGCGTAGATGCTGTCGGAGCACAGACAACTGTTTCTACAGATACTACCGGCACGGAAACCACCACTTCTACAACCAGCACGTCTACACATTAAACCGCATTCGAATTTGTTTCGTCATATTGCACAAGAAAAAACGTGGGAAGCACCATACAATTCACAATTTTATATTTTTCGGCGGAAACTCTTTGACAAATTTGCCGATATGGTGTATAATTGATATAGTAGTCTTATTATCTGATAATGATGAAATCACAGAATGAGATCTTTGTATTTTCATTTTCGATATGATAAACAATGTAGAAAGGAATGGTTATCCTATATGACAATTGCTCTGATTGCACACGACGCCAAAAAAGAACTGATGATTCAATTCTGTATCGCTTACTGCGGTATTCTCTCTCGACATACCCTATGTGCGACGGGAACTACCGGCAAGCAGGTTGCAGAGGCGACTGGTCTGCGGATCCAGCGGTATCTCAGCGGCTCTCAAGGCGGCGATCAGCAGATCGCTGCACGGATCTCCTGCAACGAGATCGATGTGCTGCTGTTCTTCCGTGACCCGATCAACCGCAAGGCTTCGGAGCCCAACGAAATGAATCTGCTCCGTCTTTGCGACGTGCACAATGTTCCGGTCGCTACCAACATCGCCACCGCAGAAGCCCTCATCATGGCACTGGAACGCGGTGACTTAGACTGGCGTGAGATCGGAAATCCGTCGATCTGACCCTGAATGCCTGAAAGAGATGTCCTAGTCTGTCCACGGCGGACAGACACTTACAGTACAGTTCTCCCCTTTTTCGGAAGGGGAAATTTTTTGCAGTCCGGTCTTCGGAATGCGAGGAGGTTTTTCATACATGGAAATCAAAATCACACGCCCGCAGGGCACAGAAGATGTCACCCCGAAACAGATCTACAAGTGGCACACGGTAGAACGCATTGCACGGGAAACTGCAGAAAGCTTCGGTTTCCACGAAACGCGGATCCCCACTTTTGAAAATACCAATCTGTTCCTGCGGTCCGTGGGCGAAACCACTGACGTGGTACAGAAAGAAATGTACACCGTCACCGCAAAGGAAACTCAGTTTACCCTGCGTCCGGAGGGCACAGCCGGCACCATTCGTTCCATGCTGCAAAACGGCTTGCTGAATGATGCCCTGCCCCAGAAGGTGTTCTATATCCTGTCCTGCTTCCGCCACGAACGTCCGCAAAAGGGACGGCTGCGGGAATTCCACCAGTTCGGTGTGGAAATGGCAGGCAGTCAGGGACCGGCTTCTGATGCGGAGATCATTTCTCTGGCAAAAACCATTCTCGACCGTGCCGGCTTACAGAATATTGCCCTCAACATCAACTCCATCGGCTGCCCTGTCTGCCGTGCGGAGTATCACAAGGCTCTGAAAGCTTACTTCGAACCGAAAAAAGAGGAACTCTGCGAAACCTGCCAGACCCGTCTGGAAAAGAACCCCATGCGGATTCTGGACTGCAAGAGCCCGATCTGTGCCGGAATCGCCAAAGATGCTCCGGTCATTCTGGACTATCTCTGCGACGACTGCCGCACACACTTTGAAAAATTGGAATACCTGAAAGCCCTGCACATCGACTACAGCATCAACCCGAAGATCGTCCGCGGTCTGGATTATTACACCAAGACTGTTTTCGAATTCATCACCACCGACATCGGTGCACAGGGCACTGTCTGCGGCGGCGGCCGGTATGACGGTCTGATCGAACAAATGGGTGGCAAGCCGACTCCGGCAATGGGATTTGCCATGGGTCTGGAACGGCTCATCATGACAATGGAACAGCAGGGCTGTGCCTTTGAGGAACCCAAGGGCTGCGATCTCTACATTGCCCCCATGGACGAAAGTGCTGTGCCTACAACAATGCAGCTGGGACAGCAGCTTCGGGTTTCCGGCTATCAGGTGGAATATGATGTGATGCAGCGTGGTCTGAAGGCACAGATGAAGTATGCCAACAAGATCGGTGCCGCTTTTGTCATGGTTCTGGGCGAAAACGAACTACAGGACAAAAAGGCAAAGCTGAAGAATATGGAAACCGGCGAACAGATCGAAATTGCTCTGGACGAAACATTCGAGGACAAGTTCGACGATATTGCCGTGCAGTATATGTTCCACGACATTGTGGAAGATTTTGAAAAGGAGTGTCAGTGATCATGGATTTGATGCAGGATTTACGCCGCACCTGTTACTGCGGTGAAGTGACAAAAGCAGGAGAAACCGTCGTTGTGGGCGGATTCGTACAGAAGGTGCGGAACCTCGGCAACCTGATTTTTATCGATCTCCGCGACAGAACCGGTATTGTACAGCTGGCGTTCAACGACCAGACCAACCGTGCCATTTTTGAAAAGGCTGCGTCCTGTCACAGCGAATACGTGCTGCTGGCAAAGGGCGTTGTGGCAGAACGTTCCAGCATCAACAAGGACATGAAAACCGGTGCTGTGGAAGTGCTGGTAGATGACCTGCGTGTGCTGTCCAAGGCACAGACACCGCCTTTCGCGATCACAGACGAAACCAAGACCAACGAGGAACTGCGTCTGAAATACCGCTATCTGGATCTGCGGCGTGCTCCGCTGCAGCACAACCTGATGATGCGGCACAAAATTGCACTGGCTGCCAGAGAGTATTTCTATGCCAACAACTTCATTGAGATCGAAACCCCGATGATGATGAAGTCTACGCCGGAGGGTGCCCGCGACTATCTGATCCCCTCCCGCGTACACAACGGCAAGTTCTATGCTCTGCCACAGTCCCCGCAGATCTACAAGCAGCTGCTGATGGTTGCCGGCATGGACCGGTATATCCAGATCGCCCGCTGCTTCCGCGATGAAGATCTCCGTGCAGACCGTCAGCCGGAATTCACCCAGATCGACCTGGAAATGTCCTTTGTGGACGTGGAAGATATTCTCCAGCTGACAGAGGGCTTTGTGAAGTATCTGTTCCAGAAAGCCCTGCACATGGATATTACCACACCCCTGCCTCGCATGACCTATCAGGAAGCCATGGAACGCTACGGTTCAGACAAGCCGGATACCCGCTTCGGCATGGAATTGCAGGATCTGTCTGACACAGTCAAGGACGTAGACTTTATGGTATTCCGTTCGGCACTGGAAGCCGGCGGCAGCGTTCGGGCAATCGTGGCAAAAAATGCAGCTTCCATGCTGACACGAAAGGAAATCGACAAGCTGACCGAAAAGGCAAAGGGCATCGGTGCAAAGGGACTGGCATTCATTCGCTGGAACGATGAGAAGCCTACCTGCTCTTTCGCAAAGTTCCTGCCGGAGGGCAAGCTGGACGAGATCCTGTCCCGTCTGGACTGTGCCAAGGGCGACGTGGTTCTCATTGTGGCAGATAAGAACAAGGTAACCCTGCCGGTACTGGGAGCACTCCGTCTGGAAGTGGCAAAGAAGCTGGATCTGATTCCGGAGGGCAAGTTCAACTTCCTGTGGATCACCCAGTTCCCGTTCTTCGAATGGAACGAGGACACCCAGCACTGGGACGCAATGCACCACCCGTTCACCATGCCCATGGACGAGTGTCTGCCCTATCTGGACAGCGATCCGGCACGTGTCACTGCAAAGGCATTTGACTTGGTGCTGAACGGTACAGAACTGTCCTCCGGTTCCATTCGTATCACCGATTACGAGTTGCAAGAAAAGATGTTCCAGGCACTGGGACTGACCGACGAGGAAATCGAAGCCAAGTTCGGCTTCTTGGTAGAGGCATACCACTACGGTGCACCGCCTCACGGTGGTCTGGGCATTGGTCTGGATCGTCTGGCAATGGTAATGTTACAGGCGGAAAGTCTGCGTGACGTGGTGGCATTCCCGAAGGTACAGAATGCAAGCGAACTGATGAGTGCCTGCCCTGCTCCGGTAGATGTCGAAAGTCTGGACGTACTGGGCATTCAGGTAACGCACAGCGAAGACGACGAATAAAGACAACGCTGCATAAAAATAAAACCAGCCCGTGGGGGATTTCCCGTGGGCTGGCTTTTTTATCCTATGAACGTCTTTTCAAAAGTGTATCCATTGCCGCAAATGCTCCATGCTCCGGCAGAATTTCTCCGTACCGCAAGGCAGTATAGGCTTCTGTCACCGTGTTCCACTGAGGCAGCGTTTCCTGTTCCCCGCCGGTGGACAGATGGTTCAGAATTTCCGCCGGACTGGCTGCCGGCAGGGCAACTTCTTCCGGCAGCCGTGCCAGCAGCAACGCGTACCCCAGCCGGAAGCGTTCCGCCTGTTCCGGCAAGCGTTGATACCGGCGGTAAGCCTTTTTCCAGTCACGGCGGCGGTACAGGGCTGCCGCAGACGGAGCCGGCTGTTCAGCAGTCAGCAAGTCCTCCACATAGTCGCAGTACGCCTCATGCCGGTCGTTCCGCTGCTCCGCGTGGTTTTTCCGCAGATGCTGCTGTATCCAATGCCGCAGGCTGTACCACGCGGAAAGCAGTGCATCGCCAATTTCGCGGCGTTTCCAGATGACCAGCACCAGCACTGCCGCCAGCAGAACCAGTTCGATCACCAGCCGAATCCAGCCGGCAGCACCGTTTTGCTGTAGCTGCATCACCTGTTCCGATGTGTCCTCCTGCAGTTCCGCAGTCTGTTCCTGACTGCCGCGGGAGAGCAGCCAACGCAGAGCGTACCACACTGCCGTGTACAGCAGCCGCCACGCCCAACGCATGACTTTTGCCAGCGGTCGGCTGCATAGCACCAGAAGCAGCCCTATGCCGCAGAGCACGCCCATCAGCTTTCCGTTGGACTTCCGGATCTCTGTCGGCAGTTCCCATGTGTCCCCGTCCCGACCGGAAAGCATGCGTTCCATAGCGTCCCGATTGTGGATCAGGGCAAACAGTACCGCATTCGCCGCAAACAGCAGCATCACCGGCACAAAGGGCAGCTTGGCATGGCTAAGATATAACAGGAATCCGGTGAAGCAGTCCCACAGGCACAGCCCCACAAATACATTCGGGTGTGCCAGATGCTCCAGCGGGTGAAACACCAGCCGTGCACTGCCGAAAAAGCAGCCGCCTGCCAGAATCCCCCACAGCACCTGTGCCAGCCTTGC
>ERZ791864.1951-NODE-1951-length-11875-cov-3.652538_pt1 | contig 11875 bp, 20 predicted proteins | sample MGYA00510282_ERZ791864 | MGnify/ENA primary metagenome ERZ791864 (study PRJEB30046, sample SAMN00792087) | human gut metagenome | study: EMG produced TPA metagenomics assembly of the A metagenome-wide association study of gut microbiota in type 2... | reverse complement strand
AGCCAAACTACAAGGTATTGGTATTTCTACAGTTCAGAGAATTAAGAATCAATTTGTAAAATAATTGTTTGCAAATACAAACGCTTTTCGTATATTTGTGGCAATTCCAGAAATGGAAGGACATATTAATTTTACGAAAGGCGTTTTGCATTATCCTTGTCTCTAAATTTCGCCAAAATTTTACAACTACAGGGATATGCACAACGCCCACACTAATGTTATATACCTATCTTATTGATAGCCTATATATCGTTTTGGTGTGGGCAACTGTTGTGTATTTGTAGTTGGGGTGTTTGGCGACACCTAGAGACAGATATACAAACAGTTCTCACACCTTTCTTTTTTATAAACGTATCCACAGGGGAACAGGATACATAAAACGATATTATACTATGGGATTTCAAGACTGTATTCACCCTAATGTAGCCTATTATTATACAAAAAATAGTGCTTTAAATTATTTTGTCTTGTCTCTTTATAAAATCAATCTAATATAATTATGTCTGAGAGCGAATAAAAAAGCATAATAGCATCTTTGTTAACAAGATACTATTCGTTTCTGTGCTTTTCATTTGTACAACACTATCCAAAGGAAACAAGATAGATAAAACAAAGATAATACGAAACAGAAAGACATTTTTAGAATAATCCATTATATAAGTAACAATGCAATGGAAGCATTTCATACAGCAAAGATGGTATTTCGTACAAATAAAGTAATTGAGTTAATAGTATTTTAATTTATAACCTAATTTTACGTAAAATTTTAATCAAAAATATAGAAATATGGAAGTCTTATTTAGTGCCATTGGCACGATAGCCGTTGTTGGATATGGAGTTTATTGCGTAATAAAATATTTTAGCAAATAAATTCTATAAAGCAATTTATTAGTTACTAAATTAAAAGTATAAAGAAATGAGTAAAGCGTTAATGTGGATTATTGGCATAATTGCCTATATTTTTCTGGGATGGATAGCTAAAGATATAATATTTTCAATGATTGAAATAACTCCAGAAACAACTTTAGGAGATATTCAAACTTATGAATATATTATATATTCTGCAATTTCCGTTATAATACTTATTGGCATTGTACTCTTAAGAGACGACGATTACAATGCGTCAGTAGGATCTCCTATACTATTGGTTATCGCTTCTTGTGTGATAATATGCAACCTACCTATTGTAATGGGAACTCTTATACTGTATAACTTAGTTAATGTTATAGCCATTATCTGGGGAGCTTATTGCACGAGTAATGACTAAACTTCAGGACAATCATGAAAAAGAGTATTTGTTTTTTATTGTTTTTATATTGGGGCTTATTGAATTTGTATTCACAAAACAACCCAAACAGAACATATCAAGTGAAATACTTCATTACCAATAGCAATAATATTGTCTCTGACAATACGACCTTAATAGTTACCAGTAATCGTATAACAATACAAAAAGATGGATATGCAAAGTATTGGGAATGTGAGTATAAAGGTGTAAAAATAGACAAGAGAGACCAAAATGTATCATTTAAGTACCACTATTATCTTACAAATGATAATGTTAAGTTGATTATTAGTGACTATAAAGAGGTAAAACACAATGGAGTGTTTTATTATAGAATAGTTTTTAATGGTCAAACACTACTGGCGTTATAAAATCTACAAGACTTATGGAAGATTTAGTAAAATCCTTTTTTTTATTAATTGTAATTTTAGGTGCTCTAGCATTAGCGCAGTTTGCTGCTTTTTTGATTATTCCAGGCATACTTGTAGTTGGTGTAGTTCTCTTATTTTCAAAAAAGAAATAACATATAAATATGGCAATTATAGCAATTATATTTTTTGGTGGTATATTTTACATTTTATCTGATGGAGAAAGTACTTGTGGGCAAAAATTCATCAAATTCATTATGTTATTGGTCTTAACCATTATAGCTGTTACATGTTCTAATATGGGTGGCGATACATGGTATGATTCACACATGAAATTTGGTGATGTATAATTAATATTTTTTTTATAATCCCCAAATGAAGAGACAGATAATCATATCATCTACAAACGAACTGGTTAGGGTATTACCTCAACGGATTGTCTATGTCTCTTCAGATGGGAATTATTCTACTATGGTCTTACATGACAAGACAGAACACTTGTTTACCTTCAATCTCTCTCACTTCCAGAAAATCATTGAAACACAGCTAAAAGAAGATGCCTGTACATTTATACGTATTGGTAAAAGTATCATTATCAATAAGGAGTATATCTATAAGATAAATATGGGTAAGCAACTACTCGTCTTATCTGATATGGCATTGAATGACGCTTTCAAGCTTTCTGCATCTAAAGAAGCTTTGAGACAACTTAAACTATTGTTGGAAAAAGAAATAAGCAAATGAAGATGAAAAGGAACGAAGAAGATGAAATACAGGTATTAGGGACTACAACGCCAAAGTCTCGCTGGAAATGGATAATTATCATTATCTCAGTTCTGGTTGTCTTATTGTTACTATGCCTGTTTCTATTTAGAAAAACAGTAAATGAACAAGATTCAGATATTGTAAAGCTGAAAGAAGATATAAACAGAGTAGTAGAGGATTCTACATTGCATACGGAAGAAAGTGCAGTTAGAATCAGTAAAGATTCTATTAATGATGTCCCTTTGACTATTTATTCCCTTATAAATCTGAAAGCTGAATTAATGTTTGATCTACCCAGTAAGAATGATTCCACTATTTTCTTGGCAGTACAAGCAGCAGATATAAGAAGGGATAATAAGGAGATATTAGGAGATTATGTTTTCAAAGGGAAACAGCTATCTACAGGAAAAAGAAAAATTGGATATTGTGCCATCATTGATGGTAATGTATCGCTTGGAGTTTCTTTAAACGATGAAGTGAAAGATTACTGCATTGCTAATAATGGCTACTTTTTTAGACAGTATGCCTTGGTTATAGACGGTGAAGTCCAAGAAAACCAATTGAAAGGCAAAGCAGTACGTAGAGCTCTAGCAAAACAAGGAGATGATTTATATATAATTCAAAGCCGTAATCGTGAATCATTATATGACTTCTCAGAGGCTTTAGCTGATTTAGGTATTTCTGATGCTATCTATCTGGTTGGTGGAGATGCTTACATAGTCTACAGGAATAATGAAGATGAGCAATTATATGAAGATGGAGATAACAATAAGCTCGATTATCCTACGATAAATTATATTGCCTTTAAAAAGAAAAATAATCACTGATTTTAGGCGTTTCATACTCTCTAAATGCGATTTCATACAATGCTTTTTTACGATGTACCATATAAACTTTTTTATACCTATTTTTGAAATAAAAAAGAGATGAAAAAGATTCTATTGTATTTATTAGCTATGCTATTATGTTGTTTCTCTTCCTGCAACAATGGAATGCAATCCAAGGAGAAAGAGACAAAAGATTCCTTAGCAGCAGCGAATTTTATTAAATGTGCAAAATTTCTTTATAATACGTTCTGGGAAAATGCAGATGAGACGGAAGAGACTTTTCCCATGTTCCAAAAACAATATCCACTGGAAAATGCTCTAATAAAGGAACTTTATAGTATTAGGGAACACTATACGAAGGAGGATTCTCTAATGCGATGGTATATTTTCCCTAAAGATTCTTATAGTATTGCCATTACCGCATCACTCCAGACTTACATAGAGACAAAACACATTCACCTGCCCTCAAATCCCATAAGCAAATATAGATGTATGGATAGTATCATTTGGAATAACCTTATTCCAGATGCAGGAAATGAAAGGGAGGGGGGCAATCAAATGCAGCTGAATGCAACCTTTGGCATCAGCGCTATTTGGACAGAATATATGTGCTACCATTATGAAATGCTACTGGATTCCATATTAAAAGAAAAGAAGATTCAATTACAGTTACATGTGGAAAGAGAAAGATATGACAGTTTACTGAAAACCCAAGTGTCTTTTTTTGATTCTATTGGATATAGTGGCAGTGCAGCCCCTATGGCATACAGCGATTTGGAGGAAAAAGTTCATGCGGTATGGCTTGCTGGTGTTCTAGACTTGTATTTTTCACTGCAAACAGAGGATTACAGACCAGATAATATATACAAACCGATTCCCGATAATATCATAGCACGAGAATACGACACGATACTGTACAATATTGACAATCACAGAATTTATGAGTATTTAAGTATAGCCAATTCCAGAAATAACATCAAGCTATGCCTACTTAATGTAAAGGCGGCATGGAAAAATCTCATGGATATAAGGAAAGAAACGTCAAGAAGGCTTCGAGGAAAAACAAAGGACATATATAATAATGCTACATATCGCTTGCAACGTTTTCATCTACTACAACTAAAAAACTCTTTTGAAGGCTATGGCGTAATCTCGAACGAGGATTATTCCTGCCTATTGTCTGATACTTGTAGTCATGAGGAACTGTTACGGGCATCCAATATTTCGGTCAGAAGGTATTCACTGTTACAAAAGTTGGAAGATGAGTATAATAATCAATAAAATAAAGATGAGATACGTTTATGGATGTTTATTTCTGGTACTGACAAGTATATCATGCCAGAACAAACAACGAGTAGAAAGTAAAGAGAAGGTATCAACCATTGATTCTACTTTACAAATAAAGGTTACAGAGATATTGAAAGATAAGATGGAAGAAGTTAATGCTCTTTCTGGTCAAGTAATTATCATGGAAACAAAAACTGGTGAAATTAAGGCAATGGTAGGTATTGAGAATACAGATACCTTCAACTATGGTAAAGGTGAGAATATATTCACTTATAGAAAAGAAAGCTCATTAATGCCTGTGGTATCTTTACTTGCAGCTTTAGAAAGTGGAAAAGCTACATTTACAGAACAGTTTGATACAAGTAAGGGCAATCCATTACTTTCAGAAAAGCCGTTCGGAAACGGATTGTTAACAATCAGTGAGGGAATAAAAGCCAACTCCTCATTGCTTACGGCAAAAGTTATAGAACAAGTATATGGTGATGATCCAAACGCATTCTATGCTCAACTAAACAAAATGAGCTATGGAAAGCCTTATCAATTGGATAGTATGCCTAATCTGAAATCCATAACGATTGTTACTCCAGAACATGAAATCTGGGAGTCTTCTGTATTGCCTTTAGCTTCGCTAGGTTTTTATCAAAGAATAGCACCCATTCAGATGTTGACTTTCTATAATGCCATTGCTAATGATGGAAAGATGGTGCAACCCCAGCTTTATAAAGGTACTATGGAGGTGATTAATCCACAAATAGCAAGTAAAGCCAATATAGGCAATATCAAAGAAGCTTTAATAGAACATACAGTTGAAGGGCTTGATAAGACTTCATATCCAGAGAGTGTTCCTATAGCAGGAAAGCAAGGCTTTATTGAGCTTTCGATAGGAGATAATGAGACTGAATTTGCATTAGAATTTTGTGGATATTTCCCTGTTGACAATCCTCAATACAGTATTATAGTTTCTCTTAATAAAATGGGATTACCTGTTGGTGGTGGTCTAATTGCCAATGATGTATGTAAGCAAATTGTAAATTATATGATAGATAAACAATCGTATTTTGACTGTAACTAAATCAATATTTATATGTTTAAATGGTTTGAAAGAAAAAAAGATGCAGCTAAAGGTGACAGTAAGCAGACAATGGTTAGTTGTGGTATAACTCCTGCATTTATTGAAAAGTTGAAGGACAACGAGATTTTTGTCTTTGGTAGTAACTTACAAGGATTACATGGTGCTGGTGCTGCACGTACCGCTAGAGAATATTTTGGTGCAATAATGGGATGTGGTGTAGGACTTCAAGGACAGTCGTATGCCATACCAACTATGCATGGTGGTATAAAGAAGATAAAACCGTATGTTGATGATTTTATAGAATTTGCCAAAGAGCATACAGAACTTCACTTCTTGGTAACAAGAATAGGTTGTGGCATTGCTGGCTTTAGAGATGAAGAAATTGCACCATTGTTTAAGAAAACCATAGGATTGACCAATATAAGTTTACCAAAAGAATTTATCGAAATTATTATAATTCAATAATTTGAGATTGTATTGGTATAAAAAAGGTTGATATTACATAGAAGGCTTGTTGAAGGGTAAGATTTAATATACATTCTACCTATAGCAACAGAAATGGCAAATAAAAAGCATAGACAAATTATTAATATAATAAAAAGATAATGAAAAAAATGCTGTTTACTACTATAGTACTATTTAGTTTGGTTGCATGTATGGAACAGAAGCATACAGACATTCAGAAAATGAAAGAAATATCTATTGAGAAAGCACCAAAAGGCTTTGGTTGCTTTAATAGTCCACGGGTGTTTATAAAGTACAAACAGCCTGTAAATGGATATACAGTTAAAGCTATGTGGTTACCTTATTATAATTCGGGAGATACTACAATAGCAGAAACTGGAGTAACTACATCTTTATTTTTTGATAGTGAAGATAATCAATTTTATATTAACCTGGAAGTTAAACACGTTATTGACACTCTCTGTTTCCATTATTCGCATTTAAAAGACGGAGATGTACTTTATTGGGATTATGTACCTAAAGATAGCAATGAGATTTTACCTCGCTATGCACCGTTTTGCTTTTCTGATGTGGATTTTGATGGCAAAGAGGAATTGGTGATTACACATCAGAGGGGAGGTTCACGCTCAAGCAATACGTATAAAATATACAAAATACATGGTTACGATAAGGTTGAACTTATGACAGACGAACCATTTAATGATTTAGAAAATACAGCAGAGTTTGATTCTATTAATAAGACCATTACAACAATTGGTTCGTCTGGTGTGTACAATACAGTAGTTTACACTTATAAGCAAAAGGAATATAGTACTATGGATTGGAACAGACCAACCACAGTCCCTAAATTTGATATAATTAAAGCAGAGGTTATAGACGGTGAAGAACATAGAATTTATGTCAGAAAGAGAGATAAGTTGGAGTTGGTGAAATAAGATATAAACAGAAAGTTCAGCTTTGATGCAGACGTCTTGGATTTAAAACGGGTAGGAATAGAACCATGTCCAGATAAAATGGCTACATCTTTTGGAGAGTTTTATGCAATGAATACACTCCGTTTTATGGAATTGGATATGAATATTCCACCTGTTGATTCATTTGCTTCATAAAATATAGATTATGGGAGAAATAAAACAATATGAATGTCCTAAATGTGGATACAAGCCACCTATATTACACTTTGGCTGTGGCTTTCATCTATCCTATGAAGTCTATGTTTGTAGGGTATGTAAAACCTTACAGAGTTCTTTATGTCATATACATAGTAGCTATAGAAAGGATGAAGAAAAGGAATATCTAGAAGAAACAGTTTTAATTCCTAATATCACAAACAATATTGAAATAGAAGAAAAATTCTGTAATCACCATTCTTGCCAAGAGCTATCTTCAATACACTATAATATAAAATCTACCTTCTCTTCACTCGATAATTCTATACCACATTTCAGATTTTATCATACAGCAAAGGATGTAGAGCAAGTTAACAGCAGAGGATGCAGATATTTTGTTAGATGCAATGACTGTAATGAAGAGATTGAATTTGATGCTTTTGAAGATAGTTTGACAAATAAATGTGCTTTATGTGGTAATATAAACCTAGAGAAATGGGACGAGCCATATTGTCCTAAATGTGGTGAAAAAATGATTTTTGGAATTGGTGATGAAGGCTTTTACTTTGGTGAATGGGATTAATAATAAGCGAAATGTTTAAATGAATTTAATTAATGACAATGATAAAACTGAGTAATGATATTCCATTCGTGAATACAAAACGAATGTTTGTAGCTTTCCCTAATTTTAACGGAGAACATATATTTGATTTGTCTGATTATGATATATTGATATACTATTATAAACTATTTGAGAATAGAACCAATGAAGATAAATTCTACATAGATAAATATAGTTCTCTGAAGGAATTAGAAGAAGATATTTATGGGAAATGTACACATATTGAAGGTGGAGATTGGACTACTAAAGACTTTAAAGATATATATAATAGCCTAGATAAAGAAGTATTTCTAAATAAGATAAATGCTTTAATTAAAGAATATGGTAATATCATTAGTACTTATACTATTGCCGTATGTATAAAGACTGACGAACCTATAAAGCTATTGTCTTTTATCAAATCAGAAATACCAAATATTGAAACATGGAGTAATTATAAATAAATGAATTATGAAAAATGAAATAAATAAATGGATTAAAGTACAAGAACATCCAGTCTTAGAATTTGGAGTAACAACTAAAGAAAATGGACATGTAAATGTTGCAGCACTATTTAAAAATGGAAATAGTGTTATAATGGTATATAATGACGAAAAAGGCAATTCTGTTTTTAAAAGAACGGACAGTGGGATGAATTGGAGTCTCATCCACACTGTTCCTATAGAGGTAATTCAACAATTATGCTGAATATTCTTCTCAAAGCTGTTACCTTCTAATATATCAACTTCATCAGCTTCGAGTTGTTTATAATCAGCATAGTATATAACGCCTATGTAATTTGATGCTTCTATAATATCTTTGTCATCACGTTCGTGGTCTTCTAACCTTTGAGGAATATTGGTATCCTTACCACAGTAGATTAATCTAGTAGTAGTTTCATCCTTATAGAAGTAAACATAAAGCATGCCAAACTCTTCTACTGGTTTAAAGGTAGCAGGTAATGTAAATACAGAGAAATTATACTCTTTAAGTGATTTACCAAATAATTGGAGTGGAATTGTTACTAATGGCATAATCTTAGATTTTAAAATTAATAATGCAAATATAATGAAAACTACAGAATACATATCATGTAAGATACTTAAATATCAAAATCCACCTAGCGGAATACAGAGGAGAGATGCTATTAAAGATTATACTCCTCAAGTTCCATTTAATAAAATGAAGTGGATAAATACTCCAATTCAACAGCCAGTATTATCACAAGATAATAGAAGTAAATGGCAGCATGAGCAAGCTAGTAAACAAGCTGATAGAGGTTACAACAAATACATGGAAGCTAAGAAAACTGAGCAAGGTTTGGATAGGTTAAATCAATTTGCTACCTTTACAGACTACGCAGGGTTAGCTACTGGAGTTGGTGGTTTGCTTGGTAAAGGAGTAAAATATGCTGGGAAGCAGGTAATGAAGAAAAGATTACTAAATGCAGCAAACTCCACATCATCTGCGGCTTCAACTCCTAAATTTAGTATTAGTAAAGAAGTGCTTCCAAATTATGCTAAATCTAATTGGCAAGGAGATGAATTAGCATTAACAAAAGATAGATTAGCAAATGGAGGATTTGATAGACTTCAAGCTCTTAAAGGCAATCAAAGTAAAATTGCCGAATTGCAGAAAAGATATGGACTTAATCCTAGAGATTATGATTACTCCTATGATGATTTTAGTCCAGAAGGTAGAAAGGCTTTATTAGAAGCGCAACCTAGATATGGTAAAGCAGCAGACTTTGGAGCAACTCCAGATATAGGAGGAGGTACGGATAGACGTAGTGGGTATTATACATCTTTATTTGATGATGCTGCAAACAGAACTTCAGCCGATATTACAGCTACAGAAGCTCATGAATATTCTCATTTCGTGTTTGATCCAGATAAATTACCACCTATGGATGCTTATGATTTTAATAAAATTCCAGAAAGGTTTAGAAGCTATTATATGGGAACAGCAAAAGAACAAAATAGAGGAATGGAAATTACTGCAAGAGGAACACAAATAAAGAATTATTTTGGGTTGAAAGAAGGACAACCCGTTACAGAAGATATGCTTAAATACGCTGCTGAGAATTATGTAAAAGATAGAGGAGTAGATAATGGAATGAATATATTTTTTGGAGGAATTAAAGACTATAAGAAAATGGCAGATTGGTTGACAAAATGGTCTCCTGCAATAGCTACTCCCATAATTGGAAACAAAATGATTAATGACAATGATAAAATTAAGTAATCCTCCAGTACCAGAATGGGACGGAATAATGGCTTTTATGCCAGTTGTAGGCACTTATGAATTTGCCCTATCAAATGATGATATGTTAATATATTATTGGCAATTATTTGAAAATAGAACAAACAATGATGAGCCTTATATAGAAAAGTATGGCTCTTTAAAAGAGTTAGAAAAAGATGTGTACGGTTTATGTAGTAGACAGATTAAAGGTAAGGTTACAACTAAGAACTTTAAAGATATATATGATAGCCTAGATAAAGAAGTATTTCTAAATAAGATAAATGCTTTAATTAAAGAATATGGTAATCTTATTAATACTTATACTATTGCCGTATGTATAAAGACTGATGAACCTATAAAGCTGTTATCTTTTATCAAATCAGAAATACCAGATGTTGAAACATGGAGTGATTATAGATAAACGAATTATGGAAAATGAAATAAATAAATGGATTAGAGTGCAAAAGCATTCTGTATTAAAACATGGAGTAATAACTATAGAAGATAGACAAATTAATGTTATAGCACTATTTGAGAACGGAGACAGTACTATAATGGTATGTAACGATGAAGAAAGTGAATACGCTTTCAAAAGAGTGAATGATAAGTCTGACTGGGAGCCTATTAAGTATATTCCAAAAGAAATATTGAATGAATTAGGTGGAGGACCAATAATAGATAATTTCTTTAGAATATAAATAACATTATAAATAAATGAACTATGAAAAATGAATTAGAGGATTATTTGATAGAAGAATACAAAGGATACGACGGTAGCACAGCAACAACCGTTACAGGTAGAGTTGAAGGGTTGGTACTTACTTGTTATTTGAGAGGTAAGCACTTTACAGTTACAGAGTATGACGGAAAATATTCTATAACGCATCTAGAAGACGGGCTATTCAAAGTTTATCCCATACTTCCGGAACTAGTCAAGTTATTAATGAAGTTACCAGTAAGACCTATTAAGGAGCTGGAATAAGTTCTGTGGCAGTGAGGACATATTATAGCCTTATAAATTTAATACAACAATGAATTGATATGAAAATACGTAAAGTCAAGAAGCAATTAAAGAAGAGATTTATAGATAAGAAAATTACTCTATTCGGCGATATGCCAGTTGTCACTTGGGTAAATAACATTAAACCTACACTAGATTTTAAGTTTAGTATGCTTGGATTTCATTATGACAATTCAAATGGCACATATACCAATGGAGTATTGGTTATTAAAAGTATAATCACTCCTTGGCACATAGGATACAATAAGAATGGGGATGTAAAGTTTCGTGATATTAAGATTTGTAAAGTCAGATAAAGACTCATATTTAGAAATCAATAACAATGAGGTTTATTACATTCATAAAACAGATGTTTACTTCACATTCTGGTATTAGTAGTAAGAGAGTATGTGGAGTAATTGGATGGTTTGTAGGAATGGCAGTATTAGTGTATTGTACCATTGCAGTAGTACAAGCTCCATTAATGATAGATACATATTTAATTTGTGTAATGGCTTTGCTTGGTATTGATTCCATTACAGGAATTTGGAAGAGGTTCAGTCCACCCAAAGATGATAATGTAAAATAAGAAAAGCTCAACTTGCTTAATTGCAGGTTGGGCTTTTATTGTTAATTTCACTCTAAATTAGAATTAATTCCGTATCTTTGTAGTGAATAAAATATGTTGAACCTTGTCACATTGGTTTTTACGCTGGTGTAAACCATAGCGCAAACCGAGGGTAAAAAACAAAAAAGACCGCCAAGAGTGGAAGCCTCCTAACAGTCTAAATCTTAATCTTGTAGCGGGACCCGGGATTGAACCGGGGACCTCATGATTATGAATCATGCGCT
>ERZ791864.1946-NODE-1946-length-11900-cov-3.461967_pt1 | contig 11900 bp, 3 predicted proteins | sample MGYA00510282_ERZ791864 | MGnify/ENA primary metagenome ERZ791864 (study PRJEB30046, sample SAMN00792087) | human gut metagenome | study: EMG produced TPA metagenomics assembly of the A metagenome-wide association study of gut microbiota in type 2... | reverse complement strand
CGTCAAGGTGAATCCACCGCGTTTCATGTGGCCGGACAAATTCCCTCATTTAGGTCCGGTGCTGGATGGAGTTCCGGGACAAGTAGATGAAAAGCCAAAAGTAGTTTACCGGATTCGTATCTCTCAAGACAAGAATTTTCGGAAAGATGTCCTTACCGGTGAACGTGCCTGGGCTTTCTTCAATCCTTTCCAGTGTCTGGCACAAGGGAAATGGTATTGGCAACATGCTTATGTTACCCCCGAAGGTACCGAAGAATGGTCGCCGGTTTACCAATTCTATATAGATAAAGATACACCGGAATTCAATCCGCCGACTTTGGAAAAAGTCCTGGCAGAATATCCTTCCCATCACCCGCGTGTGTTGCTGGATGCAGCTGACTGGGAAAAGATTATAGCGAAAAATAAAAATAATCCGGAAGCCCGGGCTTATATGGACAAGGCTTCCCAATGCATTTCCCGTCCGTTGAAGCATCTTCAGGAAGAGATAGATACAACGAATGTAGTTACGTTGACCAACATTGTGCAACGTAAATCAGCCCTCATCCGCGAGAGCCGTAAGATTGTAGACAGAGAAGAGGCCAACGTGGAAGCATTGGTCCGTGCTTATTTGCTGACAAAAGACGAGAAGTATTATCGGGAAGGCATTAACCGCCTGAGTGAAATTCTTTCCTGGCAAAAAAGCAAATACTTTGCAGGCGACTTTAACCTGTCCACCCTATTATCGATGAGTACATCCGCGTATGACGGATTTTACAATTTACTGTCACCGGAAGAGAAACAACTGCTGTTGGATAACATCCGCAAAATTGGAGACAAGTTCTATAATGAATACGTGAACCACCTGGAGAACCGTATTGCAGACAACCATGTGTGGCAGATGACTTTCCGTATCCTGACGATGGCGGCATTCGCTACGGTCGGTGAAATACCGGAAGCGTCCGTATGGACAGATTACTGTTATAATGAATGGATTTCACGCCTTCCGGGCCTGCATAAGGATGGTGGCTGGCACAATGGAGATGCCTATTTCCATGTAAATATACGTACCTTGATAGAAGTGCCGGCCTTTTTCTCACGCATATCCGGCTTCAACTTCTTTGCAGATCCGTGGTATAACAACAATGCCTTATATGTTATCTATCAGCAACCTCCCTTCTCCAAATCCGGAGGTCATGGCAACTCACATGAAGGACAACGCAGCCCGAACGGAGGGCGCGTAGGATATGCCGATGCCCTGGCACGCGAATGTAACAATCCGTGGGCAGCTGCTTATGTACACGAAATTATGCAGGAAGACCCTGACATCCTGTCGAAGGCTTTCGAAGCCAAACCGGCAGATTTGACCTGGTATCGCTGCACAACCCCGAAGGAAAGGCCTGCTTATAGCAAACATCTGTCGGAACTACCGGAAGCCAAAGTCTTCAAACAAGCAGGTACTGCCCTGATGAATACCGATATAGGGCATCATGCCAACAATGCCATGCTTTCTTTCCGAAGCAGCCCTTATGGTTCCACATCCCATGCCCTGGCCAATCAAAATGCTTTCAACACCTTCTTTGGGGGTAAGGCTATCTTTTATAGTAGCGGACATCGTACCGGATTTACAGATGATCATTGTATGTATGCCTACCGGAATACCCGTGCCCATAACTCCATATTAGTAAACGGTATGGGTCAGAAGATAGGGACAGAAGGCTATGGTTGGATTCCCCGCTACTATGAAGGTGAAGAAATCTCTTACGTTGTAGGCGATGCCTCCAACGCCTATGGGAAAGTAGTCTCTCCGTTGTGGCTGGAACGCGGACGTTTGTCCGGCACTCAATTTACACCGGAGAAAGGTTGGGATGAAAATAAGCTGGAATTCTTCCGAAGACATATCGTTCAGCTCGGACGCTCGGGTTTGTTTGTTGTTTACGATGAACTGGCCGGTAAAGAACCGGTAGAATGGAACTATCTGCTACATACGGTGGAACTGCCTATGGAGGTGGGTAAGGAAGAAGGAGGATTGCGCATCCTGGGTAAGAATAAAGCGGATGGAATATCGATAGCTCATTTATATTCTTCACAGGAGATGACTTATGCACAAACGGATACATTCTTTGTAGCCGCCCTTGACTGGAAAAAGCGTCTTGGCAAGGCTCTTGCTAATCATTATCATTTTACGGCAACGACAACTCCTTGCAATAAAGTGTTTTTTCTCAATATAATCGATGTACATGGAAACAACCGCGCCGATGCCGTGATAAATCATCAGGGAAATCGCATTACAGTAGAAGGATGGGTTATTGAATGTAATCTGGATAGTGAAGGCAAAGCGTTCCTGCACATAGAGAATACGCAGAACGGTGCTTCACTGGACTTCAACTATAATTCGAATAAGGGTGCTACGACTATCGTCGATCAGGTAGGCGGAAAGAGAATAGAGAAAAGACTGGTTGATTCCTTACCGAAACCTGAAATATAAAACCGAATATTAAATCATGAAAGTTACTAATATGGTAAAACAAATTCCAATGAAGCATCTGGCATTTTTTTCTTTGCTATGCTCTTCTGCGGCTTCTGCGGCCGAACGTCCTAATATCATCTATATATTCACGGATCAACAGACAGCCAGCGCCATGAGTTGTGCCGGAAATCCGGACCTGCACACTCCCAATCTCGACCGATTGGCAGCCGCCGGTGTAATGTTCAATAATGCTTATTGCACCGCTCCGCTCAGCGGTCCTTCACGTGGAGCCATGTTTACGGGGCATTATCCGGATGCAGTAGGACTGTCAGTCAATGGTTCACCGATACCCGACTCGCTCAGGACACAGACATTAGGCACCTTAATAAAGAATGCCGGATATGATTGTGCTTATGGCGGTAAATGGCATCTTCCTCTTCTTGATGTCCCCGACAAAGAATACGGCTTCGACAACATTTACAAACATAGTGACGACGGACTGGCGGAAGCTTGCGCCGAATATCTCTCACGCAAACATAAAAAGCCTTTTTTCCTGGTAGCTTCTTATGACAATCCACACAATATCTGCGAATACGCACGGAGCCAAAACTTCCCTTATGGAAATATCGATACGCCTGATATACGGGACTGCCCGGGAGTACCTGCCAATTTCGCCAAGAATCCTTACGATGCCGATGTCATTGAAAGCGAAAGGGTAAACAACTATAATGTATATCCGACTGCCGGTTTTACTCCCGAAGACTGGCGTATGTACCGTTATACCTATTATCGTTTGGTAGAAAAAGTTGATAAGGAGATCGGAAAAATTATTGATGCCATTGATAAGAACGATCTTTGGAAGAATACAGTAGTGATCTTCTCCAGTGACCACGGAGATGGTATAGGGGCTCACCATTGGAACCAGAAATCTGCTTTATATGAAGAAGTTATCAACATTCCTCTTATCGTAACCCTGCCCGGCAAGAAGAATGCAGGCAAAGTATTGCCTCAACTTATCAGCAACGGTATAGATTTCTTCGCTTCCGTATGCGACTGGGCAGGTGCCAAGATGCCGGAAGGGGCAGCCGGAAAGTCTTTCCGGAAAGTTGTGGAAGAAGGTAATCCACAGGCCTTGCATCAGGAATACATCATCACCGAAACACGGTTTGACGGCAGCAAGACAAGAGGCTGGGTAGTACGCACTGAGCGCTACAAATATGTGCTTTATGATAAAGGAAAATATCGTGAGCAACTGTTTGATATGCAGCATGACAGAGGAGAAATGAGAAACCTGATCATGGAAAATGCCTATAGCCAGGAACTGCAAAAACTTCGTGATGTCCTTGAAAAGTGGATGAATACCTATAATATACGTCCAACCCGTCCGAAGCTGCACGATGTTCCCGGAAAGAAACTCAAAAGCACAACCCGATATCAGACAGCTTATAAATAGATTAAGAAATGATAGCCCGCCTTATTATCTTTAAAGTGCGATAGGCGGCAATTAGTTTCCCGGCGTGAAACTGACAGTTTCATTACTTGAAACCAGTAGTTTCACACCGAGAAACTGACGGTTTCATCCCTTGAAACTAATAGTTCCTCCGCAGGAAACTTTTTCTTCCTTTATAGTACTAAGCAACGTTTTAAAAATAACTTGGTACATAAATGATAATTTAGCGGCGAGGGAATGGGTACGCGGACTACGCGGATAAGGCGGACGAACGCGGACTTTAATCTTTTAGACGCGGATGACACGGATGACGCGGATTTTTAAAGCTGCGCTATACATACCGGCATATCACACCGAAGGAAAAAAGAATCCGCGTCATCCGTGTCATCCGTGTCTGAAAGATTACTTGCACGCCGAAGGAGAACCTTGCTCCAGCGCTACGCTGGTAAATTATCATTTATAAGCCGACTCGCTGCACTTGCTTATGTACCAAGTTATTTTTTAAGCATTACTAAAAGAGTACGGTGTAGGATGATTTCACAAAAAATAAATATTAAGGCTAAAGCTGAATTCAACTTTTAAGTGCGACACGTTTTTTAGAGTATTTGCAAACCTCTTTCCTCTTCAAACTAAATACCGGCAGGAAGAAGAAAATGCCGATAATAGACATCACCAATCCGCCAATAGTACCCGCAGCCAACGGAAACCAGAAAGCTTCCTTATCCGTCCCCACCATAAACGGGATAAAACCCAGAATGGTGGAAACTACCGTAAGAAAAATAGGCAGTATCTTTGCATTCCACGCCTTTGTATATGCCCGGAGCATAGAAAGCCGGGGAAAGCGGCTACGGATGCTGTTATACTCATTCAGAATATAGATGCTGGCATTTACCGTAATACCACAAAGCAGCACAAACGAAGCAAAGCCTCCCTGGTCGAAATTCAAGCGGAACCAATAGAATGTAAGGAACACTCCTATATAAGATACCGGAATAACAAAGATAATAGCCAAAGGCTGTTTCAGAGAATTAAACAGAATACTCGTTGTAAAGAAGATAATGGCAATCACAACCAGCAACAACAGGTATTGCTTGTTATCTTTCTTACCCCATGACCACGATTGGCTATCCGATTCAGCAGTATACCCCATCGGAAGCAATTTATTAAACTCTTCCAAATCCCGCTTCTGTATTTTATTGCCTTGCTCGTACGAACCGATATACTCATATTGCAGACAAAGACGATATTGCTGATTCTCTTTGGCTATCTGTTGCGGCATCTGCCCCTTCTCTACCGTAGCCAACTCGGAAAGTTTATAATGCTTTCCGCCATCCACCCCGTAAGGAAAAAACTGCATAGCCCATACATCATAGTCGTGAGACTGTCGGGAAGAAAGTCGAATACTTTCCGTACCGCTTTCCGTCACCACCGAACCCACCTGCATATTCTTGCCGAATATCGGCTGGATAGCGGAGAACAAATGCTGGGCATTAATCCCCTCCTGAGCCATACGCTCCTTATTCAGATTGAAGTAAAACTCTTGATAATCGTCTTTCCACCAGGAAAATTCCGACTTGATAAACACTTCCTTGATGCGACGGTGCGAAAGCAATACCTCCTTCAGCTTTTCGGCCCATGCATAGAGCTCGTCATAATTGTAGCCATACATCTTGATGCGATAAGAACCTGCGCTCTCACGAACATCATTACTGAAGCCTTGATCTTGCAAGCCATATACATCCCAACTACCACCTCCTAACTCAGATACTTTACCAATCAGATTCGCCTTTAACGTATAAGGGAAACCACTATGCTGATACTCTTTCTTGAAATAAATCTGAAGATTGGCCCTGCGTGCATTATAGACAGAAGCATGAAACTGCTTAATCTCCTTGAAGCCGCTAAGATAAGTTTCCACACATTTCACCAGCGTATTCATCTGTTCCAGCGTACTTCCATTCGGTAAGTTCGCATTCGCATAGAGCACCACTTCTTCATTGCGACTAAAATAACTGCCTTCGTACACTTTCTGCACAAACAAACGAAGACTACCACCTAAAGCCTTATCCACCACAGGTTTCACTTTCTCTTTATAAGTAGAGGAGCCCAACGTCTTGTTATACCGTTCTATCCATTTGCCTTCACCCTCCAACTTCTCAGGAAGAAGGAAAACGGGCAACCCGAAACCAAGCAGAAGCAAAATGCACACCGCCACCCTCCAGCGCAGAAGAAAGCGGATGAGCAACTGATAGAAATGCGTAAAGTAAACAGTCAGCCTGCGAATACGTATATGACTCCGCACCCAGCGTTTCACGCTCTGCCTCTTGACAAGCTTTATTCTATCAATCATAGCCGGAACAAAAAAGAGAGCCACGAAAAGAGATACCGCCAGATTAATAATCACCACAGCTGCGAAGTCTTGCAGGTTCAGCCGGATTTTCTCATCCAGAAAGAAGATAATAACCAAAGCCCCCATTGTGGTCAAGGTAGCCGCCAGTACGGACATAAAAGCTTTCAGATTACGCCTGTGCAAAATGTGGTCCGTCATCACAATGGTACTGTCTATCACAAGATTCAAGGACACAGTAATCCCTGCCAATGAATACAGTTGCATCTCCAGCCCGAAAAGATAATAGAAAATAACCGCCACGGAAATGTTGATAGCCAAGCTGGTAACAATCAGCAACAGATACTTCAGATTCAACGTAATAATCCAGACGAATACCAGCAGGATCAGTACTGTCAGCCCCGTACGGAAATAAATTTTATTCAGTTCCTCGCGAATATACTCCGTGGCATCATAGCTGGTATGCACCTCGTAGCCGGGCGGCAAAGTCAGACGTATTGCTTCCATTTCCTGCATCACTTCATTGCTCAGTTGCAATTGGTTAGCAGTCTCTACGGCCGTGACAGACATATAAATGGAATTCAGACCATTGATACGGTAATAGCTTTGGGGCGCTTCTTCCATACGCGCTACAGTCACCAACTCGTCCAAGCGGATAATCTTGCCGTCCGAAGCAGTCACCGTGATGTCCGAAGGAATAAATTGCCCGCTGACTCCATCCGGTATCAAGACCAGACGTATCCACTGCTTACCACCGGCCGTATCCATGTTGTGTGTTCCCAGAAACTCTTTATTATAATGTAACTGGATGGCACGTTGAATATCAGAAATGCTGATTCCCAGCGTCCGCAATTGTTCACTGTCGTATTCCAACCGCCATTCCATCGGGGTAGCACCACTTAAATCTATTTTATAAATGCCTTGCAACTTAGCCAGACGCGGCTTGATATGTTCTTCTGCATACTGCTGTATCAGTATAGGCGTGGACGGTGCATTCAGTGTGAATGATAAGAACGGACGGGCTGTATTCGCATCGGGCACCTTCATGTCAATATACGGATAACTGACTCCGGAAGGCAGTTGCGACCATGTCTGTCGGATAATAGTAGAAGCCTCAAAACGTACCGCATCCACATCAGCGTGTTTATCCAGATCTACCGTAATGGAACCGTAGCCATTGCTTGAAGTAGAATACATTCCCTTTACCCCTTTGATGCGGGCCAGCATGGACTCCAGTTTGCTTGTCGCCTCCATCTCTACCACCCGCGACGAAGTGCCCGGCATGCTAAAGCGCACCGTAAAGCCCGGCAATGTGCGCGACGGATTCAGCTTGACCGGCAGCATCGGAACCAAGGCCAAACCCACCAGTGCCAGACAGACAAAGGTGACGATGAGGGTAAAAGGGGAAAGGCGATTCATAGTGATTGACTATTAGTGATTAGTGACTATAATCGAATTTGTCAGAAAGAGAGAAGCCGCTGGCAAAATCGTGCAGGGTCAGCTTGCGGATTTTATAATAGTTCAGCCAATAGTTTTTCAGGGCTGAGATATAGTTGCGCTGGGCTTCTTGCTGACGGTTCAATGACAAGGTAAGGCTACTGATATCCGCCTTACCGATGATGAAGCGTTGGTTTCATTGTATGCCAGAATGGAAAGGTCGAGGGCTTCTTCGGCACTTGTCACCAAGTCTTGCTGGACATTGAAATCACTTACGGTCATAATGACTTCTTCTTCAATGCTGATTTCGTTCTGACGGGAAGAGGTCTTTACTACATTCAGATTGTTACGGGCCATATTATATTTCCCTTTACGCACTCCCCAGTCCACTAAAGGAATGGAGACGCTGACAGATACCATTTCCTGCTGCATAGGGCGGTTGTAGGCTTCGCCAAATTTCTCCGCCACCTGGTTGAAACCGACACTGGCGTTGATACTGGCATTGAAGCGGGATTCTTTCTTAGTTTTGTCTACATTCCGTTCTGCTTCCAATATGTCCTGGCGTAATCCAAGGAAGTTCGGGTTGTTGGAACGGGCGGCATCCAAGGCAGCATCTACAGGGATGTTTAGTTCTCCGGGACGACTGGGGAGAAGAAGCCGTATCTCTGCATTCTTTTCCAGATTGAGGAAAGAAGCCAGCGAGAACATGGCACGTTTCAATGAACTTTCAGCATTCTGCAAAGTGTTACGGGCATTCACCACGTCCAGCTTCAGCGTCAGAAGATCGGCACGACTGATAGAGGCTATCTTCAGACGTTGCATACCAATACGATAAAGCGTATCGGAAGAAACGACATTCTCCTTTGCCAAGTCATACTCAGCCTGCGCCATGGCAAGTGCAAAGAAATAGGTAGTGGCCTGCTCGGATACCTGCTCAGCATTGTAGATATATTCTTTCTTTACTTTCTCGTATTTCAGCGGTTCAATCTTTCGTTCCCAGCGGAAAGGATTATAACCTACCAGACTTTGCGAATAACCTAAACGAACGGGAACACTGGTATACTGCGTGTAGGGATTGGAACCGAAACTACGCATATAGCCCAATTCGGTATCCAGATAAAAAGTACCACCCGTCAGGTCAAAGTTTTGCCTGACTGCCAGGTTGCCATAGGCATAGAAAGACTGTTGGCTACGGTAAATATCCAAATCCTGTTCGGAGTCATAACGCTTCGTAATGTCACGGTTATACTGTGCAGGAGTCATATTCAGCGTCAGGCTCGGCAAGCGATTTGCCTTATAGGTACGATATTCCCAATAGCCTGAAAGATACATATTTTTAGTACGGAAAGCTTCCAGCGAACTGTCGTTCGCCATCTTAATCGTCTGCTGCAAGTCCAGCGTAACCTGCTGTTGCTGCGCGACGGACGGAAACGCCTGAGAAAGTCCTAAAAGAATAATTAAACCAAGTTTCTTCATTATATCAAGCTTTTTTATCCCGGTAAATAAACCAATATATCAACGGAATGATGAACAGACTGACCAATGTGCCGATGAACATCGCCCCAATCATGGCAATGGAAAGCGGCTTCTGCAATTCCGATCCCATATCGAAAGAGAACAATAACGGTACCATGGCAAAAATGGTAGTGAGCGAAGTCATGATGATGGGACGCAGCCTGCGCCGTCCCGCCTCATGGATAGCTTCCAGAAGCGGCATCCCCGTCTTACGTAATTCATTAATCGCATCCAGTTTCAGGATGGAGTCATTGATGATAATACCACACGTAACGATCAGACCGATGGCAGACATCAGATTCAGCGTATGTCCGCATATCCACAACAGTACCAGGGCAAATGCTACGTCTATCGGTATCTCCAACAATACTACAAGCGGTTGCACAAAACTCTCGAACTGTGCCGCCAGAATGAAGTACATCAACAGAATGGAAATAAACAGAATAACCACCAGTTCATCCAGCATCTTCCGGTTAGAGAAGAAACTTCCTGAAAAAGCGGTATCCCAATCACCGGTAGCATCCACCACTTCCTTCACTTGCTCCATAAGCGGTTCCGCCTCTTTTACTTCATAAAAACGGAACGGAACATATTCTCCGTTACGTCCTGCGGTAATCGCTTTCAGATCTTCCGCCGGCGCCACTGATACCAGTTCACGCAAAGGCAGATATTCAACACCATATTGATCCGCCCGTGTCGGAACGAGTGTTTCCTGTAAGATGCTGTTTACCGTTTGTTCCTCTCCCACAATGCTGATAGGCAGATATTGCTGGTAAGAATGAAGAGTAGCTATGCTGTTTTCTTTGAAAGCTGTTTTCAGTATGCGATACAACTCGTCATACGAAACATTATAAAGTAGCAATTTTTCTTTATTGATACGAATATTCAGTTGATTTTCAAAGGCAATACCCGTGGGAGCATATCCTGTACGGGTAGCAAACTCAGCTTCCAGATTACGTAATTCATCCGCTGTCGGCACTTTTTCCTTGTTGCGGGAATAAAGTTCAGCCACAACATCGGCTTCTCCCGTCACAAACAGTTTCTCAAATACCGTCTCGGGTGGCGAAAAAGAAATCACGGCCAACGGATATTCCGCTTTGAGGGTACGGTAAACCTTTTCCTGCAAAGGGACTATCTCAGAGGGATTCTTTGTCTTGAAATAAAGTTCTGCTTCCGAAGAAGAAAGAGCCTGCTCCCGGTTCAGGAGATAGTCTTGTTGTCCGACGGCGGCAGTCTGTTCAATAGTCTCTGTCTTAAACAACTCAAATAAATTATCTACTCTGCGACGATTCTCGTCCACATGGATATTCTCATTCCATTCCACACGGGCTATCAGCTCATTCTGATCTATTTCCGGCATACGCTCTTTTCCTATGAAATAGAACATGAATACACACAATGGCACGGAAACTATGCAGAAAAATACGCTTGCCGTTTTATGAGCAAATATAAAATCAATCCCGGCATCATAGAAACGATCAAGTGTATGATCCTTTATAGGATTATTGATTCGGATACGCGAGAACCATGATTTGCGCAGTCCCGTCCGGTAAACCAGCATATAGAGCACCGGCAGCAACATGATGCCCGTGAAGTAAGAAACCATCAATCCAACGGTTACCGAGAAAGCCTGATCGTAGAAAATGGCTCCGGCAATACCACTCATAAAAATCAGTGGTACAAACACCGCAATGGTAGTCAACGAGGAACTGAGCATCGGAGTAACCACCTCACTGGTACCCGTAATACAGGCACGTTTCAGCGAGTATCCTCTTTCCCGATATTGAGAAATATTTTCAGTTACGATGATGGAACTATCGATCATCATACCCAATGCAAGAATCAATCCGGACAGGGATATGATGTTCAGTGACATCTTGAACAAATAGAAAAAGAGAAAACAGATCACAATGGAAACGACCATACTCAGTCCGATGATGAAAGGAGATTTGACATCCCCCAGAAAGAGTACGGCTACGATACAGATAAATAGAAAGCCCAACGAAAGGTTTTGTTGCAAGTTGGAGATAGTATAATCCAAAAGCTCTGTCTGGTTTCGGCTAACGCTGAATTCAATGTCAGGATATACACTCTGAAAATAATTCATGGTGCCGCCAATGGCCTGCTTCATGTCATCCATATTCTCGTCCGCCTGCTTGATAATGGCCAATGTCACTGCCCGTTTACCATTGCTCATGGATACGCCTTTTTCCCTGACGGGAACAATACCTATCCGGCAGAACTCTTCCAGACGGATGATGCGTCCGTTTTTGTTAATAAGAATATTCTTCACATCTTCTTCCGTACGCAACAGAGTGGAAAACTTGATATTGTATTCATAATATCCATCACGTACGGTCATACTTCCCGGTTCCACATTATTTTGGGCAAGAGCAGATTCTACATCCTGTATGGAAAGTCCCAGTACGGCAAGCTTATTTTCATCGGGAACAATCTGCAACTGGCGCTCCACCAATCCTGTGATATCCACCATGGCTACCTCTGTCAGCTGCTCGATACGCCGTTTGATAACGCTTTCGGCAAATTCACACAGATCGAGGAAAGCACGTTCGTCCGTTTGTCCGTAAGCGCTGTCATTCTTCAGGGTGAGGCTGAGATAGAATACCGGAATATCGGTAGCACTTGCTTTTACTACTTTAGGACGGTCTGTATCCTTAGGCAGGTAGTTCATGGCGGCGTCAATC
>ERZ791864.1933-NODE-1933-length-11999-cov-2.145596_pt1 | contig 11999 bp, 9 predicted proteins | sample MGYA00510282_ERZ791864 | MGnify/ENA primary metagenome ERZ791864 (study PRJEB30046, sample SAMN00792087) | human gut metagenome | study: EMG produced TPA metagenomics assembly of the A metagenome-wide association study of gut microbiota in type 2... | reverse complement strand
ATTAACTGGATCTTTTCATCATAGGCCCTGATCCGAAGATTAACGATCACATTCATCATCCGGTTAAATGCCTGTGTAAGACGCTGAAGTTCTTCCGTATGATAATCTTCCTCTGCCCTCTGCTTGTAATCTCCGTCTTCAATCTCCTGGATCGTCTGCATCAGATGATCCAGGGGCCTGTGGATCTCACGGTGAATATAATGTAAAAGGATCATATCACAGCCAATAGCCAGAACCATGATCAAAAGGATCAGAATACTATTTGTACTGAATTTTCCCAGAAAATGATTACTGCCGATCATTCCTGTAATATAAAGTCCTGCACGATCACTTTTAAGAGAGATCATCCGCTTTTTATGATCATTCTTCCAGGAATCTTCTATTTCCAAAGTCTCTCCCAGATACATGCTGTTTCCTTCTTCCAGATTTTCCACGCATACACCATTTGCGTCCGTAAGAAGAAAACTCTGACCGTCTGGATATTCTTTTGCCCGGATATCGGAAAGAAAAGTATTTTCCTTTGAAAATGCCGCCACACTCCAGTTGCTTCCCCTGTATATTTTCGCAATATAGGCATGAGTACCGATCTTTGTATAATACCATTGCGGCCTTCCCCGGTCTTCCTTTTCCATGAGATTCCAGATATAAGAGGCAATTGCCTCTTTCTCCCCATAAGAAACTCCCGGAGTGGACGCCGCGATCAGGTTTTTATTTAAGGACTCTGCGATCAGAACGTAATCCAGCTCCGTATTACTGATCACATCTCTTTTCATACTCTTTTGAAGCTCCACAGCCGCATAATACCGGTCAGCCGGACTTCCGTAACATATCTGACCGATCAGATCCTGATTACCGGCGATTCCCTCCACACACTGATCCATAGCAATAAATTTACTGTCGATCTGTTTCATGTAGATCTGGATCGTAGACCATACCGATGACTCCTCACTTTCTTTTAAGAGAAGAAAGCTGCTCACAGTGTAAGCAGTCAGCAGCCATATAAGAAGAACCAACGTCACTCCAATATAAATGCTGATCTTATTTACAAAGGACTCCTTCTTCACTTTTGCTCCCTCCTAACCGGATTTTTATTATTCTATAGTATAACATTTCCGTCTATTCTCCGCAATTTTCTCCCAGATCTCTTTATACTAAAAAATCTCCTTTACCAGCGATCTTCCCGCCAGTAAAGGAGATTTTCCATTTATTATCCCTCTGCCTTCCCATGCAGATAAAAGCACACGCCGCCAACCATAACAGCGCCGCCAATGATATTTCCAATAGTAACCGGCAGCAGATTAACAGTCACAAAACTGCCCCAGTTAAGTCCTGTCAGTTTTTCTGCTCCCAGCCCATATAATTCCTGGGCTTTCTGCACATATGCCGGGTTTCCTGCTGCAAAAATGCCTGCCGGAATATAATACATATTTGCAACACAGTGCTCAAAGCCAGATACTACAAAGGCCAGGATCGGGAAGAAGATCGCCAGCACTTTTCCGCCAATATCTTTTGCTGCCGCTGCCATTAACACAGCTGCGCACACCAGGATATTGCATAAAATGCCGGAAAACAGCGCCCGCATAAAACTTAAGCCAGTCTTTCCCACTGCCGTTTTAATGGTATAAGCTCCTAAAGCCCCGGCAGAATAATCATACTGGCCGCTGTGAGCCACCAGAAAGGCGATCAGCACCGCTCCTGCAAAATTCCCCAGATAAACGATCAAAAGGGTCCTTAAAAGGCTTCCAAAGCCAATACGGCCTTTCATACATGCCATGGACATCATACAGTCCCCTGTAAACAGTTCTCCGCCTACAAACACGATCATCATAAGTCCCACTGGGAAAATACATCCTGCAAGGGTCCTTGCAATTCCCACATCCGTAATATTATGGACTGCCAGACTGCTTGACTGGGCTCCCATTGCAATAAAGGCACCCGCCATGATCCCCAGGACAAAAATACGCCTTTTCTTTGCTGCTGCTTTTGCAACAGCCGCATTAATATTGGCCGACACCACTTCCGCCGGCACATTCAGCAATGACTGCATCTCTTTCCCCTCCGTTTTCTTTTGTCATTTTGTTTACTTCTGTCATTTCATTTCCGCTTTGCTTTCTGACATCTGCCATTTTGCAAAAACGCCGGGGATAATCATAACACAGCCCATTTTATGGAACAATCGGCTTTTCTCCTATTGAGAAAAAACAATCATTTATGCTTTTATGTGTTCTTTATACCTGTGCTTACATCCTTTCCCTTTCTTTATCCCTTTTCCCTTATAATAAAAATATCCTCAATAAACAAAGGTCTTATACCTTACATTCACTGAGGACATCATTTATATAATTTCATTTATATGGGAGGGGTTTTTATGTTAACACTTTTTGCATTTGCGATCATTTTTATTCTGTTCACTCTTGGTTATTTGGGCATCGATAAGCTGGAGCATTACTTTAAAACCCTGAATAAATGATCACTCTACTTTGATCATGCGGTACCCGATCCCTATATGGGTCTGTATATACTGAGGGGCATCCGGTTCGCTTTCCAGTTTTTTACGCAAAGTTGCCATAAATACACGTAAAGAAGCAATATCATTTTCCCAGCTGCTCCCCCACACTTTCTGGGTGATATAAGTATGCGTCAGCACTTTACCTGTATTTTTAGCCATGAGGCACAGCAGTTTATACTCTGTAGACGTAAGATGCAGCTCCTTATCCCCCATATAGGCACAGCCCGCTGCAAAATCGATCCGCAGTCTGCCATTTGTATAAACAGACTCTGCTGTCTGGGCTTCGCCGTTCATGAGCGCCATTCTCCGTTCCACAACACGCAGCCGCGCCAGCAACTCTTCTACAGAAAAAGGCTTTGTGAGATAATCATCAGCACCTGCGTCCAGTGCGTCTATTTTATCTGTATCTTCGCTTCTTGCACTGATCACAATGATTGGCAAGTTGGACCAGGTACGTATTTTCCGGATCACATCTACGCCGTCCATATCCGGCAGTCCCAGATCCAAAAGGACCACATCCGGATTGTGGGAAGAAGCTTCTACAACTGCTCCATCCCCGGTCCCGGCAGTCAGATACCTGTATCCATGGGTCTTTAATGTAATAGTGATCAGATTTCTTACAGGAATATCATCCTCCACAACCAATATCAAAGGTTTATTCATTTAATGCCACCTCCTCTGCAGGTAATGTAAACGTAACTACCGCCCCATGAGGGATATTATCAGATATCCATATTTTTCCTCCATGGGCATTAATAATAGATCTGCAAAGCCCAAGCCCCAATCCTAAACTCCTGCGGCTGTCTGCCACCTGGTCGCTGCCTGTATAAAACATGTCAAATACTCTTTCTTTCCTGTCATCAGGGATCCCGTTCCCCAGATCGCATACAGAAATGATGACCTGGGATCTTTCAGCGTTTTCTGCTTTTTCTTTCTTCACCCTGACCGTAATATCTGTTCCCTGAGGCGTATATTTTACCGCATTGCCAATCAGATTGATCAGCACCTGGACGATCAGCCTTGCGTCCATCTTTGCAAGGATCAGTTCATCTTCCTCTTCTACCTTTATGGTCCTTCCTGTCCGGCTCTGTCCCGTATGCTTTAATGCCTCTTTGATCACCTCATCCACCAGCTCTGCTGACTGGCGGATCTGCATCCTGCCTTCCTCGATCCGGGTCACGGAAAGCAGGTTTTCCACCAGATCGATCAGCCACATGGAATCATCATAAATATCCCCATAGATCTGCCGGCGCATCTGTGCATCCAGACAGCTTTCATTGTAAAGGAGATTATTTGCATTACCAGAAATAGATGTGAGAGGCGTTCTCAGGTCATGGGAGATCGTTCTTAACAAATTCGCTCTTAACTGTTCATTCTTTGCCAGGATCGCTGCCTCTTCTTTTTCCCGCACGTTTTTATCATTCTCCAGTGCAAGGGCACATTCTCCCAATATGGACAATAATACACTGTTTTCAAAGGCATCTAACGGCTGTTTCTGGATCATAATCCCCACCACTCCATAAACGGTGCTGTTTACGCGGATCGCCAGATACTGCCTTTTTGCCTGCTTAAAATGGTCTGTTCCTGTTCCGGCATGGCGGTTATTCTCTAAAGCCCATGCAGCTGCCTGTTCCTCACAGGCTTCATCTTCAATGGTGATATCCTCTTCCCCCTGGGGAACCCGGCGCAAAGGATGCTCCAGTTTTCCATCCTTTACATCATAGATCACCGTTTCTCTCTTTAAAAGTTTAACGATCTGCTGTGCCGCCCCTTCCAGGATCTCTGTCTTTCCTTTGGCCTGCTGTAAAAGCTGGTTCGTATCAAGCAGCACTTTCAGCCTGTATGCATCCCTGGCAGCCTGTCCTGCATGCTGTTTCAGCCTGGAGGCCAGAGAGCCTGTGATCAAAGCCGCAAGAAACATGACGGCAAATGTAAACGGGTAACTGCGATCATAAGCCCGAAGCGTAAAACGTGGTGCCGTAAACAGAAAATTAAAAATCAGAACACTGGCTATGGTAGACGAAAAACTGTAAAACCAGCCTTCTGTTACTATAGAGATCAGAAGCACTCCTAAAATATAAACAGTAATAATATTGGCATCTGTCAGCTTCAGCTTTTCAAACAGCCATCCTACTGCTGTTGCTGCAAATAAAATGCCTGCGCTTTTGACTGCTGCCTTAAAGGAAAATGCATTCTTTTGCGCCAGCCTGTTCCATTTACGGATCACCTCAGGTCCCATCTGGCTGTCAGGTATGATATAGATTTCCATTTCAGGCGCATGATCGATCAGCTTTTCCACAAGAGATGTTCCTGCAAAAACCCATTTTTTCTTTGCAGCGCTGCGCCCGATCACGATCCTGGTGATCCCTGAAAGTCTGGCAAACTCCGCGATCTGAAAAGAAATATCATCACCGTAAACTGTTTCTATTTCTGCACCAGATTGTTTTGCCAGCTTAATATTCCCTTTCAGGCGCTCCTGGTCCTCTTTTCCCATTTTTCCGGCCAAAGGTGTTTCTACAAATAATGCGGTTAATGTCCCATTAAAAGCCTCTGCCATCTGGGCAGCTGTGCGTATGATCTTTCCATTAGACGGTGAAGATGATAAACATACAAGTATCCGTTCTTCCATTTTTCTTTTCCCCAGGTTTTCTGATGCTCTTCTGAAATCTTCTTAGGATCCACAAGGCCTGCAAATGACCAGATTGCAGTATTATGTTAAATATGAAAACACTTCTGGATATCCCTGCTTGCTCCCAGCACCAGCATAGTAACATCTTTGTCCAGTACTGTATCCGGAGTAATGGACATTTCCAGCTTGCCATCGCGTTTTAAAGCCATGATAGTGATGTTGTATTTCTTTCTGATGTCAATATTTCCAACAGTCTTTCCCACCCAGTTTTCCGGAATGCTGATCTCAAAGATCGCATGGTCATCAGATAACTGGATATAATCAAAAATATGCTCCGAGCTATAACGGATCGCTGTCCAGTTTGCCAGCTGTTTCTCCGGATACACGACCTCATCTGCGCCATTGCGCAGCAGAAATCTTGCCTGAACATCCCTTGCGGCCCTTGAAACTACCAGCTTTGCACCCAGATCCTTTAAATAGGCCGTTGTTTCCAAAGAGCTTTGGAAATCCCCACCGATCGCCACGATGCACACATCAAAATTTCCAATTCCCAAAGACTGTAAAAATTCAATATTGGTGCTGTCCCCGATCTGTCCGCTGGTGACAAAAGGAAGCACTGCCTCTACACGGTCCTCCTGTTTGTCTACCGCTAATACCTGATGATTTAATTCGTTTAATTTCTCCGCAATATGTCTTCCAAATCGTCCAAGTCCTATTAATAATATTGATTTCAATATGATTTTCCTCCTTATTTTTCCATTGCACATATCCGATACCCGCCGCATACGCGGCGGTATATTAATATTCCCATATTATCCCACTGTGATCTTCTCCTGGGGGAATTTTGTCATACTCGGCCGCATACCGGACAGTGCTGCAAATACCAGCGTCAGGCCGCCTACGCGTCCACAGTACATTAAAACAATCAATACCAGTCTTGCAGCCGCTCCCAGGGTCGGTGTCACACCCAGTGTCAAACCTACGGTTGCAATAGCAGAACCGGCCTCAAACAAACTTGTGAGCACAGGCAGTCCTTCTGCATAGCATAAAAACAGTCCGCCCACTGTACAAAGCACCATATACATCAGCATAACTACTGCCGCATACCGCACGGTTTCCGTTGGAATACGTCTGCCAAAACACTGGGCGTCTTCTTTTCTGCGAAATACAGCCGCCGTTGAAAGCAGTAAAACTGCAATGGTAGTCATTTTCATACCGCCTGCGGTAGATCCCGGCGCACCGCCGATCAGCATTAACATGACCATTAAAAACAGTCCGCCTTCGCTCATCTGCCCGAAATCTGCTGTATTAAACCCGGCAGTTCTTGGTGTTACCGCCTGAAACAGGGATAACCAGAACCGTTCCAGTCCATTTCCCCACTGGGATCCGTGAAACTCCCCAAAATAGAAAATAACCGTAGGTACGATCACCAGTATCAGATCTGTTACCAGTATTACCTTGCTCTGCATCCTGTATTTTTTAAACTGCAGCTTATTTGTCTTTATATCTTCCCAGGTGAGAAATCCCAGACCGCCGATCAGTATGAGCAATACAATAACTGCATTTACAAGCCCGTTTCCAGCATAATAAGTCAGTGACGAGTACTGCTGTCTGACTCCCATCAGATCAAAGCCTGCGTTGCAGAAAGCAGAAATGGAATGAAAAACACCATACCAGATCCCTTTTCCCACTCCAAAGTCCTTTATAAACACAGGTGCCAGCAAAATAGCTCCTAGCAGTTCGATCAGCGCGATACCTTTCAGGAAAAAGCCTGTAAAACGGACAATGCCGCCTACCTGTGGTGCTGAGATCGACTCCTGCATCAGGCTTCTCTGCATCAGACCGATCTTCTTCCCTGAAACCATGGCTACTGCAATGGTAATGGTCACAACGCCCATTCCTCCGATCTGGATCAGCAGCAGGATCACCACCTGTCCAAAACAGCTCCAGTACGTAGCTGTATCATGGACGATCAGCCCTGTCACACAGGTAGCCGATGTAGCTGTAAATAACGCATCCAGAAATGGCGCGCTTCCCGGCTCCCTGGATGCAAAAGGCAGCATTAAAAGCAGTGTTCCCACTAATATAACTGCCAAAAAGCCAAATATAATGATCTGAAAAGAAGATAAGCTCTTCTTTTTTTGAAATAATTCCATTTTCCCTCCTGTAACAGCCCTTTTACCAGCAATGTCATTTCATTATGACATAATCCCCTCAAAGTTTCTATTAAAAATACAACGCTTCGTATAAAGATTGTATAAAGAATTTATCTTAGATTTTTCTAAAAGTCCCCGCTCTTATCCATATCCGGCAGTTCCATTGCCTGTTGGTCTGAAGGCGCACAGCCAAACATCTTCCGGTACGCCCGGAAGAAGCTGGAATAATCTCCAAATCCGGCTTTAAGTGCTGCCTCTGCAGCCGGTGTTCCCCCGGCCAGTTCTTTTCTTGCAATCGTCATCCTTTTATATAAAATGTATCTGGCTACCGTAGTGCCTGCCGCACGCTTAAAGATAGCAGTCAGATGATTTTTACTCATATAAAATTTTTCTGCCAGTCCTTCTAATGTGAGATGCTCCGTCAGGTGCTCATTAATGTAACGCAGGATCTCCTGGGCTACATCTTCCTTCCCCGGTCCGCGACCTACCCCCTTTTCATACATTGCAGATAGATAGGTCAAAAACGATACGATCCGTGCGCGAATTGCAATATCCTGCAGTTCCCTGCTATAAGATCCACATTCTTCCAAGGAATTAAAATACCATTCTGCCCGGAACTGTTCTTCCATATACCACCAGCTTTTTCCAAGAATTCCCAAAAGCAGCTGTTTTTCCTTTTCCGTCAGAAGTTCCGGCACAAAGTGCAGCCGGATCCTGTGGTACTCGCTTCCGTCCAGCACCCGCAGCCCATGAAAGCAGTTTGGCGGAATGATCAGGAGACTTCCAGGCTTTGGTACATAAGAAGTCCCCTCCAGAAAGTACTCCACATTCCCTTTTACCATGTAATAGATCTCATAACTGTTGTGGCAGTGCATCTTATACTCCATATCCGCCTCATCACTGCGGGTATGGGCATACACCACCTGACTTGTTTTAAAACTGTCTTCCTGATACATGATCTCCCTCTTTTTATTGCATGATACCGGGTCCCAGGTTCAAAAATCCTCCTGCAAACAGGCTTGCACCGGATTTCCAGCCTTTTGCCCCTAGTATCCATTGTATCAAAGTTTGTTCGATTTGCAATATTCTTTACGCACATTACAATGGTTTTTACAATGTATCGGATATATAATAGGCAACGTAAACAAGAGAAAACCGAAAGGGCCCTCCCCCTTTCACACAAACATTTTATCCCCCCTTTATACACATATGTATACAGAAAAGACCAGGTATCCCCAGTACCTGGTCTTTTCGTTTTGTTAAAGTATCATCTGGAACAAAAGCACCATAAGCGGCATCGTCACAATAGAAAACAATGTAGTCATAACATTGATAGCGCTGGCATATTGGGAGTCGTTTCCATATACCTGGCACATCTGGGTGATCGTTGAAGCAGAGGGTGTGATCACTGCCAGAAATACGATCAGCAGCAATTTCTTTCCGTCAGGACTTCCATTTACAAGACCACTGACCTTTAAAAGGAGCAACGCCACCGCCGGTACTGCGATCAGCCTTAAAAATGTAATAAAATAAACTCTTCCATTTGTAAAAATATCTTTCAGGCTCATCTCTGCGATCAGCATTCCCGTTACCATCATACTGGCCGGTCCGATCATGCTTCCCACAGAGCCAAAAGTCTGGTTTAAGATCTGGGGCAGGCGGATCTTTGTGAAAAACAGGAACACGCCTGCAAATACAGCGACCATATTAATATTTAACAATATCTTTTTCCAGTCGATCTTACTCTGCCTGCTTAAGACCCATTTTCCATGACTCCACACAAACACGATCTGCACACTCATAAACACGCAGCCATACAGTACCCATTCCTGCCCCAGGACAAAGGTCACGATGGGCATGATCAGATTTCCTGCATTGGAATAATACACAGATGCCTTTTCAACCTCATTTAAGCCCATTCGACCTGCGCCCCATACAATGATAAGTAATAGCACCTGAAGCATTACAGAGGCTGCGAAGGCCAGTAAAAGGCCCTGTACCTTCTCACTGGTATAATCCACCTGGAACGCATTGATGATAACGCAGGGAATGATCAGATACAGCACGATCTTTGAAATAACCTTGCTGTCCTCTCCCTTCAAAAGCCTTGCCTTTACGATCACATAGCCCATAAATATCATTAAAAACAACTCTGTGATCTGCTGCATCAAAAGTAAACTGATCTCCATAGTAAAACCTTTCCGAAAACATATGCATGATAACAAAAAGATCCTGCACACAGACTGTTTATAGCCATGTGCAGGATCTGGAATTTTAAATTACTTTATTTTTTAGACAATACCCTGAGCGATCATAGCTTCTACTACCTTCTCAAATCCGGCAATATTTGCACCTGCTACATAGTTTCCAGGTACTCCGTATCTTTCAGCTGCATCTGCTGCCTTTGCGAAGATGTCGATCATGATCTTGTGCAGTCTCTCATCAACTTCTTCAAAGGTCCAGGACAGTCTTAAGGAGTTCTGGCTCTGCTCCAGACCGGAAGTAGCAACGCCACCAGCGTTAGCTGCCTTACCAGGCATGAACAAGATCTTCTTCTCAACGAACAGGTCAGTAGCTTCTCTTGTGGAAGGCATGTTAGCACCTTCAGCAACTGCGAAGCAGCCATTTGCTAAAAGAGCCTTAGCATCATCTAAGTTCAGCTCGTTCTGGGTTGCGCATGGAAGTGCGATATCGCAAGGAATGGTCCAGATGCCCTTGCCTTCTGTATAAACAGCGGTAGGAACAGCATCTGCGTACTCTTTGATACGTCCTCTGCGTACTTCCTTGATCTCCTTAACAACATCTAACTTGATGCCGTCTGCATCGTAGATATAGCCGTTGGAATCGCTCATTGCTACAACCTTTGCACCATACTGCTGAGCCTTCTCAACTGCGTAGATAGCAACATTACCGGAACCGGAAACCAGAACAGTCTTTCCTGCGATCTCCTTGCCGTTGTGCTTTAACATCTCGTCTAACATGTATACAAGGCCATATCCTGTTGCCTGGGTTCTTGCTAAAGAACCACCGAAGGTTAAGCCCTTACCAGTTAAAACGCCTTCATATAAACCAGTCATTCTCTTGTACTGGCCAAACAGGTAGCCGATCTCTCTGCCGCCTACACCAATATCACCTGCTGGAACGTCTGTATCCTTTCCAATGTGACGGTACAGCTCTGTCATAAAGCTCTGGCAGAATGCCATAACTTCGCGGTCAGATTTGCCCTTAGGATCAAAGTTGGAACCGCCTTTGCCACCGCCCATAGGAAGACCAGTCAGAGAGTTCTTCAAAGTCTGCTCGAAACCTAAGAACTTTAAGATGCCCTGGTTTACAGATGGATGGAAACGAAGTCCGCCCTTGTACGGTCCGATTGCACTGTTGAACTGTACACGGTAACCCTTGTTTACCTGAACCTTTCCATTGTCATCTACCCACGGTACGCGGAAAGAAACAATACGTTCTGGCTCAGTGAAACGCTCCAGGATACCAGCTTTGCGGTACTTCTCCTCATTTGCATCAATAACCAGTCTTAAAGAATCCAGAACCTCTTTTACGGCCTGGTGGAATTCAGGTTCACCTGGATTCTGTGCAACTACTCTCTCGTAAATTTCATCAACGTAAGACATTTGAATACCCTCCTTGGTTTTATTAAATTTTTTTGGAATATCGGCTCTATGGGGGGACCGGCTTCCCAGGGGATACTTGCTTTATTAAGCAGGCACTTTAGGAAAAGTATAGCAAGTTAATTTGCTAAAGTCAAGAAACAATTACATATTAAACCTATACGAAAATGCTTATTAAATATATAACTCCAAGTTATAAAAAAGCACCCTCCTTTGTATTCTTAAGAATCTGCACTTTTTCTTCTTCTGTCAGCCCAACCAGTTTCTTAAGATATTCAAACTCCTTCTTAAGCTCTGTACGGCAAATGGCCATATCATCGGTGCACACAGCTACCCTGATCCCCTGGCTTAAATATTCTCTTAAAGGATAAACTTTCATATCCGGGATCGCCTTGGTAATCCGGTTGCTGGTTGGACACATTTCCAAGAAAATGCCCTTTTCACGGATCATGCGCACAACAGCCGGATCCTCATAGCTTCTCACTCCATGTCCGATCCTTGCTGCACCCATTTCAATGGCACAGGCTACCTCTGCTGCTCCGCCGGCCTCACCTGCATGGATGGTAAATGGAATGTTCCTGTCAGCAGCCTTCTTAAACAGCTCTTTATATTTATAAGTAGGATAAAGAGCCTCTGCTCCCGCTAAGTCCATGGCTGCCACACCATAACCTTTCCTTCCGTCTGCCAGAATACGCTTCTTTACATACTCCCCGGTCAGCTCCATGGTTTCTTCGTTTGCCCTTTCATTTCCATTGCCACGCATACAGCAAAGGATCAGATTACATGGCAGTGTGGAGCGTTTAAGACCGTCCAGAGCCGCTTCTATGACCTGTGCCTGAGATAATCCACCCTGACAGTGCAGCTGAGGTGCAAAACGCAGTTCTGCGTAGGAAAGGCCTTCTGCCTTTAACTCTTCCTGTACCAGATATATCGCCTCACTAATACCTTCCTTTGTCTGCAAAAGTTTCAACGGCAGATCAAAACACTGCAAAAATTCATTTAAGCTCTGGCAGTCTTCCCCTACAGACAATGCATTGTTTAACTGCTCTCCCTCATATGGCAGTTCTATCCCCTGAAGTGCC
>ERZ791864.1929-NODE-1929-length-12048-cov-2.830401_pt1 | contig 12048 bp, 3 predicted proteins | sample MGYA00510282_ERZ791864 | MGnify/ENA primary metagenome ERZ791864 (study PRJEB30046, sample SAMN00792087) | human gut metagenome | study: EMG produced TPA metagenomics assembly of the A metagenome-wide association study of gut microbiota in type 2... | reverse complement strand
CCTGACCAAGGACAACAACGGCCTCTCCTATGACGGAATCAGCGCCATCATGCAGGACTCCCGGGGCTTCATCTGGATCGGAACCTACAAGGGCCTGAACCGCTATGACGGAAATACGTTCAAGGTGTACGGAATGTTGGAAATGGGCCTTGACTCCGATTTCGTTTATTCGATTGTTGAAGATTCGGAGGGCAATCTCTGGATCGGGACCGATAAAGGGGTCTGCATGTACAGTTACCGGCAGGATCGCTTCGTTCCTCTGCGTACGGTCAGCTCCGAGGGCTCCGTCATCACCAATAAGGTGACGTTCATCACCGTTGAACCCGACGGCAGGGTCTGGATGCTTGTGAACGATCAAGGCTGTTTCGCCTATGACATTCACCGTGGGGAACTTCACGAATGGCCCTATCGGAAGATCGGATTTTCGGGATTCCGGAAGATGCTCCGGTGCGTCGACGGCGATGTGTGGATCTCCCGCTATCACTCCAATCTTTACCACGCGGACAGTTCGTTTCGGGAGGTACATCCGGTGGTGTTGGGGGATCAGTCGGATTTTTTCGAGGATGACGAGATCGAGGGGCTCTTCTATGCTCCCGACGGCAGCCTCCTCGTTGCCAGTATGAAACGGGGGCTCTCCGAAGTCGATCTGGTTGCGAAACGTGTCGAGGTGCTGTTGGCGTTGCCCGAGAACTCGCTATTGCAACATGCCTTTCTGGAGAACGACCGCAATGTCTGGCTGTCGACGTCGAAGGGTGTCTGGCGTTACGATCTGCTTACGGGAGAGTCCCTGTGCCTGCGGAACGACGAGATGGACATGTTCTCGCTGTCCAACGATTATACCACCTGCACGTTCGTGGACAAGGACGGCGGCTTGTGGGTTGGGACGAAGGATGCCGGGGTCAATTATTCGGGCCCGAGCCAGAACAATTTCGAGAAACAGTATCTTGCCGACGGCGAGTCGTTGGAGAATGTCCTGGTCAGCGGCTTTGCCGAGGATGAAGCGGGGCGGATCTGGGTAGCCACGGAGGAGAAGGGGCTGCTGGTCTACGATCCGCAGGCACACCGGACCTCGAAATACCGGCTTGAGGGGATTCCGTCAAGAATCTGCTCGATTTGCTATGACGACGGATATTTGTGGTTCGGAACGCGGGTCGGACTGTTCCGTCTGGATATTGCCGCGAACCGGCTCAAGGTCTATGGCGTTCTGAAGCGGGTGCAGGGCGTGAACGATCCAAATGTCTACATGATTTACAAAACTTCGGACGGAGAGATCTTTGTGGGTACGACGTTGGGGCTTTTCCGATATGAACGGTCGTCAGACTCGTTTCTTGAAATTCCGGCGTTCGACGGTATTTTCACCACCTCGGCGGTCGAGGACCCGCTGCATCCAGGGGTTGTCTGGTTCTCTAGCTATGCGAACGGGGTCTATTGTTGGGACTCCATCTCGGACAAACTGGTCAATTACGACGCTTCGTCGGGTTGCGGACTGACCAACGACAAGATCTGCTCGATTTTCATCGACCACAAGGCACGGATCTGGGCTGTGGGCTTCAGTATTGGGGTTGCAATGTTCGACCGTGAAAGCGGACGCTTCACGGTGTATGACCGCCGCAACGTCCAGGCACTGACGTCCGATGTCTTTTTCAAGGCGTTGGAGGATAAGGCCGGGAACCTGTGGCTTGCCTCCGACGAGGGCCTTGTGGAGTTCAATCCCGAGATCGGCGGCGGATATGTCTATACCCATATCGATGGTCTGCTGGATTCGAAGTTTACGAACAGCGCCTTCCGGAGCGCCTCCGGAGACATGTACTTCGGATCCGACAATGGCTTCATCCGATTCAATCCCGAAGCGCTGCCGAGAACTTCGAACATTCCCTCCGTGGTGTTGTCCTCCATGCAGATCGGCGACCATGAAGCCCGGTTTGCGGAGAACCTCGATCTCATGTCGAAGATTTCGCTCGATCGCGAAAACAATTCGTTCGGGTTCAATTTTTCGCTGCTCGGGCTTTCGGCTCCCTTCTCGAACAAGGTTCAGTGTCTGCTGGAGGGGTATGAGAGCTCCTGGCGGGACATTGCCGCTACGAAATCGGTCTTTTATTATAATGTACCTCCCGGGCAGTACCGGCTTCGGGTACGGGCTCAGTCCGATGAGAAGTGGATGGAGGCACGGCCGCCGCTTGTGATTGCCGTACATCCGGGCTTCTGGGCCTCGGTTCCGGGGGCGATGTTGGTTGTTCTGATCGTATTGGTCGTGTTTTTGCTCTGCGTGCTGGTCATTCAGCATCGCCTCCGGCTGCGTAAGGAGCGCGAACAGGAGGCTTATCAGAAGGCCAAGGACGAGGAGATGTTCCATGAAAAGATGAATTTCTTTTCGCATGTCATCCATGAGATCAAGACGCCGCTGACGTTGATCAAGACGCCCTTGAGCAATGTGATGAGCCGGTGTGCAGATGAGGAGAACCAGCACGACCTGAACGTTATGTACCGTAGTGCGGAGTACCTCTCCAAGCTGGTGAACGAACTGCTGGACTACGTCCGCATCGAGCGGATGGGCTATGCGCTCAAGTGCGAACCCGTCGATTTCCTGGAGCGGCTCCATTCGTTGCTGTTCAGTTTTGCGGATGTCGCCCGGGACCGCAATCTGACCATCGAGGTGCAGGCTGATCTGGAACAGGCGGTCGTATATGCCGATTCGGCCGCTTTGGATAAGATCCTGAACAACCTGCTGCTCAATGCGATCAAGTATGCGGAGACGAGTTTGACCATCTGCGTCCGTACGGACGAAGGACGGGTTGTGGCTGATTTCATCAACGACGGCCCCGGGATCCCGAAGGAGTATCGGGACGAGATTTTCAAGCCTTTCGTCCAGTATCAAAACGATTCGACTCCGGTTTCAGGCGGTGTGGGAATCGGTTTGCCGCTGGCCAAGAATCTGGCTCGGATGCATTCCGGCGATCTGATCTTATCCGGGCGTACGGACGTGACGGACTTCGTGTTGACCCTGCCGATGGTCGATTCCGAAGAGAAGACGCCCGAGATGGGGGGTGAGGAGCTTTTCGAGGAGGAGAAGAAGACGGGACCGGAACTTCCCTGTATTCTGATCGTGGACGACAACCGCGAATTCCGCGAGTATCTGGCCTCGAAACTCGCCGAGAACTATGCGATCCTCATGGCTCCGACGGGTGTCGAAGCCTTGAAAATCCTCAAGGAGAGCGATGTGGACATGTTGTTGACGGATATCTCCATGCCCGGAATGTCCGGCCTCGAATTGTGTGCGAAGGTCCGCGAGGATATTGAAATTTCGCACATCCCGGTCCTCATCATCTCGGCCCGCGGTTCCGTACAGTCGAAAATCCAGGCGATGCAGGCCGGAGCGGACCTCTATATCGAGAAGCCTTTCGACCTGCAGTACCTCGTTTCGAGTATCGAGAACATCCTCGACCGCCGGGTACTCCTGCGCAATGCGCTGGAGCAGGGAGTCTCGGGAATGGCCGTCGACATGTTCGGACTCCCCAGAAAGGATGAGGAGTTCCTGGAGAAGTTCAGCTCCATCATCCGCGAGAATCTCGGGAATGCCGAACTCTCGAACGAATTCCTGGCCGAACAGATGAATATGAGCCAGTCGACCCTGGTGCGTAAGATCCGCAAATTGTTGAATACGTCGCCGAACAACTATGTCCGTTCGATGCGGATTGCGGCCGCTGCGGAGATGTTGAAGAATTCTCACGGAAACAATATCTCCGAAATCTGTTATTCGGTCGGTTTCTCGAATCTCTCCTACTTTACCAAATGCTTCAAGGAGAAGTACGGTAAAACCCCTACTGAAATTGTACGGGATCAGGCCTCCGAGCAGTAGATTGTGGCTTGGAAGGCCTTCTGGCGGGCATTGATTGGAATTTTGCATCTTTTGCATCATATCTTTTGATCGGTTTTGCCTGCTGTGGATATATTTGTTCATCGATGCAAACCAACTTAAAACCACCAATCAAATGAAAAGAACTTTACATCTGGTTTTGGCTGTTGCCGCACTGACTCTGGTCGCGTGCGGCGAGGCTGAGGAGAACAACCATGGGTTGAAGTACGACTCCCTGGATGTTAATTTCTCTGCCACGAAGGCCGGAAGTGAGTGGTCCGAAGACGACGTTGTCGGTGTTCGGGCGACCTGCACGCGGAACGGAACGGAGAATGTCCTGATGAGTGCGAATGATCCGGCCTGTTTCACTCCGGTTGCTGCGTCGCAACAGGCCTATCTGGTGAAGAAGAGCGATGGTGACAACATCATTGCCCGGTCCGGAGACCACAATTATCGTTTCTACGCCTATACGCCTTACGACGCTTCGATCAAGGATCTCTCCAAACTTCCGGCGAGCATCCCGGACGAAGTGGTATTCGGAGAGCCGTTGCAGAGCCTGTATGTAGCCGAAGCCTCTGTGACCGGTGTTGTGGCACCCGTGGCGATGGATTTCCAAACGCCCTCCTGCCTGCTCACCCTGGAGATTCCGGACGACATCGTTGCCATGTCGAACACCGTGCTGAAAAAAATGGTCGTCAAGGCTTCCGAGGATCATCCGTTGACCTCGGATATCGCCTATGAAGCGACCTATGATATTTATACGGGAAAAACAACGGTGGTTAACGGCTCCGGAGCCCGGGAGATTATGATGGATTTCGGCGCGAACGGCTATGAACTCCCGTCGGGATATACGCCGGTGACGGTGCTGATCGCCCCCTTTACCGTGCCGGAGGAGGGGTTGCGTGTGGAATTTACCGATGTCGACGGTGCGACGAACTCCGTTCCGCTGCTGGCCAACCAGGCCGGTACGTCGTATGCGGCCGGTGAGGTCATTTCACAGACCCTGAGTTCGTCCAGCGACGGCATCATACCTTGTACGTCTCCCGTCGAGTGGCCGATCGGCTATCGGGACGGTGTCGGCGTATTCAATACGACGACCCAGCCGCTCTGGATGACCGACCATATCTGGACGGCCAGCCAGCCTCAGGCGACCATGACCTACGAGGTGTCGGAGGACAACCCCGCACCTGTCAAGATCGAGGTGAACAACTTCGTTCAGTACAACTACAGCTCGGGATGTGTCAAGGGCTCGTGGACGGGCGACTATTTCGAGTTTGACGTTCCGGTTCGGAACTTCAAGGCCGGCACGGAGGTGACGCTGACCCTGCCGACCTACGGACGCGGCGCCCCGTTGTTCTGGGATGTCTACTACCTCGACGGTGAGGAGTGGAAATGCGACCGCTCGTCGCATACTTCGCCCGACGGACAGTTCACGATGACGTCGACGCTGATGATCGAACACGGTAATCGGGACGGCAGTTTCGAGGGTATCAAGTACGAAGTCAAGATGCGCTTCGAGAATGCCATCCAGAGCGGACACCTGAAGATCCGTTTCCAGGTGGCGCATGGTGGATACATTACCAACCCTGCGGGCGCCTATTCGACGGCGTGCCGCGAGCTGACGGCCGAAGAACGGAAGACGTTCGATATCGGTGCTACATTGTTTGCGTTCGTGAACAAATCCGGCAACGTGAACTCCGTCAAGATTGAATGGTAAACAGTTTAATGAAGGAACCCGTTATGAAAAGCATATTCAGCAAGATATTGTATGTATTGGTCCTCTTGGCGGTATCGCTGCCGGCCATGGCTCAGCGCAACGTCATTACCGGTGTGGTTTATGATGAGTCGGGGCTTCCGTTGACCGGCGCTTCGGTGATTGTCGAAGGCACAAACCGGGGCGTGACGACCGATTCGTATGGAAAATACCGGATCGAAGCTGCGCCCGAAGAGGCGCTGATCTTTAATTTCCTGGGCTATCGGAGCCAGAAATTCAAGGTGGGGGCCTCCACCGTCCTGAATGCCGAGATGGTGCCGGAATCCCAGATACTCGATGAACTGGTCGTCGTCGGTTACGGCGTGCAGAAGAAGGTGAATGTGACCGGTTCGGTCTCGACGGTGGATTATGAGGAGTTGTCGCAGTCCCGTCCCGCTACCACGACGTCGGGACTGTTGCAGGGTGTGAGCGCGGGTCTGTATGTCTCGCAGACCTCCGGAAAACCGGGCAGCGAAGGGGTTTCGATGCGGATTCGCGGCGTGGGAACGCTCAATGATGCCGCGCCGCTGGTCATTGTGGACGGTTTCGAGGGAACCATCAATAATGTGAATCCGCAGGATATCGCCTCGATTTCGGTCTTGAAGGACGCCGCCTCCTGCGCCATCTATGGAAACCGCGGAGCCAACGGCGTGATCCTGATTACGACCAAAACGGCCAAGGAGGGTCGCTTTAATATCGAGTATACCGGCATGGTGGCCTATCAAGAGCCGGAACACTATTTCGATGTCATTTCGAACTATGCCGACTACATGGAAATCATGAACGAGTCGGCCTGGAATGTCGGCAAGGCCAATGTGTTCAGCCAGACGATGATCGACCTGTGGCGCGAAAAGGAGAAGACTCCCAACGGCATTGCCGATTCGGGCTATCCGAACTATGTGGCCTATCCCAACGTGGACTGGATGGAGGCGATCTTTACCCCTTCGGTCTATCAGAAGCATTCGATCTCGGCCAGCGGCTCGACGGAGCGTATCAAATATCTCATGTCGGTGTCGTATATGGACAATCCGGGCGTAATCGACAATTCGACAGTGACGCGGACCTCCTACCGGTTCAATCTCTCGTCGGACGTGACCGAATGGCTCGAAGTCGGGGCACGGATCTATGGGTACCGTTCGGATACGGAGCTGGCGGACATCTCCGGGTCGATGACCCTGCTTTCGCGGGGCGTCCCCTGCATCTATCCCTACTACGACGGGAAATACGGCTGGATGGAGAACCCCGAGCAGAGTTCCGAGTCACGCAACAACCTCTATTTTTTCAACCGTTACAAAGGTTCGAATATCACGCATTACAACAATACGACCGCCTTTGTCAATGTCAAACTGCCGTGGAACATTCGTTACCATGCGTCGTTCAATTACTCCTGGAGGGATGCCCTGCAGAAGCAGCATCCGACCTTGGGTGATGCCTATTCGTTCAGCCGCGACGAGGTGGCCTACAGCTATAACGACCTGAGCAAGTTATATCTGACCTACACGCAGACCCACACTGGAAGATGGGAGTTCCAGACGACGCTCGACTGGGCCGGAACATACGGGAAACACGATATCTCGGCCATGGCCGGTTTCGAGGCTTACTACCTCAACGACCAGAGTTTCGCATCGACCAAGACCGGCTTCGAAAACAATGTCCTGGAGGAAATGGACAACGTCCTGGAAGCAACCTCGATCTCCGGATCCCAGACGGATTATGCCGCAGCCTCGGTTTTCGGCCGGGTCACGTACTCCTATGCGGACAAATATCTGGCCGAGGTCAATCTCCGTTATGACGGTTCGTCGCGTTTTGCCCGCCAATCCCGGTGGGGACTCTTCCCCTCGTTCTCGGCCGGATGGCGCATCTCGCAGGAGGATTTCCTGAAGGGTACCTGGGTGGACAATCTGAAGCTGAGACTCTCCTGGGGTAAGTTGGGCAACAACTCGATCGGGAACTATGACTATTTGTCGACCTATGCCTCGGGCTACTCCTATCCGTTTGGCGGGAAACTGGCCTCGGGAACCGTGTCGACCCTGTCGAATGATCTGCTGGAGTGGGAAACGACGACCTCTTTCGACGTGGGCCTGGAGTTCGCCACGCTGAAAAACCGACTGACGTTCGAGGCCGACTATTATGACAAGCAGACCGACGGCATTCTCTACAAGGCTCCGGTTTATGCGACCATCGGCAACAAGAGCGCTCCTTATCAGAACCTTTGCGGGGTTTCGAACCGCGGCTTCGAATTTACGATCGGATGGCGTGATCAGGTGAAGAATTTCCGCTACGGCATTTCGGCCAACTTTACCCGGAACTGGAACAAGGTGACCAAATACAACGGTCGGCTCAAGGTCGGCTGGGTGACCGACGCCAACGGTGTGCGGAGTTATGTCACCAACATCGGCGATGTCTCCACGGTGGTCGATGCGGCACGCCGTACGATCGAAGGCCGGCTCATCAACGAGTATATCCTGGTCAACACCTATTCGGGTGACGGCTCCTACTTCTTTGCGGACGGGTCCGTGAATCCGGCGGGAGGTCCGCGGGACGGAATGATTCGCACGCCGGATGATATGACCTGGTTGGAGGCCATGGTGGCTGCGGGCAACTCGTTCCTTCCGAACCAGCATATCGCCAAGGACGGAATCTGGTATGGTGACTACATTTACGAGGATGCCAACGGTAACGGCGTTTACGGTGACTCGAACGACTACACGTTCCAGAATGTCAGCCAGACGCCCAAGTATTACTACGGCTTCAACATCGAACTCGGCTGGAAAGGGATTGATTTCTCGGCCCGCTTTGCCGGAGCTGGCGGCGGAGCCCGTTACTGGAGATACGTGGGTTACAACGCCTATTCGACGGATCCCAAGTTTACGCTGCCTTACGAAATAGCCTACGACCACTACTTCTTCGACCCGGAGAATCCGGATGATCCCCGGACCAATCTTACTTCGAAGCACGGACGTTTGACCATGAACTACGGCTCGGAACAGAACGGTGCCAATATCTATTCGACCCTGTTCCTCTACAAGACGGACTATCTGAAACTGAAGAACCTCACCATCGGCTATACGCTTCCCGAGCGTCTGACGCGGAAGGTCGGAATCGGATCGCTGCGGATCTTCCTGACGGGTGACAATCTCTTCACGATTACGGATTATCCCGGGATCGATCCGGAATTCACGGACAACATGAACTATTACGCCAATCTGCGGCAATATACGATTGGTCTGAACATCAAATTCTAATGCATACGGGTATGAAAGCTCTCAAAATATCGATTCTTGGTGCGGGACTTCTGTCGTTGATTTCGTGCAACGAATTTCTGGACCGTTATCCCTACAGTGAGAACAGCTCCTCGACCATGTTTTCCTCGGCGACGTTGGCCGAAAGTGTGGTGACGGGGGTCTATTCCAACCTGCTCTACGATTACAATTCGACGGACCGTTCCGTCCTGAACTGGGATTCGTTCTCTTCGGTCATGGACCCGCAGGAGGGAATCGTCAACCTCGATTACAACTACCTTTTTGGGACGCTGCAGCCGAACAATTCGATGTTCCAGACCTATTGGAAACGTTTCTACGAGGGGATCAACCGGGCCAATGATGTGATCGAGAACATCGGCCGGGTGCCGGACATGTCCGATGCGACGAAGGCGAAGCGCATTGCCGAGTGCAAGTTCCTGCGGGCCTATCACTATTATCGCCTGAATGCGCTGTGGCGCGGGGTCCCCTATTACGATCGGAACCTGGCTCCGGACGAGTATCGCCTGGGCCGCTCGTCGGAAGAGGAGATTTGGAAACTAGTCGTGAAGGACTGCACTGATTGCATTGATTGCTCTGAGATTCCCGATCGGTATGTGGCCGGGAACGCCGATTACGGACGCGTGACCAGGGGCGCTGCTTATGCACTGCGCGGCAAGGCCTACATGTGGCTTAAGCAGTACGATCTGGCCGAGGAGGATTTCGATAAGGTGGGAGACTGCGGATACGATCTTTACCTCGGTTCCTATGAAAGCCTCTTCACCGAAACCAACGAAAAGTGCGAGGAGATGGTTTTCTCGGTGCAGATGGTGGAAGAGGAGGGGCAGGGCAACGCTTTCTCGAACAACTACGGCAATTATTGCACGGTGGGCTACGGCAAGTATCAGCACTATCTGAATGTGAATTTCATCGACTCCTTTGAGGAGATCGACGGGAAACCGTTCAGTTGGGACGATTACTTCCCGGGATACAGCTCGATGACGCCCGAGGCCCGCAGCGTCTACTTCCTGCGCAACGGGTTGACCGATACGGAGAAGACGGCGATGAACACCTACGGGGCCGACATGTCGAAATACGATGCTTCGGGCAATGAGGCGCGCCTGCGTGCGGCGTATGAGAATCGGGACCCGCGTCTTGCCGCTATTGCGATCACGCCCTATTCGACCTATGGAGCCTCGGGATCGGTCGTGACCTATACGAGCCGCTACCCCTATCGGGACTGGCAGGCACCAAGCCTGGACCTGCGCTACGGGAACAATGCCTATATGCTTTACCCGATCCGCAAGTTCGTGACCAAGGGACGCGAGTATACCAACATCGGTTACAACCCGGTGGATGTCCCGATCATCCGTTATGCCGACGTGTTGCTGAGTCTGGCCGAGGCGGTTAACGAACAGGGGCGTTGGCAGGAGGCGGTTTCCTATGTGAACCGGGTCCGCAACCGGGCCGGAGTCGCCTTGCTCAATGCTCCCGGAAATACGAATACCAAGGTGTCGGGGGTTGAGGAGATGAGGGTCCGCATCCGCAATGAAAAGAAGTGGGAACTGGCCTGCGAAGAGCAGCTCTATTTCGAGGAGTTGAGATGGGGAACTTGGAAGACGGACAAGTTTGTTGCCAAGAACGGCCTGCAGAATGTTTGGGGTGCCCCCGTCTATACCTATATTTGGGGCGGTGACGCCTACCTGAAATGGGCCATCCCGCAATCGGAAGTTGAAAAAAATACGAATATCAAGCAAAATGAAGGTTGGAATTAAAAATCGAACTTGCGGCATGTTGGGAGTGCTGTGTGTGCTTGCGTTGACCCTTTCCTGTACGAAAGAGACACAGGGCGGAGACCATGGTAGTCAGGGTGGAGGAACGCAGACGAGTCTGGAACTGACCGAATTCACCCGCCTGAACCGTGGGGAATCCGAAATCAATTCCCATGCGGATGACTGGGACCGTTCCACCGTGAAAATGGATTATCGCTCCTACATCGAACTGGGGGCGGCCAACAATGTTTATCTGCCGACCTATGCGCGGATCCGGACCTTGCGCGACGGAAGCTATATTCTGACCTGGCAGGATGCCGTGGGAGTGAATGGAAACGGCGAGAATACGTATTATGCACTGAGCCGCGATTTGAAGAACTGGGTCTACATGGGATATCTGTGGCAGGGGCAGAACGTCTACAACGGGTTGGGAAAACCGGACGTACGCCGATTTACTAATGCCAATACCCTTCAGTTGGCGAATGGCGAACTGCTGGCTGTGGCCAGTTTCAGTACGGTGAATACCTACAGCAATCCGAATTATACGGCGGAACAGGGGATTGTCGTCAAACAGAGCCAGGATGGGGGTTATACCTGGTTCGGCGAAAAGGAGATCTATCACGGACCCTGCTGGGAGCCGCATCTGATCGAGCTGCCCTCGGGTGAGATCCAGTGCTTTTTCTCGGAGAGTCGTCCGTGGACCAGCGGCAGCCACTCGGGAACGGACATGCTGCGGTCGATTGACGGCGGGGAGACCTGGGAGCCGGCCTTGGGAGAATCAGCCTATCGCGTAATGCGCAAGCATTGGTGGAATGCCCAGAAGAACATGTGGTGCTATACCTATCAGATGCCGGTGGGTATCATCCTGAACGAATCGAACCGCTTCGCCTTTGCCATGGAGAGCTGCAATCAGCGGGTGGTGAACGCTTCGGGCGGTTACAGCGACCAGTTCTCGATCGCCATGGTCTTTTCCCATGAAGACGGCACCTGGGATTATCTGGAAGGGGATGAAATTACCCCGAAAGAGCGTCGTATCGACAGTGTCGTTATGCGTGGCGCGGCGCCCTATCTGGTGCAGTTCCCTTCGGGCGAGACGTTGTTGGCCTATGGCGGTAGGGATTCGCGGCAGCATTTCCGGATCGGGAATGCTACGGCTACGGAGTTCGGGGCAACAGACCTGCCGGCCTTGCCCGATGTGGGTTCCTGGGGAGGACTGGATTTGACGGACTCGCATACGGTGCTCTCCAGTATGCGCGATTCGCGGGACGGAGCAGACAATGCAACCATCGCATTGGCCCGGTTCCATCTGAATCATTCGATTCGGGCGACATCCCGTCAGGTGGCGCTCGATGGTGACGATTCCGAGTGGGCGGAGAGCGATGAGGCTCTTTTTGTCGGCTCCCGTTGCCAAGCTCAGGCCACTCGGAATCG
>ERZ791864.1928-NODE-1928-length-12048-cov-14.610690_pt1 | contig 12048 bp, 9 predicted proteins | sample MGYA00510282_ERZ791864 | MGnify/ENA primary metagenome ERZ791864 (study PRJEB30046, sample SAMN00792087) | human gut metagenome | study: EMG produced TPA metagenomics assembly of the A metagenome-wide association study of gut microbiota in type 2... | reverse complement strand
CCCTCGGCAGGCACCCCCGCCACGGCGTAGGTACCAGCCTGCCAGAGGGCGTCCCGCGCCGCCTCATCGGGGGCGTAGTTCGCGTCCGGACGCTGGATGTGGGTCGTGGTGGAGACGAGCACCCGCTGTCCCTGCGCCGAATACCAGCGGGCCAGCGCATAGAGCAATGTTGTCTTTCCTCCGCCGCCCACGAGGGAGATAACATGTCCAGTTTCTCCGAGGAATGGCAGAGCCTCGAGGCCGGTCATCAGACCGCACCCTCTTTTTCGGCCACTGCCATTGCGATTTTTTCGGGCGTGATGGGCAGCTCGTAGAAACGGGTGCCGATGGCGTTGTAGATGGCGTCCGAGATGGCGGGAAGCGGCGTGTTGATGACCACTTCGCCGATGGATTTCGCACCAAACGGGCCGTTGGGCTCATAGCTGTTCTCGAACTCGACCCGGACCTTGCCCACGTCCACACGGGTGGGGATCTTATACTGCATGAGCGAATTCTCCATGGGCCAGCCGCGCTGGTCATAGGTGACGTTCTCGGTGAGGGTCATGCCGATGCCCTGCAAAATGCCGCCCTCGGCCTGCACCCGGGTGAGGTTCGGGTTGATGGGGGTGCCACAGTCCACGCAGGCGTCAAATTCCAGCAGCTTTACTTCGCCGGTCTCGGTGTCCACCTCCACCTCGGCCGCGCCCACCATGTAGGGCGGAGGCGACAGGGGCGACATGTGGGTCTCGGTGACTTCCAGCGGGATGTCGTGGCCGAACATGGAAGCCGTAGCAATATCACCCAGCGAGACAGATTTAGACGGGTCAGCCGAGGTAAATACCGTTTCACCGTCAAATTCCACGTCATTTTCGCTGCAATCGAGCAGCTGTGCGCCCAGCTTGCAGATCTGGCTCCGCAGCTTCAGCGCGCACTTCTCGACGGCTTTGCCGGTGATATAGGTGGTGCTGGACGCGTAGGAGCCGGAGTCGTAGGGCGAGGTGTCGGTGTCCGCACCGAAGACCGTGATATTGTCGAGGCCGCATTCCAGCACCTCGGCAGCAATTTGGGCCAGCGTGGTGTCGCAGCCGGTACCCATATCGGCAGCACCGATGAGCAGGGTGTAGAAGCCCTCGTCGTTGACTTTCAGAGTCGCGCTGCCCACGTCCATGCCCGAGATGCCGGAGCCCTGCATCGCCATGCCCATGCCGACGGCACGGATCTTCCCGTTGCCCATGTCGCGGCGGGGGTACTTTTCGTCCCAGTTTATCATCTCGTGGACCTTTGCAAGGCACCGGTCGAGGGTGCAGCTGGTGTTCACCGCGCCGTAGTAGGCGGGCATGACGTCACCCTCGTGGACGATGTTCATTTCTCGGATTTTGAAGGGGTCCATATGGAGCTTCGCGGCCAGCTCGTTGACGGCGGATTCCACCGCGAACAGGCCCTGGGTCGCGCCGTAGCCGCGGTATGCGCCCGCCGACATATGGTTGGTATAGACCACATCATAGGTAAAGCGGAAAGCCTCAGCGTTGCTATAGAGTGGGATGGATTTATGTCCCGAAAGGCCCACCGTCGTGGGGCCGTGCTCGCCATAAGCGCCGGTGTTGGAGAGGGTGTAGAGGTCGAGGCCCCGGATGCGGCCATCCTTGTTGGCGCCGAGGCGAAGATGGATCTCCATCTCATGGCGGGGCGTGGAGGCGATCTGGCTCTCCTCCCGGGTGAAGATGAGCTTTGAGGGCTTCCTGGTCTTCCAGGTCACGAAGGCCGGGTAGACCTCGCAGACAGCCGTCTGCTTCGCGCCAAAGCCGCCGCCGATGCGGGGCTTCGTCACACGCACCATGGATTTCGGGATGTGAAGCGCGTTTGCAATGATGCGGCGGGCGTGGAAGACGATTTGTGTCGAGCTCAGGACGTTCAGCCGGCCATAGAGATCGATGCTGCAATAGGTGCGGAAGGTCTCCATCATGGCCTGCTGGCAGGCTTTGGTATGGTAGACATGGTCGATGACCACATCGCAGTCGGCCAGCACGGCGTCGATGTCGCCGCTGCCGCACTCGTCGTGGGCGCAGAGGTTGCGCTTGTTATCGCCCCCCACAGGGCAGAGGCTCTCCCAGTTGTCTTCCGGGTGGACGAGGATGGGGTTATCCTTGGCGGTGTGGTAGTCCAGCACAGGTTCCAGTACCTCATACTCGACCTTTATCATTTTCAGCGCCTTATCGACGCATTTATCGTCTTTGCCTGCCACGATGGCCACCACGTCGCCCACAAAGCGTACGTGGCGGTCGATGAGAAGGCGGTCATAGGGGCTGGCCTCGGGATAAGTCTGGCCGGCCTGGGTATAGCGGCGGGCATCCTGCGGCACGTCCTCCCAGGTGAAGATGGCCTCAATGCCCGGCACCTTCTTCGCCACCGCAGTATTGATGCTCTTCACGATGGCGTTGGCGTGGGGAGAGCGCAGGAGCTTCACGATGAGGCAGTCGGCGGGGACGAGGTCGTCCATATAGACGGGCTGGCCCGTCACCAGCTGCATGGCATCCTTCTTGCGGAAGGGTTTGTTGACTGTGTTCATTCTGCCGCCTCCTTTTTCGCCTTTTTCCACGCGAGGAAGTTCTGGATGCCCCGCAGCTGACCCTCATAACCAGAGCAGCGGCAGAGATTGCCGGAAAGATACTCTTTTATTTCCTCGTCGGTGGGGTACTCCTTTTCCCGGAAGAGGGCGAGGGCGTTCATGATGAAACCCGGGTTGCAGAAGCCGCACTGCTCTGCGCCCTGATCCGCGATGAAAGCCCCGAACTCGGCGGCTTCGTCCTGCAGACCCTCCAGCGTGGTCACTTTATGGCCATCCGCGCGGGCCGCGAGAACGGAGCAGGACAGCACCGGCTTGTCGTCGAGGAAGACCGTGCAGAGGCCGCAGTTGGACGTCTCACAGCCCCTCTTGACGCTCAGACAGCCGTGGCTGCGCACGAAGTCGATGAGCAGAGTGTCGGGGGCCACGTCGGCGGTAAGCTTTTTATCGTTCAATGTAAGTGTTATCTGCATGGTGTCCTCCTCAGCCTTCCAGACGACAGACGGCGCGTTTCGTCAGCACGCCGGCCAGATAGCGGCGGTATTCGGCGCCGCCGCGAAGATTGCTTTCGGTCTTGATGTCGGCCTTTACCTCGGCGGCAAAGCGGGCAGCAAATTCCTCGGCGGCCTCCCCCGCCTCAGGCGCTGCGGTGTAGAGCACAGCCTTGCCCGGACGCGCACCGATGGCGGCGCGGATGCTGCCGTCCGCCAATTTTGCGGCAGCGCAGGTCAGCACCGGGAAGTCCGTCTGGCTGTTGCGCACCGACTGGTAGACAAAGCGGGCGTTTTCCTTCGGGACACGCACGAGGATGTCCCGGTCGTAGGGGCGCTGGGCGTACTCAGCAAGCGGCACGACGCCGCCCTTATAAAGCTCTACGGAAGCGTTCAGCGCGAGGAACATGGTGAGTACGTCGGAGAAACCGAAGCGGCTGTAAATGCTGCCGCCCACGGTGGCGAGGTTGCGCAGCTGGACGCCCACGATGTGGCGCACCGACTCCCGCACGGCACCGTCCGTATAGGCGGCGAGGCCGGGGTGCAGCTCGAGCTGACGCAGCGTCACCATCGCTCCGATGGAAAGGCCCTCGTCCGTCTCCTCGATGGTGTCGAGGCCGAGGCCCGACAGGTCGATGGCCGTGCCGACATTGATATTCTCCATCTTGAGCCATATCATGCCGCCGAGGACACGGTTGGGGCGCTTCTGGTTGAGCTGCCAAGCCTCCTCGAGGCTTTCAGCCCGCTTGTATTCCCGAATGGTCATCATATGCAGTATCCTCTCTTTTTCCTGTGACCTTTTTCTTTTATTTTATCACAAAATCCGCTATAATACTACCGTCAGAAAGCATCAATTCGGCAACGAACAACGACGGAAATTTCGGGAGGTCTGCGGGATGGAGCACACAGAAAACGCGGCGGTGGGCTGCGTCATCATGGCGTCGGGGCGGGCGGTGCGGTTCGGCTCCAATAAGCTGCTGGCCGACTTCGGCAGCGCGCCCCTCATCGCCCGGGCGCTGGACGTAACAGAGACTCCCGCCCTCGCGGCCCGGGTGGTGGTGACCCGCTCACCGGAAGTGGCTGAACTCGCTTGTAAGGCGGGCGTGAAAACCGTCCTTCACAGCCTGCCGGGCCGGAACGACACGGTGCGCCTCGGCCTCGAAGCGCTGCTTTCGGAACTGCCCGGCCTTGCGGGATGCATCTTCCTGCCCGGGGATCAGCCGCTCTTGCGGAAAGAAAGCCTCGAGGCGATGGCGCGCGATTTCTCAGCGCTGGACGAAAAAGAACGGGCCATCCTCCGGCTGGGCTTTCGTGCCGAGGACGGCACGGAGCGGCTGGGAAGTCCCGTTCTGTTCGGAAGCAGTTATTTCGGCGCTCTGTGTTCCCTGCCCGAGGGCAAGGGCGGCGGCGTGGTCATCCGCCAGCATCCGGAGTCTGTGCGGGCGGTATATGCGGCACGGCAGGAAGAGCTGGAAGATGCAGATACCGTAGAAGAGCTGGAGCGGCTGCGAAGACTTTTGTAAATACTTTACCACAAAAAAAGCCGCCCCGGCAGCAGCTGCAAACTGCACGCCGGGGCGGCGTATTACAATGACTGGAGTACCCTTGCTCAGACTTCCGTGTTGAAGTAGCGCTTCAGCAGGCCCTCGAAGCCGCGGCCATGACGGGCCTCATCCTTTGCCATCTCGTGGACGGTGTCGTGGATAGCGTCGAGGTTCAGAGCCTTAGCCTTCTTGGCCAGGTCCATCTTGCCGGAGCAGGCGCCGCACTCGGCCTCTGCACGCATCATCAGGTTCTTCTTGGTGCTGTCGGTGACGACCTCGCCCAGCAGCTCGGCGAAACGGGAAGCATGATCTGCCTCCTCGTAGGCATAGCGCTTGTAAGCCTCGGCGATCTCAGGGTAGCCCTCACGCTCGGCCACGCGAGCCATTGCCAGGTACATGCCGACCTCGCTGCACTCGCCCTCGAAGTTGGCGCGCAGGCCATCGACGATCTCCTGAGGAACGCCCTCAGCCTTGCCGATGCCCACAACGTGCTCGGTGACGTAGGTGTTGCCGGTCTTCTCGACGAATGCGGAAGCGGGAGCCTTGCAGACGGGGCACTGCTCGGGGATGGTGCCTTCAGCGATGTAGCCACAGACGGTGCAAACGTACTTCTTCATAAGATTTATCCTCCATTTGGTTTGTTCTTTTTAGGGGGTCTGCTCTGGTACAGCAGACCTTGTTTCTGGCTCTATTATAGCGAATAATTCCTAGTTAGTCAAGGCTTATTTTGAGAATTATTCTTATTTATTTGAAGTCTCGCACATTGCCCAAAGAACATTCCAAAAAGCTGTCACTTCTGCCGAAGAAGGGGCTTCCCTGTCGAGGTCAGACCTGCAGATTGCCGCTGGAAGGAGCATCGGCACCATCGGCAGCGTCGAACTCGTAATCGTTGCCGGGGAGGATGGCGTTGAGCAGGATGCCCACGATAGCAGCGATGGCCAGACCGGACAGGTTGATGGACACACCGGCGACCACGAAGGTCAGGCCGCCCACCGAGTTGAAGCCCAGAGCAGACACCAGAATGACAGCGGCGATGATGAGGTTGCGGCTGTTGGTGAAGTCCACCCGGTTCTCGACCACGTTGCGGACACCGATGGCGGAGATCATGCCGTAGAGCACGAAGCTGATACCGCCGATAATGCCGGTGGGGATGGTGTTGATGACGGCCTCAAACTTGGGGCTGAAGCTCAGGATGATGGCCAGCACAGCGGCGATGCGGATGACGAGGGGGTCGTAAATTTTGCTCAGTGCGAGGACGCCGGTGTTCTCACCGTAGGTGGTGTTGGCCGGGCCGCCCAGCAGGCCGGCCAGAGTGGTGGCGAGGCCGTCGCCCATCAGGGTCCGATTCAGGCCGGGGTCGTTGATGTAGTTGTGGCCGACGGTGGCGCTGATGGCGGCGATGTCACCGACGTGCTCCATCATGGTAGCCAGAGCGATGGGGATGACGGTGAACAGGGCGCTGATGAACTCGGGGCTGCCGTCGATGGCAAAGAGGCCCATGGCTTCCTTGTGGAGAGGGATGCCGAACCATGCGGCGGAGGCAATGCGCTCAAAGTCCACGGCACCGGTCACAAGGGCGACTGCGTAGGAGACGAGAACGCCAATCAGGATGGGCAGGATCTTGACCATGCCCTTGCCCCAGATGTTGCAGACGATGACCGTACCCAGAGCCACAAAGGCCAGCAGCCAGTTTGCCTGACAGTTGCTGATGGCCGAGGGGGCGAGGATGAGGCCGATGGCGATGATGATGGGGCCTGTGACCACCGGCGGGAAGAAGCGCATGATGCGCCGGATGCCGAAGGTGGAGATGAGCAGGCTGACGGCCAGATAGAGCAGACCCGAGAAGGCCACGCCTGCGCAGGCGTAGGGCAGCATCTGGGTGTTGGCAATGGTCAGATTGCCGTCGGCGTCAGCCAGCATGGGAGCCACGATGGAGAAGCCGCCCAGATAGGCAAAGGACGAGCCGAGGAAGGCCGGGACCTTGCCCTTGGTGATAAAGTGGAACAGCAGCGTACCCAGACCTGCGCAGAGCAGGGTGGTCGAAACGCTCAGACCGGTGAGCAGGGGGACCAGCACGGTGGCACCAAACATGGCGAACATGTGCTGGACGCCCAGGATCAGCATCCGTCCGGCACCCAGCTGGCGGGCGTCGTAAATGCCCTTGGAGTAATCAATATTCTGACTCATTATTTCCTCCTTCTATCTGCGGCCCAAAAAAAGAGGCACTACCGCGGGAAAGCGGCAATGCCTCAAAAATCGGGACCAAATCGGAAACGGAAAATACAGCCGATGCGTGCAAAAGACGATTTCTTTTTCAGCATCCTGCTCTCCCCTTTCCTTTCATTCTTCGGCATAGTATAGCATAAAAGAAGGACGCTGACAACCTTTTTCCTGTATTTTGCGGCGATTTTCTGTCGGCGGAGGCCGTACAGCCTTGAAATATGCCGCATTCCGCACTATAATATAACCTATTGCCGCAGTTGGTCACTGGGCCGGCGGCATCCGAAACGACAGCTGTTGTACCACTTATTATAGAAGGACACTTATGATATATCTGGATTATTCGGCCAACACCCCCGCAGACTCCCGGGTGCTGGAGCGTTTTTGTGAGGTAGAGCGCAGCTGCCCCGGCAACGCGAACTCCCGCCATCAGGCAGGCCGGGACGCAAAACTGGTCATTGACCACGCCACCCAGAGCATCGCGGGGCTGCTGAGCGCACAGCCCGCCGAGGTCATCTATACCTCGGGAGCCAGCGAGGCCAACAACTTTGCTCTCAAGGGGCTGGCAAAACTCTCCCGCCATCTGGGCAAGCACATCATCTCCACCCCGCTGGAACACTCCTCCGTCAGCGGCACCCTGACCGCTCTGCAGGAGCAGGGCTATGAAATCGACCTCGTGGACATCAGGCGGGACGGCACCATCGACCTCGAGCACCTGAAAGAACTTCTCCGCCCCGACACCATTGCTGTAGCGGTAACACTGGTGGACAGTGAGCTGGGCGTCGTGCAGCCGGTAAAAGAAATTTCAGAAATTTTGCAGGCATGGCCCAACTGCCATCTGCACGTAGATGCCACCCAGGCCGTGGGCAAGATTCCCGTCTCCTTCGAGGGCGTGGACACCATGAGCCTGACGGCCCACAAGTTCTACGGCCTGAACGGCATCGGCCTGCTGCTCAAGCGGCGGCGGCTGGCGCTTGAGCCTCTCATCCACGGCGGCGAAAGCACCACCATCTACCGCAGCGGTACGCCTACGATAGCTCTGGCGGCCTCCCTCGAGACGGCTCTGAACTCTGCGGTAAATGAGCTGCCAGAGCGTTCTGCCCGGGTGAAAGAGGCAAACCTGTATCTCCGCACTGCTCTGAGCAAGTACCCAAAAGTCCGCATCAACAGCCCGGAGAGTGCCATCCCCCACATCCTGAACCTGAGCGTTGAGAACGTCAAAGGCACCGTGTTCCAGCGGGAGCTGGACGCGGAGGGCGTCTGTGTCTCGGTCAAGTCGGCCTGCTCGTCGGACGGCCTGCCCTCCCGGGCGGTGTTCGCCGTCAGCCGCGACCGGAAGAATGCCCTCTCCTCATGGCGCATCAGTCTGAGCCACCTGACCACGCAGGAGGAGCTGGACGGCTTTCTCCGCGCCTTTGACGCCTGCTACACCCGGCTGACCCAGCTGTGAGAAAAAAGAAAGGACAGATCCATGAAACGCGAAATGGAACCTTACCAGCTCATTGAGCGGAGCATCATCAAAAAATACCGCAAGGAGCTGTGGACCCCCTTCATCGTAGCGGTCAAGCGCTACGAGCTCATCAAGGCCGGTGACAAGATCGCCGTCTGCATCTCGGGTGGCAAAGACTCGATGCTGATGGCAAAGCTGATGCAGGAGCTTCAGCGCCACAGCGATGTGCCGTTTGAACTGGTCTTCCTCGTGATGGACCCCGGTTACAACGAGATAAACCGCCAGAAGATCGAGTCCAACGCCGAGCTGCTCCACATCCCTGTGACCATCTTCGAGAGCAACATCTTCTCTGTGGCCAACAACACCGACAAAAACCCCTGCTATCTCTGCGCCCGGATGCGCCGCGGCCACCTCTACAGCAAGGCCAAGGAGCTGGGTTGCAATAAAATCGCACTTGGCCACCACTTCAACGACGTCATCGAGACGACCGTTATGAGTATGTTCTACGGCTCCCAGCTGCAGGCCATGCCGCCCATGCTCCACAGCACCAGCTTCCCCGGCATGACCCTCATCCGCCCGATGTACTGCATCCGCGAGGAAGATATTCTGGCGTGGAAGCGCTACAATGAGCTGGAATTCATCCAGTGCGCCTGCCGCTTTACCGAGAACTGCACCATGTGCGACAACGGCGGCGGTGGCTCCAAGCGGCAGGAGACGAAAATTCTGCTCCGCCGCCTCAAGCGGGATAACCCCAACATCGAGAACAGCATCTTCCGCAGCATCCACGCAGTGGCGCTGGATACCATGCCCGGATACAAGTCTGAAGGTGTGGAGCACAGCTTCCTCGAGCGGTTCCATGCGCAGGAAGAAGCGTTCAACGAAGAGTAATAAAATACCCCCTTGGACGAGTCATATACCGGTTGGCGGTATAGTTTCCTTCCCGTTTTATCGCAGATCAAGAAAATAACGCAGCCTGATAACAGCATATCTGCGATATGCAATTCAACGCTGTTGCTGTTGCATTAAAAAGTTGAATTGCTATAATACACAAAAAAGCCCCGGTAAATGCATTTCTGCACTTACCGGGGCTTTTCCATGCCACCGGCGGGGCTTGAACCCGCACTCTGTCTCCAGAAAGGGATTTTAAGTCCCTCGTGTCTGCCAATTTCACCACAGTGGCTTCTGAATGAGCTGCCGCTCACGATCCTGCAAGCAGCAGCTCATATAATACAATAGAAATGCTGTTTTGTCAAGTTTATACTTTGCCGCCATGCAGCTCTGCGTACATCTTGGAGCGGCACTCCGCCACAGCAGGGGTCATGTTGACGTAGTGCTTGTGAGGCATCTCGATGCGCAGCTCGCTCTCCCAGGTCTCCTCGGTGAGCTGCTTGACGATATAGGCTTTTTTCTCCGCAATGGAGGGCAGCTCGATGGCCAGCTCACCGTTCAGGATATGCGGCACCAGCAGCTGCTTGACGCGGGTGGGAACGATGGTGACGATACGCTCGATGGCATCGGAGTCGAGGTTGACCATCGTGACCGGCTTGCCTGCCTCGATGACCTCGCCGTCCATGGCGATGAGGTCGCACTGGGCCTGGCCGTTCTCATCGTAGAGACGCCACGGCATCTTCTTGCCGGGGATGATGGCCTTGCTGGCGGAGTCGGAGCACTTCATCTTGGGCTGATAGCTGCCGTCGGGGCGCTTGACCGCCACCAGCTTGTACACGCCGCCGAACACAGGGTCCGAGGCTGAGGTGATGAGGTTCTCGCCCACGCCGTAGGAGTCGAAGTGTGCGTGCTCGTACAGCTCCATGTTGGCGATCTTCTTCTCGTCCAGACCGTTGGAGGCCACCAGCTTGATGTAGGACTTCCCTGCTGCATCCAGTGCCTTGCGCAGGCGCTTGGAGCCTCGGGCCAGGTCACCGGAGTCGATGCGGGCGCTCTTGACGCGGCGGTTGGGGTCATCAGGATATTTCTCAATGAGGTAGTCGTCCAGCTTGATGAGATTGGGCAGGCCGCTCTCCATGATGTTGTAGGTATCCAGCAGCAGGCTGACGGAATCCGGGTAGGTATCGGCGAAGGCCTTGAAGGCATCGAACTCGGTCGGGAAGAACTCGATGAAGCTGTGGGCCACAGTACCCACAGCCTTGACCTCAGAGCCGTACTTCATCTCGGCCAGACAGTTGGCCGTGCCGATGCAGCCGCCCAGAACGGCAGCATAAGCGCCGTCGTTGCCTGCGCTCTCGCCCTGTGCGCGGCGGGTTCCGAACTCCATGACGCTGCGGGGGGTGTGAGTGTTGAGGCCGGTGATGCGGGTGGCCTTGGTGGCGATGAGGCTGTGGAAGTTCATGGTCTGGAGCAGGTAGGTCTCGATGAGGATAGCGCCCACGAGGTCGCACTCGATGCGCACCATCTGCACATGGGGGTAGCAGACCGTGCCTTCGGGCAGAGCGTACATATCGCCCTTCCAGCGGTACGTGCGCAGATACTCGCAGAACTCCTCACTCATGCCCTTGGTGCGCAGCCAGTGGACATCCTGCTCATTGAAGTGGTAGTTCAGCAGGAAACGGGTCAGCTTGCGCTGGCCAGCGCTGATGGAGTAGCCCTGGTTATCCGGGTTCTTGCGGAAGAACATATCAAACACAAGGGTCGTATCCTTAAAGCCGTTCAGAAACAGGCAGTTGGCCATAGTGAATTCGTAAAAATCAACGACCATTGCCGGATTGTCGTAGTCCTCATCCGGGATATACGGCACAACTTTGATCTCGCTCATGAAAAGTTTCCTCTCTTTTTCCGCGCACCCCTGCGGCGGGTGCAGCCAAACAAACTCTGCGCTGCCGCGCGTTTCGTCCTGTCATGACAGGATGTTTGTACCACTATAGCATCTTTGGCGGGCAGACGCAAGAGGTTTTGGCAAAAAATGACGACAGAAAGAAAAAATGTTTTTTACGAAATCTTTACCAGCACCTCCGGCAGTGCTCTTCTGTCCTCGGATAAATCACGGGCATCGATGCCGCCCGGATATGCAAAAACACCCGCAGCGCCTTTTCGTGCTGTGGGTGTTTTGATATTTCAGATTCAGCCGTTCATGATGCTGGGGGTAGCATTCTTCAGCACGACGTCGTGGCTGCCGCCCTCAACGATGGAGGTGGAGGAAACGACGGTCAGCTTGGCCTTCTGCTGCAGTTCGGGGATAGAGAGTGCGCCGCAGTTGCACATGGTGCTCTTGACCTTGTACAGGGTGGTCTGGACGCCGTCGGCCAGCGGACCGGCGTAAGGAACATAGCTGTCCACGCCTTCCTCGAAGCTCAGCTTGGTGGAACCGCCGAGGTCGTAGCGCTGCCAGTTGCGGGCGCGGTTGGAGCCTTCGCCCCAATACTCCTTCATATACTGGCCATTGATACGCACCTTGTTCGTGGGGCTCTCGTCGAAGCGGGCGAAGTAGCGGCCCAGCATGACGAAGTCAGCACCCATGGCCAGTGCCAGGGTGATGTGGTAGTCGTGGACGATGCCGCCGTCGGAGCAGATAGGCACATAGATGCCGGTCTCCTTGAAGTACTCGTCACGGGCCTTGGCGACCTCGATGACAGCAGTAGCCTGACCACGGCCAATGCCCTTGGTCTCACGAGTGATACAGATGGAGCCGCCGCCGATGCCGATCTTCACGAAGTCAGCGCCAGCCTTTGCGAGGAAGCGGAAGCCCTCGGCATCCACGACATTACCTGCGCCCACCTTCACGGTGTCGCCGTAGTGCTCACGGATCCAGCCGATGGTGCGGCTCTGCCACTCGGAGTAGCCCTC
>ERZ791864.1927-NODE-1927-length-12051-cov-2.541847_pt1 | contig 12051 bp, 12 predicted proteins | sample MGYA00510282_ERZ791864 | MGnify/ENA primary metagenome ERZ791864 (study PRJEB30046, sample SAMN00792087) | human gut metagenome | study: EMG produced TPA metagenomics assembly of the A metagenome-wide association study of gut microbiota in type 2... | reverse complement strand
ATGTTGATAATCATTGTGCTTTACAATATGACAGTTCAAATCAATGTTTGAACTTCGTATTCTCATAATACAGGGAAGATAGGTGTCATAGCCTATCTTCTCTCTCGAAAAAAAGAAAGGAGGGATTGTTTGGGTTTACAAGTATGGATGCCTATGATTGGAAATATTAATAATCAAGGGCTAAGTAATTTATCAAATCTTTCTGGAAAATATGTACAAGGAACATGTAGCACTTTTGGAAAGTGTTTAAATGTCCCTAATTCTTCACCTATTAGTTTTACAGCAGATGGATTAGTTAATGCTAAAAAATTCAGTGTGTGTTTTTGGACGTTAGCTGATAATAGCACAAAAGCTGACTGGAATCAAATGTTGCAGTTAGGTGATAAAAAGACCGATGGTTCTTATGGAAGTAATTTTCGTTTTGAATCTTGTACGACTTATCCTCGTGCATGTTCTTTTCATAATAATGATATATGTGCAATCACTGGTGGAAGTAGAATTTTAGGTTCTTCAAATGGTACATGGTATCATGTTTGTGTTACATATGACGGCACAGAACTTAAATCATATACTAATGGAAATTTAATTGGAACGGACGTAGGTAATGGTGGTTATCTCACAGGTTATGTTCAAATTGGTAGTGCAAATTATTTTGGTTTAATGAACGATCTTCGTATATATGATGAAGTTATTTCACAAAAGCAAATAAGAAGTATTTATAATTTGCAAATCATTCATTATCCGTTGAACAATATCTATGAAGTTGGAATTACAAATAAATATTTTGGTGATGCTGCGGAAGGTGCTTTGAATTATGATGGCAATTATATCACCAGAACAAAACTTTCAAATGAACGTGGATATAAATACAAATTGTCCTATACAGGTACAGGAAAAGATATGTGGAAATCTTTGGAAATAGGAAGTCATTTCTCTTTTACCGCAGGAAGGACATATTATTATTCATGTAAAGTACGTTGTCATTCTAAGTCTCATACTCAATTATTTTTAAGAGCTGCTAGATGTGGTAATGATTGGGTGACAACTATGGTAGATACTTTAAATGCTGATGGACAATGGCATGAATATACTGTTTCTCAAACTATAAATGCAAATTTTAACAGAGGAGATGGCATAGTTACATGTAATCCGTGGGTAGAATTTTATACCAATGATATGAGTACCAGTGGAATGTCTTATACTTTTGATGTAGATATAAAAGATATCCAAGTAACAGAAGGACAAAAATATTCGTTTATCGCAAATGAAATGGTAACTTCCTCTGTATCAGATATCTCTGGATATTCCAACAACGCATCAGTTGGTATTGGCGTTCAATACTCTGTATCTAATACATCATTAAATATTTTAGATGATTCTGTAAGTGTAAATGATACTACTCTTTCTGTACAAAATGCGAGTGTTACTGATACAACTTTATCTTTGGCTTCTAACAACGCATCAGTTGATATTGGCGTTCAATCTCCACGTTATGATGCATGTTATTATTTTTCTGCAAAATCATATCTTAAATTTCCAAATCCAATATATGCTAAAAAGACAATTTGGGGTCTGACCATTAATATGTGGGTAAGGCTCGATAGTGGATGTGGTGGATATGCTACTATCCTATCAGGTTTAAATAATCCTACAAGTAATTTCCCGTGGATATGTGTAAATACAGAACAGTCAGGACTTTGGAGCTATATATGGAGTAATACACCTCAATATGGAAAAGGTATGCCAAATCAATCTTTATCATTAAATACATGGTATATGATCACATATGTTTTTAATAGCGGAAGTGTTTACTGGTATCTTAATGGTACAAGAAAAGGTGATATTACAAAATATACCACATTAAATTATATCAATGCAGATATGGAATATTTAGCATTGGGAAACTCTTATTCAGGAACACAATGGAATACAAATTTCTGTGGATGGATTTCTGATTTTAGAATGTTTACTACGGTACTTAGTGCAGACGATGTTAAGGCATTGTATCAAAATTCTGCTTCTATCACTTCGACTGGACAAGTTATGCTAGCAGGTGAGGTGGTTGAATCATGACAATGATTAAGAAGAATGGAAATGCTATTGTTCCAAATTTGTATGAGTGCAAAGCAATGTCTATTTTTGTCGATGGAAATGGAATGGCTTTACAAAATAGTGTTACTTATATACCAAGCACAGGATCAAATTCATGTATGCCTGAACGTGTCGTAACAGTAACTCCAAATGTAAAATACTATATTGAATGTACTCTTACATGGAATGGATTTACAAAAACAAACTCTGGTGGAACTTTTGATATGTGGTTTCAAGGTACTCAAAATGATGGATGGACAACAGGAAATCCTGTCATGGGTGCGCTAAATGATATAAAGCGACCACGTGATGTTGTATTGAGTAAGACTACTGGTGTTTATACATATAAAGCTACATTTACATCTACAAGCACATCTATAACAAAATTCGGAATTAGTATGAGAAGTGATTATTCAAATGGAACTGCATGGGTAACTCTCAGCGATATACTGATTGTTCCAGAGAAATATTATATTGACCTCTTATCTTCCAATTCTGTAAAGACTAAATTCCATAATACTTATATAAGTTGCAACGAAATTATTGAGAATTAAAAGGAGAAACATATGGCTCTATTTAAAGTAAAAGTAACAAAAAAAGAAAGTGGTGAAGAAGTTGAATATCGACTTTATGAGTGGAATCCTTCTATGTTTCAAACAAATGCCACTTTGAAACTTATTACATCGGATTATCAATCTGTAAAAACAGATTTTAATGATATTGAAAAATTAGATATTTATGCAGGAGAAAACTTCTTAGCCGCATTTACAGCATATGATAGCTTCTCTTCTGCTATGGCTTTTAGTTCACAATTTTATGAGCCTGAAAGTCGTTTTGTTGACGTTATCGAAATCAATTTAACAAAAGCTGATTTGGTGAATCAAGTGCAAAAACTTGATGCTAAAATCAATCCGGTAATAAATCCAGATGAGATGGATTTAGAAGAATATAAAACATATATCCATAATCAAGTATCTCAATCTGCTCAAGCGGATATTTTTAATGGACAGGACATTGTTATGTCAGATGGAAGCACAGGACATTTCACGTTCACTCTCGAAGATCAAAGCAATACTGCTTCTGCAATGGCATCAGTTAGAGAATTGTTAGGACAGGGAGTTCCTATTGAACAACTTTCTGTTCCATATCATTCTTCTGGAAATCCATGCGAAATGTATTCAGTAATAGATTTTACAAATATCTATACGACATTATATCTTCATTCTACTTATGTACAAACATATTGTAATGCCATCAATATGCTAATCAAAGTATGTGAATCTAAAGAAGAACTTACAAAAATTACATATGGAATGGAACTTCCAGAAGAATCTATGAATCGTGTAAATGAAATCGTAGCATCTTCCAAAGCGTTTATGATGAAGATTGTAGAACCATACCTTCCAAAAACTGATACAGATACAACTGGTAAGGATGAATCTAGCAAAGATGATACTACAAAAGATAATGTAAATACAGATTCTTCAACAGAATCATCATCTGAAACAAAGAACAACTAATCAAAAGAATGAATTAATTTAAAGGAGATTTTAATATGAGTAATTTCAAGAAAATGACACTAAAGAATGTAGAGCTTATCAATATTTATGCGTATATCAATCGTACAGAAAAAGTAATTAATAAAAAAGGAAATGTTGAAAAAGACGAAAATGGCAATGAGAAAACATACTCTCCTACTTTTGAACTTATCAAGAATTTTAATACAAAAGCAAAGTGGGCGTTTCGTGTAAATCTCAAAAAGATTGAAGAAGCTAATAAACTTTATGAAGAGGCACTCAGAGAATTTCAATCCGAATATGCTGATGATGAACACTCTACAGAAGAGGTTATGAAAGATGAAAAAGGCAATCCTGTAAAGAATGAACAAGGTGAAGAGATTAAGACAAGAACTGTTAAAAAAGAATATTTTGATGAGTTCCAGAATAAATACCAGGAACTTTTAGTACAAGAAAACGAGATCAATTTCAAGCTTATCACTATTGATGATATTGAAGATGCAAACCCATCTTTTGCAGACCTTGAAATGCTATCATTTATGATTGATGATGAGGACGAATAATATCGTCCTCTTTTTTGAAAGGGGGCACGATTTATTTGGCTCAATTAAATAATTTGATCGTGACAGGTAGTTCACGATTTTTGAATAAGGTTTATTTTAGCAACGGTGGCACATTTAATGGAAATTTGAATGTTAATAATGGAAACATAAATGTTACCAATGGCAATCTACAATTATATGGTAGAGTTGCTTTGGAAGGATATGATGGTTGGCTTCGTATTAATAATCCAAAACAGTTTGACGCAGGTATTTTTTGTGGCGATGGAATATTGAGAACAGATGGAGAGTTTCAAGTTGGAGCTAATGGAGGTTGCTTTAAAGCAAACAGTTCTGCTATTACTTGCAATAGATCATTGATAGTAAATGCGGGCGTTGATTTTGGATATGGTGCTACAATTAGAAACGCAGGTTTGGAATTATATTTTTCAACTCCATTTATAGATTTTCATTTTAATAACAGCAATAAGGATTTTACTTCAAGAATTATTGAAAGTAAAGAGAGCGTTCTAAGCATCAATGGAGTAACTTGCTCAAGTTCAAATTTAGCTGCAAACAATGTTAGTGCAACAAACGTCAATGTTTCTTCACGTATCAATGCGGATGCTGCAACAGCTATATTTAATAATGTCTATGTTAAAGATGAACTTCGTAGTACAACATGGGCGATTGATAATATTACAAATCTAGGTTCTACATTCTATGTATCTCCATGTATTATCTTCACAAATCCAAGTGTTTATATAAATTCAAAATCTGGCACTACTGTTACTCTTACTATTACTGATAACAATATTATAAGTTCTACTATTGGAGGTCAAACATGGACTTCTGGTAGTAAAATTAAACTTATGGGACGTATCAATACATCAGTTCTTGGTGTAGTAAATGGTACAATGGCAAGACAATTAAATACTACTACTGCTAAAACAGCATATATCACATTAAATTTTGCAACAACTAATGACTGTGCAGGAATTGAGCAAGGTAAGACTTATTCTGGTTCAGCCGTTGGTGATTTAAAAATGATGATGTATGAAGTTAATCTTAATGTTAATGGTACAACTAAAAACAGACCTGTAGGAATCAGAATGTCGTCTTATAATGAAGATAAGAAATCTAGTATTGATATTTATAATGGTACTGTTGATGATGGAAGGCCTGTTGCAAGGATGGGTGCGCTTGACGGACTTCCTGCTGTTAATGGGACTAATCCTACAGGATATGGATTTTATGCGGCTGGCAACGCCTATTTTAATGGTACGTTGGTAAGTTCATCTGGTACGATTGGTGGATTCACTATTTCTCAATATACTTTGGTGAACAATAATGGGAGTAATACTGTTGGAATGTGCTCTACAGATGGTCGCGGTTGGGCGTTTTGGGCTGGTGCTTCAAGCGGTGGTAATGCGCCATTTCATGTAGGACATGCGGGACAATTATATGCTACAAATGCAAATATTTCAGGGAATATTACTGCAACTTCTGGTACTATTGGTGGATGTTCTATTTCTAACGGAACACTAATTGTTCCATCTGCAAATATTTCTGGTACACTCAATGCAAGTCAGATTAGAGTAGGTGATTTTACAGAATATCATGATCTTACTTCGGAAACATATTCAAGATACGGATTTTCTATTGTAGCTGATGGTAATAATAATCCTTGGTTCGTACATACACCTCAGAGAGATATTCAGATTTCTCCAGGAAGTTATGATTATAACAGTTATAAATGTAATGGTGGGGGAACTTATCATATTGAATTTGAGGTATCTTCTACTGTTCAAGCAAGCACTACCGATGATCATGGAAATAATACATATGTAAATATTAATATTGGTTTGTATGGAAAAAATACAGCCAACGCATCATGCTGGTATATTCCTTTTGGTTGCAGATCTAATTCAACTGGGTCTGTTCAAAAAGTATCAACTTATGTAAAATTAAATGATGATGTAAGAAGTTTTTCTACATACATTCAATGTGCAGGCTCCGGAACTTTTTCTGGGACTTTAAAAATTAGAAATATATCAATTAGACGAATGGCTGACAATGCATTAATAGTTGATGGTGCTATTACAGCGGCTAAAATTAAATCTGGTGAAGTTACATCTGATAAAATTGCAGCAAATGCGATTACATCTGATAAGATTACTACAAATAATATTGCGGGTACTAATGGATGGATTAACTTGAGAAGTGGTACGTTTAATTATGGTAATGGCAAGCTGACATGGAATGGTACTACTATGACAATTGGCGGTTGGAATGTTACTTCTGACACTATGTATATTAATAATAAAACTGGTATATCAGCTAATACAAGTAAATACGCTTTCTGGGCAGGTGAAAGTAACAGTAAGAATGGAGATGCTGGAACAAATGCTAAGTTTAGAGTTGGACATGCAGGAAGTTTATATGCGGAAGATGCTACTATCAAAGGTAGTATTAACGCAAGTAGTTTAACCGCAAAGCAATATTATAAAATATATGGTAGTGATGGTAAAAACGAAAGAACATTTGTATCATGGAGTGGAGATACTCTCTCTTTTGGACTTGTATCTCAAAACCAAGTCCCCGAAGCATATATTCAAATGTCACCAGGAAGTACAACAGTAGAGTTCAGTGGAGATATAGGAGCTACGCAAGGAACAATATATGCTGATTCGATTGATGCTGGTGGTTCATTATCTGTTAAGGGGACATCAACATTCAAAGGAGCAACAACTTTTAATAGTACATTAACATGTAAAAGCACTTCGACATTTAGTGGAACATCAACATTTACTGGGGCTTTAAAAGCGGGGTCTTTTACCTTTAGAGATTATAGCGAAACTGACAATAATAACATTGTATATAGAAGACCTGTTGCTTCGGCAGGATCAGATAAAGCTAGAGTTGCAATTTTACAAGGAACTTCTAACAACAAAATTGTTATAAAGGCACAATATAACTCTACAAATTTTACTAATGCAACATTTACTGCTTCGTCATCAGACATAAGATTAAAAGAAGATGTAAAAGATTCTTCCGTTAATGCTTTATCAAAAATTATGCAAATGCAAATTAGAGAATTTAACTGGAAACAAACAGGAGTACATCAAGAACTAGGATGTGTTGCGGATGAATTAGAGTTAATCGACCCTCTTCTTACTACTGGTGGTGGATATGATGATGATGGTACTATGAATATCAAATCCATTGATACTCTATTATTGAGTGAATATGCAATTAAAGGTATTCAAGAATTATACAAACAATATAAGAAGCAACAAAAAAGAATTGAGTATCTGGAATCACAACTAAATAATAGATAAAAATAAAAGGCAATAGATTTAATATAGTCTATTGCCTTTAGAAATTTATTTTACAGTTATCTTACATTTCATATATTTAGAACCGCTTTTAATTGTGATATATGCAGTTCCTTTCTTTCTTGCAGTAATCAAACCTTTACTATTTACCGCTACAACTTTTTTGTTATTAGAAGAATAGGTTATTTTGTCTTTGCTATATGACGGAGAAAGCTTTGGTTTTAAAGCATATTTTTTACCTGATTTGATTGTGATATACTTTTTTACTCCGTAGATTTTTTGTGTTTTTGCGGGTTTAACGATTAAATTTATTTTTGTTTTTAAGCCACTATTCAATGTTAATTCAATAGCATATTGTCCAATTTTATTATATGGTTTTATTGTAATTGTATCAAATGATTTATCTTTCTTAATGGTATATAAACCAAGATTTAGATTTCCTCTTTTACGATATACATTATCTCCATTTGCATGAGTAACCTTGATGGTTTTTGTTTGCTTTGCATATGCGTACATAGTAATATTTTTTGTTGATACTTTACAATATGGTTTAACAGGGTTTAGCACCTTTCCGCTTATTACAGTTTCACAAATTCTACATTTTTGACAATTTGAATAACCATAATCTTTATATGTTGGTTCTTTGTATTTTATAGTGTCAGTTCGATGTTTTCCATTTTTACAATCTTCACAGAATGTTATAGTGGTATTCGATATTTTTAATATACTTTTATTTTTAATAGAACCAAAATGTTCATAACTCTTTGTTAAATCATCATAAAAATATTCAAAATTATATACTCCTTCTGGTTTAGCTGGTATAAATATCTCCCAATCATTCGGTTCACTTTCTACCATTCCACTTTTAGGATTATAGAATAAAAAAGCCAACATATAAGATTTATCATGTTTATAAGCAATTTTACCAACATATGTTTTCTTATCAGGGTCAGAGTTATCATATGTCCTATTAGCAATTTTAAAACTAATGTTCAATCTATCTCCATATCCCAAAATTGAATCATTATTGATTTTAAAATCTGTGATAACAGGAGGTTGTGGTTTTACCTGATCTTCCTCAATATACTTTCCCTCTTCTGCATTTCCGTCAGAAAAATCACTAGCTGAAACTTTTCCTGCTGTCAATGTCATGCACAATAATAACACTGCCATTAATACGATACATGGTATAAAATAAATACCAATTTTCTTTTTCATTCTCTGTACCTCCCATAGTTTGATAACTTCATTTTACTCTCTTCTATTAAATGTTGCAATCAAAATTGAGATACAGAGAAAAGTTAGGAGGTGAAAAAATGAAAACATTACGTAGTTTTATGAAATACCTTTTACTATTTACATTCTCTGGATATGTATATGTATGCCTGGAACTTATCTTTAGAGGGCGTTCCGACATTACTATGATGTTCTGTGCGTCCATTTGTGCCATTCCAATGATTATTTTAAACAATGTTTTTTCCTATGAAACTGATATTTCATTACAAATAGGAATCTGTGCTGTTTTTGCAACTTTAATTGAATATATGTTTGGATTGATTTTTAATCAAGATTATCACATTTGGGATTATAGAAATATGCCTTTTAATATTGACGGACAAATCTGTTTGCCGTTTACTTTTCTATGGGCGTTTATCGCTGCAATTATCATTCCATTAATGGATTGGATTGATCATTACGTATTTGATTATCTTCCAGATACAAAACCTTATTATAAATTGTTTGGTCGAGTTATTTGGAAAATGAAATAATTAACCTTGATTGATAATGAACCACTTGTGTTTATCCGTCTTATAAAGCAATCCTATTGTTCTAACAGCATTATCATATTCAATCATGTATTCGCAAGAAAATATAATATCGTGCATTTGAGAAATGCACATTTTTGTTGACACCTGTATTCTCTCGTTTTTGTATCTGAAATAAAGAGGTTTGATATTTCCCTCTGAGTCAAAAGATGCAATTACAGCTACAGGTGTTAATTTTTTGTAACTCATAAAAATCTCCTATCCTAAACTTATGTTCGATATTATATACCATTTTAATCAGAACGTCAATTCGGGATAGGTTATCAATATAAAATAGGAGGTCTACATATGGCTGTTATTGATCATATTACAACGAATAATTCAGCAACATATGAAATTCAAGATACTGTTGCTCGTACAAAAGCAAACAATTTAGAATCAACAAACTATACAGATATCGGGGGGGGGGTTCGCAGATGGCAATACTTTCCTAGTCAAAACTGATGATGGAATGAAAAAAGGATATCTTAACAATTTTGCAAATTGGATTTTAGATAAACTTGCTACAAAAGTATACAATCAGTTAGCTACATCAAATAAAACTATAATTGGGGCACTTAATGAATTAGATAGTAAGAAGGCAGTGCCAGGTGAAATTCCTGAGTTCTTCGACAATATTGATAAAATAAATAATACCTCAATTGTAATTGCAACAAATCAAAGTAGCGGCACTCTTCCTAAAAAAATAGGAGGAAATAGGTACGTGATAATTACAGATGCTTTGGTTAACGAAAGTGGACTGATATATGCAGTTCAATTTGCTATCGGCTTCGGATCATCTACTATCGCAATTAGGAATTGCAATTATACAGCTGCTGGAAACGGAAAGTATAGCGAATGGAGATATATTTAATTTCATAATCACTTTACGATTCCAAATTAAATAGTAACCGGCTCAGAGAGTATAACTGGCGTGCATATGACGATATTATCAGTGTCATAAACGCTGAGAAAAGGCTGTTCTGACGCAAGGTTCAAGTGTCTTTTCAGTGGCAACAAATGGAGGGCATTTATATATGATCATATTGTGCGTTCCAAAATCAAAAGATGCCGTTGGCGTATATGTTGACTATTTTAAGCCGACCGTCACTGCATTTCGATATAAAAATGATTCGTTCGAGCTTATTATATAAAAAGAAATTTTCCTCTTCCTAATGAAACAAGTGAGTATTCAAGTAACGTTTAAGAATACAACGAAGAATTAATTGTCAATTTTATAAGCGAATTTTTAAGAATTTATATTAGCTAAAGCTTTCCTTTAGTTAATCAATAAAACGGGCAGGAGAACTTTCTCCTGCCCTACTCTCTTACTTACCCAAGTCTAACAACCTATGCAAGTATGAATCTGTCTGTAACGCATCAGGACTCTCACTGTCATTGACAACTACGAGTTTATTTGCTTCATTTTCAATAATTTGTCTAATGTAATCAAATACATGTAGTGTATGTATGAAGCTTTGCATTTGCTCATATGTAATCATATGGGCTTCATCTGCCATCTCGAATATAAGAATCTTTAGACCTTTTCGATGTTTATACATTTTGACGAACTCATTAATCTTTTGTTCGTCAGACGTATTTAACTCATCTACTACATAGCTTTCTATATGATCAATCCTTATACAGAGCAACTTGATGTAATTTTTAATTTCATATAATGCCATATTTGTCACCTCCTTTCTGGGTAGGAAAATTATACCTGATTGAAAGGTACATTTCATTGATAAAAATTTAGCAAATATGGAAGTATTTGGATGCTATTTTGGATATATTATATAAAATATTACAAACTTTTCATTTATATTGAAATATTTTCATGCAATTATCCAAAATTTTATTTATGTTTTTAATGTTCTATCATTTTATGTTATACTATCAAAAAAATAACATAAGGAGGGATTTCTATATGAGAAAGAGTGTTGGAAAGATTTTGCGAAAATGTCACCTTAATTCAAAATATAAAGGATATCTTTATATTCAAGACAGCGTAGATATTATAGTTAGTTGTATTGAAAATGATAAAACGACATACATAACAAAAGATATCTATCCTGTCATTGCACATAGGTATAATTCAACAATATCTAGCGTTGAAGCTTCAATTCGTCATACAATATACAGATGTTGGGATGGCAATAAATCATATGTGTGTGAAATCCTGGGATATGATGTTTCAAAATGTCCTAGCAATGCAGAGTTCCTAAATGCTCTTGCGTTGTATTCTAACTATAATGATTAAACGAAATATTTTCTCTATAATATGAAAGTAAAATATAAAACAAAATAAGATTTTAAGAGAGTCTTGAGTTATATCAAGGCTCTCTATTTTTATGTAAAGGAGGTTGCCTTAATATATGGCTGAAATTAAAGGAATTGATGTTTCTGCAAATCAAGGAAACATAAATTGGAAAACAGTAGCTAATTATGGAATGGGCTTTGCTATTCTCAGAATTACAGAAAAAGGGAATGTGATTGATCCTACTTTTGAAAGAAATTATAAAGGATGCATTGATAACAAAATTCCTGTTGGAGTTTATAAATATAGCTATGCTACTTCTATCGGGCAGATTAAAACAGAAGCAAATATAGTTATAAAAACTCTTAATAAAAGAAAGCTTGATTATCCTGTTTTTTTGGATATGGAAAATGAATGTCAAGAAAACATACCAAAAAGTACAATGATGCAAATGATTAATGCATTTAGAGCAATTATTATTAAAGCTGGCTATAAGTTTGGAAT
>ERZ791864.1923-NODE-1923-length-12073-cov-3.619404_pt1 | contig 12073 bp, 7 predicted proteins | sample MGYA00510282_ERZ791864 | MGnify/ENA primary metagenome ERZ791864 (study PRJEB30046, sample SAMN00792087) | human gut metagenome | study: EMG produced TPA metagenomics assembly of the A metagenome-wide association study of gut microbiota in type 2... | reverse complement strand
GGTTTAGTGGATTCCAGACCTTAGGAGCGGTACATAAGGATAAAGAACATATTCATTGCCATTTGGTTACAAATTCGGTGAGTTATGAAGATGGGAGAAAGCTACATAACACCAGAAACGATCTGGAACGTATGAAACAGCTTACCAATCAGATGTGCCGGGAGCGAGGACTGACCGTTGCCGAAAAAGGAAAGCACTTTGATGGAAGCCAGATTGAAAAAGGGGAAGTCATTGCATGGAGTAAAGATAAATATAACCTGTTCCGTCAACAGGTAAAGGACAGTTTTGTAGCGGACTGTGCAATGGCGGTATTAAAGGCACTGGAAAATTGTATCAGCAAAGAAAAGTTTATAGAAAAAATGAAACAGTTTGGATGGAACGTAAACTGGACAGAGAAACGGAAGCACATCACATTTCAGAATCAGGATGGAAAGAAAGTGCGTGACAGCAATCTGTCAAAAACATTCCATCTGGACATTAGCAAGGAGGGCTTAGAGAATGAATTTAATGGAAATAAGCAAAAATCCAGAGATGCAGCAAACAGGGACTGTAGAGCAGCCGAAGAACTCAGAAATTACTACAGAGAACTTGACGCAGTCATCGCAGATGCCGGAAGAATCACCAGTCAAGCTAAAAGTGGAGAGGGATATTCTCGTACAGAGTTTCGAGAAAGCGAAAGAGTTCATGCGAACACAGAAAAAGCAGATACAGACACTGGAAGAAGAGAAACAGACGATCTTATCCGACAGGCAGAGATTGCGAGAAGAAGTTCGGAAATCAACCGTAGAAATTCAGCGTCTGACAACAGAACTGTCCGAAACGCAGAAGTTGAATCGATCGCTTCAGCAGAGCAACGACGATCTGAGGAACAGAAACGGTTTGCAGAGCAGGAGCGAGCAAGAGCAGCTCGAAGAAGAAATAAAAGACGTTCGGGACCAGAACTCTAAATTACAGATACAGGTGAATAAATCATCTGTTGAAGCAGTAGATGAAGCACAAAGGAAACAAAAAGAAGCAGAGAAAAAGGTGGAACAGGCAGAAGCCAAAGTCCGTAATGAAAAGAAAAGGGCAGGGGTGGAAATCCGTAAAGCTAGAAAGAAAGCAAAAAGAGAAATTGATGATATGAAAGAAAATATGTACGTTTGGAGTTGGGGATATATTATGATTATTGTTTGTTCACTTGTTCAGAATGGGGCATTTCAAAGGGATATTCTTCAATTAGGAAAAAAAACAATTGAATGGTGGTTAAAATATGCAGAATGGTTTGAAAATCTGGAATATCTTGGATATTCAACAGGAGAAGTTCTTTTTGAACGTAGTTTTACAATGATTCTTATCATTTTTGGAATTATGGGAAGTGTTTTTCTTGTCTGGAAAGTAACTATACAGTACAAAAAAATATGGGATAGTGTGTATAAAACGGTTCTTATTTTGAGTGTTTCCTTTAGTGCAGTTTTGGGAAATATGATTCGTGAAGTTATTCCCATTAATTTATTAGGTATTGTTTGCTTTATTAATATTGGGACTGTTTGGATTAGGAAGTATTTAGAAAATAAATATTTCTAGAAAATTTGCAGGTATAGACAGGGAATATGATATGTTCATATTTCCTGTCTTTCATATCATCAGTTAATATATGTTGCTATAAAAATAATATTGAGATAAAAGAATTAAGAGACGATAGTTGGAAAATTGAGAAATAGATAAATAAATTGCAGATTACAATTTAAAATTGACGAAACAATAAAAATGAGATATACTTTTATAAGTTATACTAAGGCAATTTTCGCCTTTTGAAATGGAGGATTAATCGATGGCTGTTAGCTATAGAAAACTTTGGAAACTTCTTATAGATAAAGATATGAAGAAAAAAGATCTTCGTTTGTCTTCTGGAATTAGTACAAATGCATTAGCTAAGTTAGGAAAAAATGAAAGAGTAACAACAGATGTAATTGATAAAATATGCTGTGCACTTAATTGTGATGTTGGAGATGTGATGGAAATCGTTGAGGGTGAAGAAAATACGAATGGAGGACATCATGATGAACATTGAATTTCTCCAAAAGTATGTGATGACTGGAATGTGGGAAACGGAAGATCTTAGATCATATAAGACAGATCTTTTACTTAGGGCACAGCAAGAACAAAAGAAATTTAAACCGTTAACAAAAGAAATGTATTCGGGTAACAAGATACAGATTATAGATTTTTTTTGTGGGGCAGGAGGAACTTCACTTGGATTTGCTGCAGTTAATGCCATTATCCCCATATTTGATTTTTTGGGGGGCTGTGATATAAATAAGTTTTCGGCAGAAAGTTATGCACATAATTTTGATACACCTGTTATAAATAGAGATATTATTGAATTGGCAGAAGATAAGGAAGAATTAATCAAAGTACTTGATACCATAGGATATGATAAAATGAAACCAACAATTTTAATTGGTTGTGCACCATGTCAAGGATTTACGTCTCATAGAAAAAAGCATTGGAATGAAGAAGATGATCATAGAAACAATCTCGTGAATGTGTTTGCTGATATTGTGAGTTTTATTCAGCCCATAGCTTTTATAATGGAAAATGTACCAGAGTTCTTATCAAATAGATATTGGAAATATTTTTATGCAGCAAAAAATAGATATGAACAGGAAGGATACATTGTTAAAGAAAATATATACAATGCTGCATCTTTTGGGGTTCCACAAGAAAGATTCCGCTCTGTTGTAATAGGAATGAAAAAAGAATTTATATTACCAGAAGGATATTTGGAACCTAAAAATTATAAAACTGTTAGAGAGGCGATAGGAGCATTAAAACCTGTTGCTGCGGGAGTTGCAGATCCATCGGATCCTATGCATAAAAGTGCAGCACATAAAAAAAGTACCATTGCCGTTTTAAAACAGGTACCTCATGATGGAGGAAACAGACCAGCAGGTGTTGGTCCAGCGTGCCTTGATCGCACAAAGGGATTTTCGGATACCTATGGGAGATTGTATTGGGATCGACCATCAATTACTATAACACATTATGCTCGTAATCCTGCAAGTGGAAGATATACACATCCAGAACAGGATAGAGGACTTACTGCCAGGGAAGCGGCATTGCTTCAGAGTTTTCCGATTGGATTTGAATTTTTAGGGAAATCGGATGATGTGTATCGCCAGATAGGAGAAGCAGTTCCCCCTCTTTTTTCAGCCGGGATAGCGATAGACATGTTAATAGAAATATTGTCGGTAGAGCCAACAAAGCAACAATTGAAAGAAGGTCCGCAATCAATAGAGAAACCTGTCAGTAGTTCTTACTCAAGTGTTATTGCAGGAATAAAAACAAAACGAAAAGAGGAACTATATGGTTAAATATACATGTATAGATAGCTTTTGCGGAGCTGGTGGTTTGGGGCTTGGTTTACGGCAAGCGGGATTTGATATTCGTTTGAGCTTTGATATTGACAATCGGTGCATTCAAACAATAGAAGCAAATAAAAAATATTTTAGCCATCCAGCGTTTACTGCAGATATAAATGATATGTTGGATGGAAGAGCTTTGAATATTTGCAAAATGCAACGAGGAGAATTATTTCTTCTTGCAGGAGGGCCACCTTGCCAGGGATTTTCGGTGCAGAGACGAGGTGCAGATGAGGATCCGAGAAACCAGCTTGTTTTTAAGTATGCACAACTGGTAGATGAATTATATCCTCGATATTTTGTTATGGAAAATGTTTCAGGAATTGCGGGAAAAAGAGGGAAAACAATTCTGGAGGAACTTCTTGATAAACTAAAAAACATTGGATATACAGTTCATATTAAGCTTTTGGATGCCCAGAATTATGGAGTTGCACAAAGAAGAAAAAGATATATTATTATTGGTGAACGAAGTGATATGGGAGCAAATTACGAATATCCGAAAGAAATGGAAAAACATTACACTGTTAGAGATGTTATAGGAAGTTTGCCAGAGCCGCCTGAAGATGGAAGTGATTATCCGGGTATTTCGCTGCACAGGCGTGATAGGTTGTCTGAAATTAACCTTAAAAGGATTAGAGCTCTAAAACCGGGACAAGGACGAGAGTATCTTCCTAAGGAGCTTTTAGCTGATTGTCATAAAATAGATAGTTCTGTGATTGGATACAGAAATGTTTATGGAAGGATGGCGTGGGATGAGGTTTCGCCAACCATTACAGCAAGATTTGATAGCTTTACAAGAGGAAAGTTTGGCCATCCAGAACAGGACAGAAGTATTTCTCTTAGAGAAGGTGCAATGCTACAAACCTTTCCTAAAGACTTTCTTTTTACTGGAAGTAAAGTTGATATGGCAAGGCAAATAGGTAATGCAGTGCCGCCATTGCTTGCTAAACAGATTGGAACTAGTATTATTGATTGTTATAAAAGGAGTGGTAAAAGCTAATGTCATACAATGCTATTATGAAGGCGTATTTGAAAGCACTTCAGAATCAATATAAAAATGCTATAAATAGTGGCCAGTACACTGCAGAGTTATCTTATAGAATGCCACTGGATGCAATGGAAAAAGCACTAGCTAAAGAATTCAATCCAAATGAGGAGATAGATGTTATTCTTGAGCCTACAACACAGGGAAGAGTTGGCCGTCCTGATTGGCGAATCCATAATAAACAGACTATGGGAATATATGGATACATTGAGGGAAAAGGACTTTCAGAGGAAGAATTTGATACAAAACCTTATGCAGCGCAAATAGAAAAATATCTTACACTAGGGCATAAGCTTATTATTACTGATGGGTTGGAATTTGTATTTTGTATGAGTAAGGATAGTGAACCAGCTGTTATATCTGTTATAGAAAAAGAAAAAATGCATACGAAAGATTGGTCCGCTCAAACGCTTAATCCACGTTTTGAAGTTTATATGAGAGAATTCTTCAAAAACCCATCAGCACAGCAGATGAATGAAGCAAAATTGGTAGAACTTGTTGCTGTGAGAACAAGAATGTTGGCAGATGATATTTTAGAATTGGCAAATATTCCAGTTGAGGAAGCAATGAATGATAATGAAAGAGAAGTTATTATCTTGCTTCAACAAATGCGAAAATTGGTTTATAACCATAATGATTCGAAGTTGAGAACGGCAGATGTATTTGCTGATTTTACAGCACAAGTTATTATGTTCTGTCTTTTATATGCTCATAGAGTTTTGTGTTTACCAGAAGATACTCCAGCTGAAAAAGAAAGAAAAATTATAGCCTATATTAAGGAAGATTTATCAGAGGGTGAAGCATTAACACCATTTAGAAATCTTATGCTTTATTTAAGAGATCATTCAGACAAGAATTTTTTTATTAATCAACGGATAGATGAATGTATTAAGTTTTTGTCTTTTATAAAAATGACAGATCAGCAATTAGTTAATCCAGACTATCATCAATTGTTTGAGCTATTTTTGTCAAAATACGATGCAAAATCAAGATTCGATTTTGGTGCTTATTATACACCTAAAGCACTTGCAGATTTCGTGGTGAAATTGACAAATTATGTTGTGTCAAAGAATTTTCCGGGAAAAAGTATTTATGATGATGGAAATACTATTATAGATCCTTGTTGTGGAACAGGATCATTTATGGAAGAAGTGATTAACCATGACCCAGGAAATGGTGCATATACACTTTGCGGAATAGAAATTCTTCCAGCACCATATATGTTGGCGAATTATAGAATGGCTGTTTTGAAAAAGCAAGATGAAACGAAAAGAAACAGCGTGCATATTTTACTAGCAAATACATTGAGTAATAGTGTATTTAACGGAGATGCAAATAAAGATTCTATTGAAGGCAGAGAATTATTGGAAGCAAGTCGTATCTCTAATATGCCATTGAAATTAGTTATAGGAAATCCACCATGTTCGGATACGATAAGAGATAATACAGATAAAGACTTTTCTATTATAAATCATCTTATGGAGGATTTTAGACCACCAAAAGAATTGAGAAGAGGTAGACAAAATATTCAGAAACAGATTAATAATCCATTTATGCAATTTTTAAGATGGAGTTGTAAAAAACTGTTAGATTCACCGAATCATTCAGTACTTTCATTAGTGGTGCCATTATCTTTTTTGGAAGCAGAATCATATAAATATGCTAGAAAATATTTGTGTGAAAATTTTTCTGATGCATGGATTGTATCTGTAGACGCAGATGCAAGAACAGGAGCCAGAAGTGATAGTTTATTTCACACACTTCAAGGGCGTGCAGTTATTGTTTTGACGAGAAAATATGGAGATGATACATCAATAACAAAGCTTCATTATTGCGATTATTCACATTGTATGCGAATAAATAAAGAACAATTATTAAATGAGGGTATTGAGAAAATTGTATCGAGATTTGACACATATGATATTGCTAATGATACATTCGCATTTTCTCCAACAAAGCCATTTAATACAGAAATGTATAAAAAATTTTGGCCTGTTAGTGGAGAAAAAAAACAAGCAGCAATTTTTATTAATCATTGTTCTGGAATAAAGCTTGCACCAACCGCAATGTTTACGCATGTTAAGGCTCCTATGTTAAAAAGACGGAGTCGTGATATAGCTATAAATGGAGCAACAGAGGCAAGTGCATGGTTTGCAAAGCAGGATAAACCACCTAAAATTGAAAAAATAATAGCATTTGAAAATGCATTGAATGAGTGCGAGAACAGAAGTGTGATGGACCAGACTCTTGCTGATAATATAAAGCCATATTCATTCCGGCCATTTTTTACATCTAATGTGTTGTTATGGAAAGAATTATTGGTTAAATATAGCCATATCGGAGGTGGAGGAACACGTCTTAGACCGGAAATAATAAGTGCATATAGTCATAAAGATACAATTGGATTTGCTATGGCACATGCTCCAAAAGATTTGAATCCTACATTGTCACAGTTTGTTTCATTTTGTTGGTATTATCCAGATAATGATATGTGTACGCGTGGCAACTCTCACATTTATGTGAATCAATATCCAGATAAAAAAAGTGGAAAAATGTTATCCAATATATCTGCTGATATTCTTCATAGGGTTATGATGATGCTTGGAAAGAATGAGCGTGAAAGTGCTAGAGATCTGGTGTTTTATATTTACGCAGTATTATGTTCGCAAGTTTATCTCGATGAATTTGAAGGGGCACTTTTCACTGTAAATCAGTCAGATAAGCGAGCAAGAGTCCCTGTTGTAGCTGATAAGGATATTTTTCTTAAAATTGCTCGAATTGGAGAAAAAATTGCCGAACTAGAAAAAGTAGACTATATTCCGGAGAATATTTTGAACTATGATTATGACCAAATTATGGAAGAAGTACCGGTGGGATTTGAATTAAAGAATGTTGCACATCCATTTGATGCCGAAAATGAACAATTATTGCTCACGGATGGGGAAGAAACAATAAGAATTAAATGTCCCTTATCATTACAGAGGTTAAATATATCAGGATATGATGTGATAAAGTCAGTATGGTTAAAATTTAATTCTTATGATTTTACTCATTGTGAATTTAATCGGGATGATATGAAGAAACTTTTAAATTTCCTTAATACAATTGCAACTCATGAGAAAATGGTCAAAAAATTGGATGAGGAGATTGCTCCGGTTCTAGCTGGAGAAGTGAAGTTGATTGAATATCAAAATTGATCTGTAATATTGGAAAGTCACAATGGAAATATGTTCTTTTGTGATTTTCCACATATTATGAGGGGAAGTTATTAAAAAAATATGAGGCGGGATATTTCTGATAAAAAAAGTATTTTAAGATAAAGATAGTACACAGATTACTTCGGCGTGTATCAGTGGAAAGGATGTAAATATGTATATATCGAAAATAAAAATTAAAAACTACAGATTGCTTATAGATGCTGAATTAGAAGTTGATGCTAAGACTACGTTAATTGTTGGTCGAAATAATACAGCTAAGACATCATGTTTGGCATGTGTAGAAAATGTATTGAATGGACGTCCGTTTTCCTTTGATGACTATCCGTTGGTTAAAAGAAAAACATTGTATGAAATAATAGCTTCATTTATGTCGAAAGAAATTTCTTTTGAATCGTTATGCGAGCAATTAGAACCAATATCTATAGAGTTCTTTGTAGATTATTCTTTAGAAGATTCGGAGGATAATTTAGGGGCACTGTCGCCTTTTATTATAGATGTGGATGTAGATACTACCACTGCATTAATTCGTGCGGAATTTCGTTTAAAGCCAGATGAAAAGGCGTTATGGAAAACTTTGGAAGAAAGCTATTACCAAAATGGTGTTTTTGTGCCATCAGATGAGGCTCGGGATGTTATCAGTACTAATTTTTCAAAACTTTTTGAATTAGTAATTTATGCAGTGAATCCTAAAAATTCAAAGGAAACACAGATAAAGAAACATAAAGAATTGGAAGAACTTTTCCCATTTCATATTATTCCGGCAGAACGTCTCCTTGGAGAGGACGGAACACAGAATAGTTCTCTTTCTTCGCTTATTTCAGAATTTTTCGAAATGAATGAAGAAGAATTGGACCCAAATGTTGCAGAAAAAGTCAAGGAGTTGCGTGCTATTGTTGAGAAAGCAAATAAAAATGTTCAGAAACAAAGTGATAGTATTTTAAGTTCACTTGTAAATGATTCGGTTGGGTTTGGGTATCCAAATGGAGAAGAACTTCAACTAGGAGTTACTACTCAATTAAGTATTGATGATCAGATAAAAAATCAAACCCAGCTTTCATACACCGCAGGTACAAGTAATGAATGTCTTCCTAGTACATATAATGGATTGGGATATAAAAATCTAATTAAAATGGAGTTTCTTCTTGCGGCATTTGCGAAGAAGGTAGAAAAGTGCGGAAATGCTTGTATACCATTACTTTTTATTGAGGAACCGGAATCTCATATGCATCCACAGATGCAACATGCTTTTGCGGAATATTTAGAAGCGTTCCTTGGAAAAATTACTTCTGTAGGAATTCAGACTCTTTTAACTTCACATTCTGCTCATGTTGCTAATACTATGGCTTTCTCAAAAATTCGATATGCACAAAAAACAAAAGAAGGAGTTATTTATAGAAATTTAAATTCATTTGCGCAGGAGAATCCAGATAATAGTGATTTTATTAGGAAATATCTTACATTAACCAAATGTGATTTATTTTTTGCGGATAAAGCAATTTTGGTTGAAGGAGCATCAGAACGGTTATTAATACCTGATATGATAGATAAGTGCGATAAGTCAGGAGATTTTAGTTCACAGAAATATAAATTACCAGCTCAATATTATACTTTAATTGAAATTGGTGGTGCGTATGCTTATAAGTTTATTCCATTTATTGAGTTTTTAGGTATTCCGTGTCTTATACTTACGGATGTAGATTCTGTATTGGGGCAAAAAGGTAAAAATGGACAAATATATTATAAATCTGTTCCGGTTTCGTGTGGTGAAACGACATCTAATGAAACTTTAAAATGGTGGTTTCGAAAGAATAAAGGGTTGCCGCATGATGATAAAACCAAAATTAATTTGGCAGATATAATATCAATGTCTTCTGACGATAAAACCAGAGGAAAATGTCATATTGAATTCCAAACAAAAGAGAATGAATTATGTGGACATTCTTTAGAAGAAGCTATTCGGAATGTCAATCGTTCACATTATGGATTAAGTGATAGCCCGACTGAAGGTGATCTGGAGTTCTCTGGAAAATGTAAAACAGATTTTGCACTTAAACTCATTTATGAGTGTACTGATTATAACATTCCGGAATATATTAAATCTGGATTAATATGGCTTAATAACCAAAAGGTACTTGAATAAAAAGGATGATGGATTATGTGTGAAAATTATCATGGTGCAAATTATGAATTAGCAAAAGCTGAAGCTGATAAAGTAGACGAGCAAATTATTGAAGCATTACGGGATGGGCATAGTTTTCGCGTTGAAGCAGGTGCTGGTTCAGGAAAGACTTATTCGCTTAATAGAGTCATTGAATGGATACAAGAAAATATGTGGTCTAAATATAGCCGAAAAAAGCAAAATGTAGCTTGTATTACATATACGAACGCTGCTGTAGAGGTAATCACAGAAAGATTATCAAAAGATTCATTTATTATTCCATCTACAATTCATTCGTTTGCTTGGAATGCAATCAAACAATATCAAAGTTATCTTGTGGATGTTGTAACAACAGAACCTGATTTTTTAGCAGATGAAGGTGATTTTTTTAAGATTAATGAAGTTACATATACTTTAGGGCACCGGTATAAGGAAAATGGAGTTCAGTACCTTTATCATGATGATGTCCTTAAGCTGTTTTGCAAACTCTTGGATAATGCAAAATTTCGACGTGTATTTTCTGATAAATATCCTTTGATTTTGATTGATGAATATCAAGATTCCTATAAACCAATCATCGAACGCTTTGTTAAATATTTTATTGCAGAAAAGAAATCTCCACAATTTGCTTTTTTTGGAGATGCGTGGCAAACAATTTATCAGTCAAATAAAGCTTGTGGGATTATAGAACATAAAAATTTGGAAGTGATAAAAAAAGGTGCAAATTTTAGATCTTCGCCAAGAATTGTTCAACTTCTAAATGATATACGGCCAGATTTGCCACAAACATCTGCGATAGATAACTTTCAAGGGGAAGTAGTTGTAATCACATGTGAGGATTATGATGGAGAACGTCGTACTGATCGTAATTTTCAAGGCGAATTGCCTCCAGAAGAGTTAAAAATACGTTTAAATAAAATCTCCGAAGAAATAAAACAAAATACAGCGGATACTGATACATTAAAAATTTTAATGATTACACATAAAGTATTGGCTGCACAACAGGGATATGAACGACTTTTAAGTATCATTAACGATGGTTTACGTGACAAGGAAGATCCCTTTCTTTTGTTTTTTATGGATACCGTTGAACCAATCTACCATGCATTAGAAACGTTAAATATGCAGTTGCTTTTTGATACTCTAGGAATTAAGAGATATCCTATTACTAAAAAATCGGAGAAAGAGAAGTGGAAAATTTTTCAAGAGAAATTACGAGAAGCAAGAGAGAAAAGAGCAATTGATGTTATTGAGGTTATAAATGAAACAAAATTAATTCCTTTTCCACCTAAATTGGATGGATGGTATCATTTGTATCATAATGCACCGGGAACAATATATTCATCGAATGCGTCAATTCAAGCATTTTTGGAGTTGGATTATACGCAATTCATTTCAGCAATAGAATTTTTATATCCTGAAGCGTTATTTTCCACAGAACATGGAGTCAAAGGAGAAGAATATGACAATGTTATTTTTGTCATTAGTAGGGGCTGGAATATGTACCAGTTTGAAACATATGCGCCTATGATAACTGGAAAGGCTTCCATTCCGAGTGGAAAGCAGATTTCTTTTGAACGAAATCGTAATTTGTTTTATGTTTGTTGTTCAAGGCCAAGAAAACGGTTATTTTTCTTTGTGACGATTCCTATAGATCAGACTTTTAAAGAATTTTTAATGGAACTTGTTGGAACAGAAAATTATTATACCTATAGCCAATATATTAAAATGGATGAAGAGTAAACATTGTGCAATATTAAAAGGTCGAAGAAATTAAATGAATAAGGCTCATAGTCACTACATAAAGTAGAGGATTATGAGCCGATTTGGGTTAATACGAACATATTCGCCATTGTCTCTTGGGTTCAAATTTTCCACACCCGTCGCAGGTCTGTGGCCAGTTGATTTTCCATTCAAAATATTCATCCCTGGTAATTATACCAGATTTCAGTTCTTCTTTTCTGAGAATCCATTCTTTCATAAAATCATTGAGAACCCCATAATTGAACCACATACCAACAGGTGGATGAGCAGGCCAGCTATCAGAATCGTGATAACGGACAGCGGTATCCTCGTTAGAATTGCATTTTTCACCCGGATAGGTTTCTAACTGAAAGAGATTGATAGCTGCCGGGTTAAATTCATCAATCCAGAATAGAATTTCCATAAGTTCAGAAACATCCATAGTAGTAGGTTCATGCAGTGCCAGTGGATTCACGTCCAGAATCTTAGCCATCTCAGTTACCAG
>ERZ791864.1919-NODE-1919-length-12091-cov-2.737288_pt1 | contig 12091 bp, 7 predicted proteins | sample MGYA00510282_ERZ791864 | MGnify/ENA primary metagenome ERZ791864 (study PRJEB30046, sample SAMN00792087) | human gut metagenome | study: EMG produced TPA metagenomics assembly of the A metagenome-wide association study of gut microbiota in type 2... | reverse complement strand
ACAATAGGAAAGAATAGCCAAACAATTTTTTTATTGATTATTTTAGTAATTGGTCTTGTGATTTTATTAAATATGATTGCTTTTTTTTATAAAAAACATAAAAATCCTCGCTTTTCTCAAAAAGAATTTTTAAATAATATTTTTTATGAAGATCAAAGTCAAGTATATGTCTTAGTTAGAAAGAAAGATTACAAAGTATTATTTTTATCTTCTCACTTTGAAGAAGTATTTCATATTTTACCAAAACGTATACAAGTTGATATAGAAGTTTTAAAAGAAATTGTAGAAGATGATACTTACCGACAATTTTTAAAAGAATATAAGCAATGGAATCAACAAGAACCTTTTAAATATTCTTTTAAAATGAAAGATGAAAATAAATGGTTTATTTTAACAATTACTGCAATAGAACATGGAAAATATCATCTATTCGCTTTTTATGACCATAGTAAAGATGTTTTAAAAGAATTAGATTATTTACAACAAATAGAAACAACTAAAAATGAAAGTGAATATAAAGCTTCATTTTTATCAAGAATGTCACATGAAATTAGAACGCCTATGAATGGAATTATTGGGATGCTGACATTAGCCAGACAATCAAAACAAGATGCTAAACAAGAAAGTTACTATTTACAACAAGCAGAAGATATTTCTAAGTATTTACTTTCACTCATCAATGAAGTCTTGGATATGTCAAGAATGGAAGCAGGAAAATTAGAATTAGAGAGTAAACCATTTAATATTTATCATTTAAAAGTACAATTAAATAATATTTTTAAAGAAACAATTGAAAAGAAAAATGTTTTATTTAAAATTGATTATTTTGATTTTGATGTAAAATATTTTATGGGGGATGAATTACGTATTATGCAAATACTTGTTAATCTATTATCCAATGCTAGTAAGTTTACTGATAATGGTGAAATTACAGTAACATTTAGACAAATGTATAAAGAAGATAAGGTTGCAAATATTATGATGCGTGTTCATGATACAGGTAAAGGAATGTCTAGAGAATTCTTAAGTCATATATTCAGACCGTTTGAACAAGAAGGAGTTGAAATTTCTAAAAAGTATGGTGGTAGTGGACTCGGAATGGCTATTACAGATCAGCTTGTTAAATTGATGGGTGGAGAAATAGTTGTTGATAGTCTTGAAGATAAAGGAACCGATTTTACAGTCTTTTTAAATTTACCAGTTGCTCCAAGTCAAGAATATGAAGATGAAAAAGAAGTTGTTATTGAACAATTTAGTTTTGAGAAAAAGCGTATATTGCTTGCTGAAGATAATGAAATTAATGCAGAAATTTGTATGAGTGTATTAAATTCTAAAGGAGCGTTTGTCGATCGTGTAGAAAATGGGCAAGAGGTAGTTGATACATTTAAGAAGCATGCTAAAAATTATTATGATTTGATTTTAATGGATATACAAATGCCACAAATGGATGGCTATGAAGCAACGCAAATTATAAGAATGATGGAATCGGGTAAAGCAATTCCTATCTTTGCTTTATCTGCTGATGCATATGTAGAAAATAAACGCTATTCTAAAGAGATGGGAATGGATGGACATTTTTCAAAGCCTATTGATTTTGATGTAATGGAAAAAGAATTAAGTGAATATTTTTCAAGGAGGGATGCATAATGAAAAAGACATTTAAATTATCAGTACCGTATTTAGGAAAAGCTGTGGTTGTGACGGTTGTTTCTTTTTCATGTGCGATTTCTGCTTATCAACTTTACCAAAAAAGTTCAATCTTCTCACCGCGATCAAAAGCATTAGAACTCAAAAATAATCAAGTCATTTTTTCAAATCAAGACCAACAAACTCATACTCATCAAGAACCAGATGAAAGTCAGTATTTAAAAGAAAATCAACAATCATTAGATAAAATTTCACAAACAAATCTTAATAATTCTCCTTATTTATTTAAAAATCAAGGAAGAGTAGATCCAACAAAGATATATGGACAAACAGGATTAGGTGTTAATGGAAATAATACTATAGGTGTTAATCCAAATGGAACAGGTGACGGTAATGTTACAGTTGTTATTCCTGGACAAGAGATACCAATAAATAATACAGGAACAGGTATTTCAAATGAAGTAGTAGATAAAAATACCAATCATGATAATAAAACACCAATAGTTGATCCTGATCCGATAGCTAGATTACCAGATATGTCTAATGATTTAATTTATGGAGATGCATCAACATTTACAAATGATGGTATTCTTCAAAAAGAAGGTGCTAGTTATACAATTCAATTTTTAAGTACAGAATTTTTATCTAAAGAAAGTGTTGATCAATTATATGAAGGTTGTGTCATTACTCCTTGGAAATTATTATGTAATATGGTAGTAATAATTGCTGAAAATGAAGAAGGTAAGTTGCCTAAACTTTATCGAATAGAAGATTACAATGATAATTTTAAAATAGGATCTTATCCTCAATATGCAACGGAAGATTTTAAAGTAAAGTTTTATTTTAGAATGAATGCTTCAAGTCCTTGGCAAGAATATGAAGTGACATTTAAGGTCGAATATCAAACACGTATTTCATTACAAGATTACAATCAACAAGAAACAAGTTATTTCTACTTAAAAAAAGAGGAAACAGAAGATTTACGAAAATACTATAATTTGATCGTACCAACTTATCAAACACAAACACAAATATTTATGGGTTGGAAAAATGAAGATGGTAGCGATATTGATTCACAAACAGCATATATAGCTCATAAAAAAGGAAGAATTTCACTTATTCCGTTAGAAATGAAAGATTTACCTGAAGGGTATGAAGTTCAATTACAAAGTGAATATGTATTTGCGGGAGATTCATATACAATTTATAATTATGCATTTACAGGTTATAGTGGTGATGAATTTGCGGATATTCATGTACCTGAAGAAGTAAACAGTATAGAAATGAATGATGCGGGTTGGCAAGATTTCTATGGCGATTTTTATATACCTGCTTCTATTGAAAGTGCCCATTTTGGATGGAGTGGTTTACAACTTTATGGTAAGTATATTGTTGATGAAAATAATACAAAATATAGTTCTAATGAAGATGGCTTGTTAATGAATAAAGATCAAACAATTGTTTATCAAACACCGATAGCAGACGCAATTTATATTCCTAAAGGAGTTACAGCAATTAAGGGGATTGTTTCCTGGTTTGTATCAGATGTTTATTTTGATGGTCCATGTATGGTTGATCAAAGTTCATTTAAGAATATTCAAACAGATACAATTATTCATGTCCCTGATGAATATTATTTGGATTATTTTAAGAAAAGTTATAGAAGATTTGTAACAAATTTAATTAATGAAAATGGAGAATCGTATGATTATACGGTGAATAATAATTTGGTTTTCTTAAATGATGAAAGAGAATTAGTGAGTACAATGGATAGTGCCGCAGGAACAATTGTTATTCCTGAAACAGTAGAAAAAATAGATGATTATGCTTTTAGTGGTAATGATAAAATTATATGTATTATCTTTACTCATGGTGATGTTGAATTAGGACATCAAATTTTTAAAGATAGCCATGTTGAAGAAGTTAATTTTTTAACGAAAGATATTCCAGTTATATATAGTGATACATTTAGTCAAGCGGATTCATTAAAAGCAATTAATGTGTCAATAAATTATTATGAATTATATGATAATAAATGGAAGAATGAAATAGATCAAGCTTCATTTGCATTACTTAGTGAAACAGATTCAAGTTTTCAAACAAAGAATGGTTTTGAATATCTAGAAATGTATTATCGTGATAGATCACATGCGACGATTTTATTAAATGCACCTACTGATTTAATACAATTTGACGAAAATAGTATTCCAGGGGTTACAATTACAGAAATAGGACAACATGCTTTTTCTAAATGTAAAAATTTAAAACATGTCAAGTTATCTAAACATATTAATCAAATTGATAGCTATGCTTTTTATGGCTGTGAGGCGTTAGAAAGTGTTTTCTCTGAAAATAAAGATAGCATCACTATTCAAGAAAATGCCTTAGAAATTACAGATAGTTGGTTATTTGATTTACGTTATATGGCATTTAATGCTAAAAAAGCTATTTTTGAAAATGATTATTTGCCTTCAGTAACAAAACAAATATATATCCCGTTTGATGGAGAAGGCTATAATGGTGGTAATACATATAGTGGTGCTTATTTTATAGATGAATCTTATGGTGGAGAAATTCTTTATGGATATGCTCGAGGAACAGATCAAAATGGAAACACTGTTACAGTAGAAGATGAATTTTATTTAATCAATGCCACAACAGATGTTCAAGGGGATGTGGCTACTAAAGAAGGTACATTTGAAATTTGTACAAGTGCTTTTGAAGATGTGCCAATTACTTCCATTCAATTTAATATGACAGATGATATGTATTGGATTGATGATTATGCCTTCTATGGAACGAATTTAACGGGTGAACTTGTTTTACCTGATGGTTTAGGACCAATTGGGCAAGTTGCATTTTATGGATCAAATATTTCAAAAGTTATTTTTCCAAAAACTTATGGAAATGATACAGATTATCCTGCATGTTTATGGACAAATACTTTTGGTGGGGATGAAAGTTTAAGTGAAATTGTTTTCCAAAATGCAACACCAATTGAATTATTCTATAATAAATTTACTGAATATACTTTTGGTGACATGGCTAGTGAAGATTTCCATATTACTTTAAGTGGTGCAGCTAAAGGTTTAGAACAAAAATACATAGATGCTTGGAAGTACCGTTTCATAGCTTGTGAAGATAATGATCCAAGTGTTAACGAAGAAAAGCTTAATCAATCAGTAAAGAAAATTGCTGGTTTATTAGGATATACTTTACCAGAAACAGGTACTCAACCTGGTGACAATCAGGAAGTTGTTCCTGATGTTGAAAAAGCACCAGAAGATAACCAACAAGAAGTCAATGATGAAAATCAAAATGATCAACAAGATGAAAATAAACAAGAAGCTTTAGAAAATGAGGTAGATGAAAATGATAATTGAACAATCACAACATATTATTGATGAAGTCTCAAAAGTCTTTATTGGTAAAGATGAAATAATTAAAAAGGTTTTAATGACAATTTATGCAGGAGGACATATTTTGTTAAACGATGCGCCTGGAACAGGTAAAACAACATTAGCGTTAGCTTTTTCTAAAGCTTTAGGTTTAGATTATAAAAGAATTCAGTTTACAACAGATACATTACCATCAGATATTGTTGGTTTTACAATGTTAAATAACGAAACACAAAAATTTGAATTTAGATCAGGGGCTGTATTTAGTAACTTACTTTTAGCTGATGAAATTAACCGTACATCGCCTAAAACACAAGCTGCTTTACTAGAAGCAATGGAAGAACATAATGTAACAGTTGATGGTGTTACTTATGATTTACCACATCCTTTTATTACGATAGCAACACAAAACCCAATGGGTTCTGCTGGTACTCAACCTTTACCAGAATCGCAATTGGACCGATTTATGATTTGTTTATCTATTGGTTATCCTAATTTAGAAAAACAAATAGAAATTATTAAATCACGTCGCTACGATAATCCAATTGAAAGAATTGAAGAAGTTGCTTCAAAAGAAAATGTGATTGAAGTACAAAACTATTTATCTTCTGTACGTATCAGTGATGATGTTTTAAAATATATTGTCTTATTATGTGAAAAAACAAGAGAAATACCTTTAGTAGAATTAGGTGTTTCTCCTCGTGGAGTATTAGCACTTGTACAAATGGCTAAAGCACATGCTGTTTTAGAAGATCGTATTTATGTTATTCCAGAAGATGTTCAATATGTCTTTTTAGATGTATGTGCACATCGTATGATATTACGTCCACAAGCAAGGATAGAAGGTTTAGATGCTAGAGATATTTTAAATGAAATTTTAAAAGAAATTAAACCTCCTTTGGCTGATTAAGATGAAGAATAAATATTTGTTGTATGGAATAATTAATTTCTTGGTACTTATTGCCTATATTTATTCTACATATTTCTACTTCTTAATTATTTGGATCATTGGTATTGTTTTTCCATTTATTTTAATTACTTTATTGAAACTGGAATTAAGATATATTCAAATGGATATCCAAGGTCCAAAGCAAGGAAAAGTAGGTCAGTCTCTATCATTTACAACAGAAGTAAAGAGTCGTTATAGACTACTTGTTTCTGGAAGAATAGATTATGTTTTTGTTTATAAAAACATGACTTTAAAAAATGAACTCAAAAGAAATATTTTTATTCCATTAGGAATAAAAACAGCCCGAAAGAATCAAGAATATACTGCGACTTATTGTGGGAATGTCATGATTTCATATGAAAAAGTTTATTTATATGATGTTTTTGGGTTTTGTAGAGTTCCTATTTCACAAACTCAAAAACATCATCTTGTGGTTTATCCAGGGAAAGTAAATATAGAATTATTATATAATGAACTTTCTAAACCTTATGAAAATGGTGTTTTACAGTACCAATATAAGAAAGGAACAGATATGTCTGAAATTTATGATTTAAAGACATATTATCCTGGAGATGATATTCGTCATGTTCATTGGAAACTTTCTGCTAAAACAGGAGAAGTTTTATTAAAGGAAGGTTCTCATAATAGTAGTTTTGAAACTGTTTTACTTGTAGATATTGGTTTAAAAGATCAAACGAGTGAAATTGATAAACATGTTTTATCTAAATCGTTAGCTTTTGCAATGAGTATGTCTGAAAAGTTATTATTGAAAAATATAGGGCATTATGTTGCTTTATATGATCAAGGAAGTTTTTATTGGTTAGAAATGAATAGTCTTCAAGATTATTATCAAAACATGGAAAATTGGATTTCTAAAGGTATTACAAGTCAAGGTGGAGATGCACTTCATTTGTTTGCGAGTGAGCATTTAGATTTATATTTTACAAAGATGATTTATGTAACTGCTGGAGATTTTAATGAAGAGTTATCTAGATTAAATGATTTTTTGAGTATTAGTGCAATTACGATTAAAAATGATATTCAAAATGCACAAACAATCAAACATTTTCAAAATCAGTTATATGAATTACCATTAGATTCAATTGATCAAAATATGTATCATTTTGAAATATAAGGAGGTCAAATATGGAAAAAAATAAAAAAAATAGAATTATTTCTTTCATTGTGACCTTCTTTTATTCTTTAATGAGTGGTATCAGTTTTCTATGTTTTTATCATAATGTAGTAATAAGTTCTTGGTTATTAGAAATAATTGTGAGTATTGTTTTATTACTAGCTTTATCTTTGTTATCGTATAAAAAAATAAAAACAATTATTTTACCAATCATGATGACAATAATGATTGGAATTATTTATTCATTTCAAAGTTTTTATTATGGATTCTTTGGAATAATGAATTATATTATTGAATGTTATAATACAAAATTTGAAGATGCTAGAAATATGATGATGGCTGCTTCTATTACATCATCACATATACAAGCAATGAGTTTAGTAATTGTTATTTGGATGACTTATTATATTTATCATTCTATAAAGAAAGAAAAGTATACTGTGTTATCTATTCTTTTCTTTGTTTTATTTTCTTTTACATTATGGTTAGATTGTTTTTCTTTTGTAGGAGGCTCTTTATTTAGTATTAATGCTTTAATGGTATGGATGTATCATCAAAATAAAGTAATTAATACAAAAACAATTCAATGGTTTATTATTCTTTGTATTATCTTTGTTTCTCTTACGATACCAAGTTACCAAGATAATTTAACAATTGAACAAATTAAAGAAGATGTTTTACAACAAGTAGATGATCTTCGTTATGGTAAAGATAATTTACCTCAAGGTAATTTAAATAAGGCTTCTAGTATTCATAAAAATAATCAAGAGAGATTAGAAATAACAGTTTCACAAAGAAAGAATTTATATTTAAAAGGATTTGTAGGAAGTACATTAGAAAATAATCAATGGCAAGATTTGACAAAAGCAAGTTATAATGGTGAACATGAAGGTATGTTGAAATGGTTGAAAAAGAAGAAATTTTCTTCAACATATCAATATAACCTTTATCAAAAACTATCAAAGAATGATGATCAAAAACAAAATGTAACCATTAATAACGTAGCAGCAAATAAAAAATACTTATATACACCTTATTCAATTAATCAAAGTGATGTTACATCATCAAATATTCAAAAAGATTTAAATTTACAATCAATAGCCTTATTTGGAAGTAAAAGCTATAGCTATCAAGAAACTTCCTCTACTTCACCAAGTGAATTAATGGTTGGAAGTGATTGGTTAAATAATCCAAATGCTTCACAAAAAGAATATTTAGATACTGAATCTATCTATAGATCATTTGTTTATGAAAATTATCAAACGGTAGATAAAGGATTAGAAAAAACAATTTCTCGATTATTTGATCAAGATGATTTTGAAAACACAGGTATTTATTCTGTTTGTCAACATGTTAGAGATACAATGACAAGTTATTTAAAATATGATGATCAAATAAGTGATAAAGATAGTTTAGAGGATTTCTTAAATCAAAAAACAGCAGGTAATGATGTATTATTTTCGACAGTAGCAGTTGAAGCTTTTAGATATTACGATATACCAGCTAGATATGTAGAAGGTTATTATTTAAAAAGTGATGCAATTGATGATGAGGGAAATGCAACTTTAACCTCAAAAGATGGACATGCTTGGGTAGAAGTATATTTTGATGGTATGGGATGGTTACCAATTGATGTTACACCTGGTTATTATTATGATGTGTATACTTTAATGAATATGATCGCAACTCCTCAAGGAGAACAAAGTGATACAAATATTGAAAAAGGATATCAAGATTCTCAATCTGTTGATGATGGTCAAAATGGTGGCATGATTAACGATTTAATTGATCATGTTGGAAATTTAGGTATGATGTCTTTAGGGGTATTAACAATTGTTTGTGTAGTTATCTTTATTATATGGATTTTATTAGAATTATTAAGATTGATTTTAAATATAGGTGTTAAATATATTTATCATCATGCTTCTTCTAAAAATAAAACAAAATATTTATATAGTTTAATGGAAATGTATTTGAAATCTTATGGTATAGATTATCAATTGGGGTTAGATTCTATAGAAGTGGATGAGACTTTAGAAAAGATGGATTTGATTCATCAAGGTGATTTTTTAAGAGTTTGTAGGTTGTTTGAAAAGAGTTTTTATGGTGAAATAGAGTTAGAAGAATTTGAACTAAATATCATTATTCATTTTATTGTTTTATTGTATCAAAATCAAAAGGGATTAAAATGGTATAATAAGCTTAAAAGAAGATATACTATTTTATCTGGAAAAGATATTTATTTGAAATTAATAAGGCGTAATGAGGGTGATTAGGATGGATAAAAATGGGAAAATATTGATTGTTGATGATTCAAAAACTAATCGAGAGATTTTATCGGGAATATTAAGTGAATATCAAGTTATAGAAGCTAAAAATGGTTATGATGCTTTAGAATATATGAAAGCAGATAAAAATATTGCATTAGTATTATTAGATTTAATAATGCCTGAAATGGATGGCTTTGAAGTATTACATTATATGAATCAAAGCCATCTCATTGATGAAAAAGAAGTATTAATTATTTCTATTGATAAAGATAATAAAAGTATTGAAAGAGCTTATGAATTAGGGGTTTCAGGATATATTACAAGACCATTTTCTGCAGCTGTAGTATTAAAGAAAGCCAATAATATATTAGATCGTTATTATAGACAAAAAAAATTAACTGCACTTATTAATAAACAAATTTATGAAAAATATAAGAATAATGATATGATGATTATGATTTTAAGTCATATCGTTGAATCACGTAATGGGGAAAGTGGTTTACATGTTTTGCATATTAAAAAGCTAACAAAATTATTACTTGATATTTTAATTAAAAAGACAGACCAATATATATTATCATTAGATGATATGATTTCTATTGAAATGGCTTCATCTTTACATGATATAGGAAAGATAGTCATTCCAGAAGAAATCTTAAATAAACCATCCTCTTTAACAGATGAAGAAATGGAAATTATGAAATCTCATGCTTTGATTGGTGCTAAAATGTTAGATAGTTTACCATTTTATAATGATGAACCAATTGTTAAATATGGTTATCAAATATGTAGATGGCATCATGAAAGATATGATGGTCATGGTTATCCAGATGGTTTAAAAGGTGAAGAAATACCAATTGCTGCACAAGTTGTTTCAATTGTAGATGCTTATGATGCATTAATAAGTAAACGTGTTTATAAGGAAGCCTATAGTCATGAAGAAGCATTAGAAATGATTAAAGATGGTAAATGTGGTATTTTTAATCCGTTATTAGTAGAATGTTTAATGGAAATAGAACCAAATATTCAAAATGATTTAAAAATCAATGAATATCGAGAAGATAATGAATATTTTGAAGATCGTACACAAGAATATTTAAAAAATAAAGGATTAAATATTTCTAACTTGCTTTATCAAAACTTATATTTTGAAAAAATAAAATATGAATTCTATAGTGATTTATCAAATAATATTCAATTTGAATATTCAGTAGTACCTCCAGTACTAACATTATCTAAAAAAGATGCTTTATTATTAGGTATTCCTGAAAAAATAGTTGACCCATTAAGTAGTGAAACAATTAGTCAATTATTTGTCAATCATGATTTTGAATCATTTATTCATCAAGCAATTAATTTAGAAAAAGAAAAGAATCATTTTACAATGAAAACACAATTAAAAATCAATCATCAAATACAAGATGTTAAAATAACAGTCCGTGTAATATATGATGGTGAAGAAATATTAGGTGTATTAGGAAATATAGAATTATAGGAGAAAAGTTCATGGAATTAGAAGAATTATATAAAGAAGTTGGAGGTAACTTCGAAGATGTTAAAAGAAGATTATTTAATGAAGATTTTATTAAAAAGTTTGTATTAAAATTTAAAGATGATGATACATATCATCATCTTATTGAAACTTTTAATCAAGGAGAATATAAAGAAGCATTTCGTTATATTCATACTCTTAAAGGTACAAGTGTTAATTTAGGATTTGAAGATTTATATCAAGCAAGCTGTAATTTAACAGAATGTTTAAGAGATAAAGATAGTTTAAATGATGATGAACTTAAAAAAGCTCAAAGTCTTCTTGAAATGGTAAGTAAAGATTATCAAAAAGTGATTGATTTAATTGATCAAATCTAATTATGTGAAAAAAAGGTCGGTTTTGAGGGGATTTTGTTGCAAATTCCCTTTAAAAATATTATTATATATTTGTAAAGAAAAGAAAAAGGCAAAGCTGTTGAAAAACAGTGACGCAAAGCCCTAGGGTCTAAAGTACGTAAGTGCTATGATCGCCGGTTGCCCTAACCTATCAAGATATATTTTCGTATGTCTATAAGTTATAGCAACCACCAAAATAATAGGTGGTTTTTAACTGTCATAGGATTTCTTTAAAATATCATATCAAAGAGGGAGAAAAAAAAGAAATGATGAAAGAATTATTAAAGAAATTACAAAAAAAATCTAACAAAAAAGGTTTCACATTAGTTGAAATCATTGTTGTATTAGTAATCTTAGCTATCTTAGCTGCAATTGCTGTACCATCAGTATTAGGATATGTAAACGAAGCTAAAGAAGAAAGATATATCCAAGAAGCTAGATCAATCTATGTAGTAATCCAAACTGAAGAAGCAAAAGCAAAAGCTTTAACTACTGCTGGAGAAACAACTACAGTAGATTATGGTAAATCAACAGGTACAGGTGCTGATTACAAAGCTGAAGGTATTGTTGCAAAAGCTCATGAAATGACAGACTTAGAAGTTATTTCAATTACAGCACCTGATACAAATGGTAAGTATACACTTAAATGGAAAAGTGATGATAAAAAAACAATTACAGCTGATTTAACAAAAAATAAAGATGTTAAAATTACAGACAAACAATAATTATTGTTTTTTAGCCACTGAAACATTGGCGCTCTAAATAATCGAGTGCTTTAGCGAAATTCGCTCTAAATTATTAAGGG
>ERZ791864.1889-NODE-1889-length-12201-cov-3.557138_pt1 | contig 12201 bp, 10 predicted proteins | sample MGYA00510282_ERZ791864 | MGnify/ENA primary metagenome ERZ791864 (study PRJEB30046, sample SAMN00792087) | human gut metagenome | study: EMG produced TPA metagenomics assembly of the A metagenome-wide association study of gut microbiota in type 2... | reverse complement strand
AAATTACCGCCTTCCAAAAGGCCGAACCTTTATCCCCAAAATAAAAAATTATAAAAAAAGAGACCGTCAGACCAATAAAGTCCAACAGTCTCAAAAAAGAAAAAAACTCTTTTTATTCTTACACTTTCTTATTTATTCTTAACTTTCTCAAGCATCTCCTCAGCTCTCTCAATCTCACTCTTCTCATCCTTCGGAAGAACAATATTAAGAATAATAGCAAACACTGCTGCCGGAACAATACCGGAACCGCCGAAGATCAGGCTGATCGCCTGTGGCAGATGCACCAGGATCGCTGTATTGGAGCCAAGTCCATAACCAAGACCAAGTGCTACGGAAACGATCGTAACATTTCTCGGTCCGATCGGCCACTTGGTGATTAACTGGATACCGCTGACAACAATGGATGAGAACATCATAACAGCAGCGCCACCAAGAACACTCTGCGGCATGATGGAGATCAGTGCAGCAAGCTTCGGGAACAGTCCGCATGCGATCAGGAAGATTCCTCCTGTAGCGATACAGAAACGGTTTACAACCTTATTCATTGCAACCAGACCAACGTTCTGGCTGAAGGATGTGTTCGGAAGCACACCGAACAGTGCTGCGAAGGAAGATCCAAGTCCGTCACACATAACACCACCGGAAAGCTCTTTGTCTGTAGCCTCTCTTCCAAGACCACCCTCCGTGATTCCGGAAATATCACCAACTGTTTCAACTGCAGTTACAATAAACATGATCAGGATCGGCACGATCGCACGCGCGTCAAATACCCATTTTACAGGCATCAGTGCCGGTACCGCGAACCATTTTGCCTGAGCAACCTTGTCCCAGTTGAGAACCCAGGCCTTTGTAGCCTCCACAGTAGCACCTGTGTCATCTACATATGTAAATGTTGTAGGAAGTACCATAGCCATGATACTTACCAAAACGTATCCCACGATAATACCGATGAGGATTGAAGAAAAGCTTGTGAAGCCTTTTGTTCCATGCTTCAGTACAATGATCACGATCAGAACTACAAAGCCTACGAAAAGGTTTTCAAGAGAACCGTAATCCTTTGCGGAGCTTCCGCCACCGAAAGAGCTGATTCCCACACCGATCAGTGAAAGACCGATTGAAAGTACAACCGTACCTGTTACAACAGATGGGAAAAATTTTCTCAAGGGCTTCAGAAAGCTTCCCAGAACAGTCTCAAAAAGACCGCCGATAAAGCAGGCTGCCATGATCGCGCCGTAGGCTACGACACCATTTCCCATAACTCCGGCAACACTCTGACATACGCCGATGAAGCCTGAACTTGTTCCCATAACGATAGGAAGCTTGCCACCGACCGGTCCGATCGTAAAGACCTGTACAAGTGTAACAATTCCTGCGATCAGCATTGCATTCTGAAGTAATGCAACCTGAAGATCCCCTCCTGCTTCGATCCCGCAGGCTGCCGTAATGATCAGAAGCGGGGTAAGGTTACCCACAAACATGGCAAGCACGTGCTGCAGTCCAAGGGGAATTGCCACCTTAAGAGGCGGGCGTCCGTCCAGCTCATAAGGGCTGGCTGTGTTTTTCTCCTGTTTTTCCATAATGAATCCATCCTTTCTTTCCCTATGTCCTGACGATAACATAAAAAAGAAGGCAGTTATACCCACTGCTGAATATAACCGCCCTGTTATCTGTCAGTACACGTATCGTGTCTCTTCTGTTTCGACACTCTTATCTGAACTGTTATTTCAGACTCCTGAAAAACGGGTTCATTATACAGTATCCCAACATCTATATCAAGTATTAATTAACAAGTTGTTGATTTTTTTGCAGCTTTTTTTGCCTGGCTCTCACTCCAGAGCTCATCTGCCTGTTTTTTCCATACCTCTGCATAGTGATCACACTTTGCACAGAGATGCTCCGCTGTTTCCGGTGACTGAAGATCTGTAGATTTCGCTCCTGCACGCTCAACCATCTTGCGGAGAAGTTCAGGATTTTCAAGCATCGGACATGGACGAAGCATGTTCTTATTGAACGGCTGACCTTTGTGATACTCCATAAAGATCGGACTCTTCAGTGCATCAAGGAGTGTACATTCTTTAATGTTCGCATTGGAGAAATGAATGAATACACAAGGATCCACGTCTCCGTTTGCATTGATATGGAGGTAACGACGGCCACCTGCGATACATCCGCCTACATACTCTGCATCGTTCTGGAAGTCCATAGTGAAGAGAGATTTTGTGGCACGGAATCTGCGGACGCTGTCATACATTTTGATTCTCTGCTCCGGTGTGGGGAGGAGATCTGCTGCTGCATCATTTCCAACCGGCATATAGTGGAAGAACCATGCAAAATAAGCTCCGCACTCGATCAGATGATCAAAATACTCCTCACTGCTTACTGCATCTACGTTTGCGGATGTGTAGCATGTGGAAACACCGAACGGAAGTCCGTGGCTCTTCAGAAGCTCCATAGCATGCATAACCTTCTGGTATACGCCATCTCCACGACGTCCGTCTGTAGTTGCCTCTGTTCCCTCAAGGCTGATAGCCGGAACAAAGTTTTTCACACGGAGCATTTCCTGACAGAATTCTTCGTCAATAAGAGTTCCGTTTGTGAAGGAAAGAAACTCGCAGTCCGGATTCATCTCACAGATCTTAATGAGATCCTTTTTGCGGACCAGTGGCTCACCGCCTGTGTAGATGTACATATAGGTTCCCAGTTCTTTACCCTGTTTTACGATAGAATCGATGGTCTCAAGATCCAGGTTCAGCTTGTGGCCATACTCTGCTGCCCAGCATCCTGTGCAATGAAGGTTACATGCGCTGGTAGGATCAAGAAGAATTGCCCACGGTACATTGCAGTCATTCTCTTCTGATACCTTTTCCTGCGTTGCGCTTCCCTTAAGACTGGCATTTACAATAAAGTTGCGGAAAAATGTCTGGCGTACGCCGGCATCCAGCTGATACATACGAAGGATCAGCTGATACCAGTTGTCCTTTGCCTCGATGGAATGACGGATAGCATTTCTCTGTCCTGCATACCAGCCATCCGGTGTTACTTTATCAACCATTTCCATGATCTTCGGTATGTTTGTCTCCGGATCCTTCTCAAGATAATCCAGTGCTTTTGTTACGGTAGCTGCGATCGCTGCCTGTTTTGCTTTGTCTACGATTCCCATACTCTATTTCCTCCTATGTTATTATCTAAAGTGATTGGTTATTTTTATGTTTATGTTTAAAGCCGACTCTTGATGATCTTGATCGTCAGAATCCCGACCCATAGATTGAGGATCCCTTCCAGTAAAATGGAAAATCCTACCAACACCATCATCATAGCTGCTGCTTCAAATGGTCTGATAAAAACCAGAACTCCGATCACTCCGGTGACCAATGCGATCAGCAGGATCTGCCACCACAACGCCAGACCGAATCTCTTCGCATCTACAGACATCTGGATCTTAAACAGGGCATCTGCCAGGATCAGGATTCCGAACACGGAAAAAATAAGATCCACTGCGAAATTTTTTCTGGCTATCAGGATCACTCCCACTGCCATCAGCAGGATCCCGAAAGCCAGATCAAACTGAAATGCCAGACAGAAAGCATCTCTCGTGAAATATCCGCTGATCTTAATAGCTCCGTACAGGATCAGCATGATTCCCATAAGCACGCACAGCATTTTTACAGAGCTTTTGGGCCTTGCCATCAGAAAAATACCCAGCACACAGAACAGTAATGACATGACGATGTAGATGTTTTTTACAAGCTTCAGCTGTTTCAGGTCATCCATACGTTCCCTCCTTGATAATTTTTTCTCATTTATTGTACTGAATTATACATCCCTGTGTCGTTTAAAAAAACAGACAAAAAAGAGCCAGTGCCTAAATTTCAGACACCAGCTCAAAATTAACCGTTTCTATACCTTAATAAAATTCGAGGACATTCCTGTTCTACACTAAATGGATATTTTTAATCTTCATTTAGTTGAAATCATAGCTTTTATTTCAGATTTTTGTACTGACTCTCAAGGCTCTTCTCGTAAATATACTCCAGCTTATGCATATCTGACAGGATATCATAATCCATATCATGCCGTAGCCAGTCCAGGATCACTCCCACAAATACACATTTATAATACCGGCTTATAAGATGCCTATCTTCCTGATCCATTTCAAAGTCTCCGACCGCCCTGTTGATCAGCTCCTCCACCACACGCTCTGCGGCATGATCCAGATAATCGGCAAATACATCCCTCTGGATCGAGCGGTACAGATGTATCATGGCTTTTTTGTTCTTCTGAACTGCGTTGACAAGGATTTCCATACAGTCGCTGACTGATTCCGGTACTTTCTGATCCTTCAGAATGTCATTCAGCTCTTCCTTTACCATTGCTTCCACTGCATCCGGAATATCTCTGAAATGGTAGTAAAATGTATTCCTGTTTACTCCACAGCGTTCCACAATGTCCTTTACCGTAATCTTGGACAATGGTTTTTCGTTCATAAGTTCCGTCAGTGTATGCAGTATGATCTGTCTTGTAAAACCTGGCATTTTCTCTCCCCCATCACAAGCTTTCCTCGGGTTATTTCCTTATTATGTCATAAAAATAACATACTTTCAAGCAACAACATGTTCGAAAATGTCCATAAATCCCCGGAGATCTTTCTCCCGATAACTGTCCCATGACCTGGCTGAACAAGGTTTTGTCAGATCTCTTCTTTCTGTTCCTGCACTTTTTTCTCTGGCTGAACATGAACGATTCCCTCCACAACGGTATGGTTTCTGACCTGATTTACCACAATATCCAGGTTTTTCCAGCTGCATCGGAACTGTTCTCCGTCCTCCGGTACACGTTCCAGAACTCCGCAGACAAAGCCGCTGAAAGTATCATATTTTTCTACAGGAAGCTCCACATTTATGACCTCTGCCACATCATCCAGGATCGCTCCTCCCTGTATTTTCCAGATATGTTCTCCTGTCTTCTCAATATCATCCGGCTTCGGCAGATCTGTCCTGTCGTCAATATCTCCCACCAGCGTCTCCACAAGATCATGCAGAGTGACAATTCCTACAAAGCAGCCATATTCATCCAACACTACTGCAAAATAATCCCGTTTTTCCCTCATTTCCCGGAAGATCAGGTTGGCACGCATGGATTCCGGTACAAAAAACGGCGAATAACAGGCATGATGCAGAACAGCTTCTCTGGATCTGTCATCCAGGCGGAAATAATCTCTGGTGTCCAGAATATGGATAATATCATCTTGGTCTTCCCCGCATACCGGATAAAAGGTGTGACGGTTCTCTCTGATGATCCGTTCCCATTCCTCATCAGAGTCTTCCATATAGAGGACAACCACATCTCTTCTGTGTGTACAGATCTCATCTGCCGCAGTATCATCCAGGTCAAAAACATTCTGGATCATCTCGCTTTCTTCCTGCTGGATGCTGCCCTGTTCATTTCCCTCTGTAAGCAGCATACGGATCTCTTCCTCTGTGGCCTGCTCCTCTTTTTCTTCCGGTTTGATTCCCATCAGATACAGCACACCATTGGCAGTTACTGTCAGAAGTGCAGTAGCCGGCCAGACTGCGATCATCGCGATCTTAAGAAGTCCTGCCAGACGCAGAGACAGCTCATCCGGATTTTTCATTCCCAGACGTCTTGGCACCAGTTCTCCGAACAGAAGACTTACATAGGAAAGCAGTATGGTCACAATGATCATGCATACGATCTTCAGAACATTCTGTGGTACATCTATCCCTGACCTTATCAGTGCCTCTGTCATCGGCTGTGCAAAATATTCTGCCGCAAAAGCGCTCTGCAGAAATCCTGCCGTAGTTACCGTTACACGGATCGCTGTCATAAAATGTGCCGGCTGTTCTGTAAGCTTTATCAAAATCTGCGCCCGGTGATCTCCCTCTTCTGCCAGCTCCTTCATCTTCGCTTCATTCATGGACAGAACCGCCATTTCCGCACCTGCGAAAACAGAATTCAGAAAGATCAGGAACACCAGTAAAACAATTGCCTGTATCATATTTTTATTCCCCTCAGTATAGTCGTCCGGAATTATCCCGAACCAATTATAATACAGAAAGCGGACCGTTATCATCCGCTTTCCTGTTGCTTACTCTGATTATTATTACATAAGATAGCATAACCCTTCCGGTCTGTCAAACCATCAACCTCCAACCAGCAATATACTATGATATAAAAAGCAGCAGATACATACAACAGAACGGCCTTTCATCTTCCACTCTGCTGCATGCCTATGAACATCATCGCTGCACGACCTATGTTCACTCTGCTGCTTCCTTTTCCATATGATGTTTCGGAAATTCCATAATGATCTCGGTTCCCTGTCCCGGTTCACTGTTAAGCCACAGCCTGCCGTTCAGAGTTTTTACCCCGTGCTTCACAATGGAAAGGCCAAGGCCGGTTCCGCCGATTTCCTTGGAATGGCTTTTGTCCACCCGATAAAAGCGTTCAAAAATGCGTTCCTGATCTTCCTTCGGAATACCGATCCCTGTATCCCGCACATTCACGCGAACTGCATCCTCGCCATCCTTCAGTCTCACAAAGACCTCTCCACCCCGGCGGTTATATTTGACAGCATTATCGCAGACATTATAGAGAACCTCTTCCATGATCGTCGGCACTGTATCCAGCACTGTACTTCCGCCTTCCATATACATATGCACTTCCTGCTTTTCGGCAGCTTCATGTAAGGTAGAAAAAATATCATGAGTCAGACTGTAAAGATCCAGTTTTTCCCACTGATACGGCAATCCGCCCTCATCCAGACGGGAGATCCGGATCACATCCCCAACCAGACGGATCAGTCTCTGCGCTTCCTTATAAATGCGTCCTGCAAAAACCTTCACATCCTCATCCTTCACAAATCCGTCCTGCATGATCTCAGCAAATCCAGAAATGGAAGTCAGCGGCGTTTTCAGTTCATGGGAAACATTGGCGGAAAATTCTCTTCGCAGCTGTTCCCTTTCTACTTTTTCGGTCACGTCCACCAGAAGGATCACCGCACCCTCTGTTTTGTTTTCTCTTGTGACAGGATTGGCGATCACCTGAATCTCACTGCCATCTAGACGAAGGATCTTGTTCTCATGCTTTCCCTCAAGGACCTGCCCAACGACACCTCGAAACTCCTCCGAGCGGTTCAGAAGATATACACTTTCTCCTGTTTTGATCTCCTTTACCTTAAGAAGCTTTCCCACACTGGAGTTGACAGAAAGTACCATGGTATAACGGTCGATCACAAGAAGTCCCTCCTGCATGTTCTCCGTGATAATAGAAAATTCTTTCTGCTGTCTTCTGGCTGCCTCAAGCTGCAGACGGATCTGCCGGCTCTGTCTGCTGATCTTGCTGAGAAGCGGCTGTACCTCATCATAGGCATCATTCTCATCCGGATGCTCCAGATCAAGCCCATTAAGAGGTTCCACAACCTTCCCGGAAAGCCTGGATGCAAATACGCCGGACAGGAGCAGCATAAGTATCAGAACTGCAACAAAAGGCGGAAGCAACTGCAGGAGCAGCATCCATACAGAAGCCTGGTTACTGGAAACTCTCAGCACATTGCCATTTTCAAGGCGTACTGCATAATACATTGTTTTTTCGGAAAGCGTGGATGACATTCTTTCATCCGCACCTTCTCCGTTGATCTCTGCTTCACGGATCTCCTTGCGATGTCCGTGATTATCCATGCTTTCCACATTTGCCTCATTGTCGTAGATAACTTTTCCACTTTCATCCACATAAGTGATCCTGGAATCCTCATCATTCAGCTTCTTTAGATAATCTGTCCCGGTACTTTCCACACCTCTGGAAATATACACGGCTTCTTTCTTCAGCTCACCCATCAGCTGTCCCTGAAAATAGTGATAAAGGATCCCCACGACAAATGCCAGTCCCAGTACTGTGATCAGTGATGAAACCAGCATGATATACTTAAATATTTTTTTACTCAAAGCTCAGCCCTTTCCTTTCTCCGAAATCTATATAGCATTTTACAAAAGCAATGTAAAAATAATCATCTGAAAAAAGTTAAATCCTTGTAAATTTCATCACATTATAAAAAGTGCTGTGATATCCTTTCAATACCACAGCACTTTTTTTGCAATAATGCAACTCTTTACAATCTGCTCTTACTTATTTCTATTCCTCAACAAAATAGTTATCTGTATGACTGGAACCGCTTCTGTGGTTTCCTGTGATGGAATATTCCACCCACTCTGCAATGTTCACAGCGTGATCACCGATACGCTCGAAATATTTTGCAGCCATAAGGATATCCAGACCGATGCTTGCATCCGGCTTTCCGTTATTCAGAACCTCGGCCAGCTTTTCCTTAATATCATTGAAGGCATCGTCCACCCTATCATCATCGTCAATAACCTTTCTGCAAAGCTCAAGATCACCCTTTACAAAGGCATCGATGCTTTCTGTAACCATCCGGACAGTATCCTCTGCCATCTTCCGGATATTAATGATATCTCCGGTAACTGCTTTGTCCTCGATATGCTTGGAAAGATCCGCAATATCTGCTGCCTGATCACCGATGCGTTCCATATCGGAGATCATCTTCAGCGCTGCGGAAATGGATCGCAGATCTCCGGCTACCGGATGCTCATGAAGAAGAAGCTTCATGCAGAGATTTTCGATCTCTCTTTCCTGTGCATCGATCTCTTTTTCCGCCTCAAAGATCTTGCCAATGAGAGTCATCCCGCCTTCACCCTGAATAGCTTTGGCAGAAAGTGAAATTGCTTTTTCACAGAGACTTCCCATGGTGATCAGTCCCACGTGAAGCTCTTCCAGCTGTCTTACAAAACGTTCTGACATAATATCAACCAAACCTTCCTGTAATATAATCCTCTGTACGCTTATCTGCCGGCATGGAGAACAGTTTGTCTGTATCCGCAAATTCCACAACCTCACCAAGAAGGAAAAATGCTGTCTTGTCGGAGATACGGGTTGCCTGCTGCATGTTATGTGTGACCATGACAATGGTGTAATCCTTTTTAAGCTCTACTGCCAGATCCTCGATCTTGGAAGTGGAGATCGGGTCCAGGGCAGATGTGGGCTCATCCATAAGAAGCACCTCCGGCTGTACTGCCAGGGCACGGGCAATGCAAAGACGCTGCTGCTGTCCGCCTGACATTCCAAGAGCACTTTTTTTCAGGCGGTCCTTGACCTCATCCCAGATGGCTGCATCCCGGAGCGATTGTTCCACGATCTCGTCCAGCTTCGCCTTGGAACGGATACCGTGAGTCCTCGGGCCGTATGCAATGTTATCATAAATGCTCATTGGGAACGGATTGGGCTTCTGGAATACCATACCCACACGTTTACGCAGAAGATTCACATCCATATCCCCGTAAATATCTTCCCCGTCAAGCTCTACCTTTCCTGTGATGGTACAACCTTCCACAAGGTCATTCATACGGTTTAAGGATTTCAGAAGTGTGGATTTACCGCAGCCGCTTGGTCCGATAAATGCTGTGATCTCCTTTTCCGGGATCTCCATATTGATTCCCTTCAGGGCATGAAAGCTTCCGTAATGGAGATTCATATTGTCAATTGAAATTTTTGTATTTTCACTCATGATCGATCATTATCCTTTCGCAATTTTTCTGGCTACCAGACCGGACAGTCCGTTGATAACAAGTACAAATGCCAGAATGACTACTGCTGTTGCAGATGCCTGGTTTACATGAAGTCCCTCACTGGAAAGCACATACATGTGAAGTGCCAGGGTACGTCCAGAACCCATCAGGCTGTTTGGAACTGCCGCAACAGTACCGGAGGTATAAAGAAGTGCTGCAGTCTCACCTACCACACGTCCGATGGCCAGGATCACACCTGCCAGGATTCCGGGAACTGCGGAGGGAAGTACGATCGTAAAAATAGTACGGAGCTTGCCTGCTCCAAGTCCGAAGCTTGCCTCACGGTAAGAATCCGGAACAGATTTCAGTGCTTCCTCAGCGGTACGCATGATCAGGGGAAGTACCATGATCACCATAGTCAGCGCACCGGAAAGAAGAGACATGCCCCAGTGCAGTGCAGTTACAAAGAACAGCATACCGAACAGACCATATACGATGGATGGAATACCGGAAAGTGTCTCTGCGGTAATACGGATCAGCTTTACAAAACGGCTGCCTTTTTTTGCATATTCCACAAGGAAGATCGCTGCAAAGATTCCTACCGGAGCGGCAATCGCCAGAGATACCAGTGTCACAATCAGGGTATTGATCAGTGACGGGAGAAGGGAAACGTTCTCTGAGGTATAGGTAAGGCTGAACAGACTTGCATTCAGATAGGGAATACCTTTTACAAGCACATAGCCGATCAGGAAGAACAGCAGTGCAAAAGTGATCACTGCTCCCAGCAGTGTGAGAAATGCCAGGACTCCTGCACCAGGATGTCTTGCATAAGACTTCAGCTGGTCTCCTATGGTAAGTGTATTTCTTTTTTTCATGGTTGTTTCTGCCGCAGGATCTGCAGTTACTGATACGTTAGTTTGCATACTCCGCCCTCCTGTTCAGCAGTGAAAGACTTAAGTTGATGATCAGGATAAATACAAAGAGTACAACTCCTGTTGCGATCAGTGCTTCTCTGTGAAGTCCTGATGCATATCCCATCTCTGTTACGATGTTTGCAGTCATGGTACGGACACCCTGAAGAAGTCCCTTCGGCATACGTGGCTGGTTTCCGGCTACCATGATCACGGCCATGGTCTCACCGATGGCACGTCCGATCCCAAGGACAACGCCTGCCAGGATTCCTGACTTTGCTGCCGGAAGCATAACAAAGAAAATGCTTCTTTCTTTTGTTGCGCCAAGCGCAAGTGAGCCTTCATAATAGCTTTCCGGAACGCTTCGTACTGCCGATTCCGTAACTCCGATGATCGTCGGAAGGATCATGATTCCCAGAAGGATACATGCTGCCAGCATACTGCTTCCGGTTCCTCCGAACAGCTGGCGGATCAGCGGTACCAGGAGAACCAGACCAAAATAGCCATATACGATGGATGGAACGCCTGCCATAAGCTCAATACCGGATTTCAGTGGTTTATAGATTTTTTTCGGGCAATATCTTGCCATAAATACGGATGTAAAAAGTGCGATCGGAACTCCGATAAGGATTGCTCCTGCAGTTACATAAATACTTGCCACGATCATTGGCAGGATTCCGAATTTATCGTTTGTTGGTCTCCATTCTGTTCCGAAGAGGAATTTTAAGGGACCAATCTTTCCCATTGCAGGAAGGCCGTTTGCAAAAAGAAACACACAGATAAGAAATACTGCGAGAACCGATGCACAGGCCGCAATGAGAAAAACGACCTTCATGGCCTTTTCTCCTAAATGATTCATAAGACACCTTTCTCTCTGTTCCAGTGGATATCCACTGTGCTGATATATAACGGAGCGGCTTTCCTGACCTTGTCATGATCGCCGCTCTTTGTAAGATACTTCAATCGTTTTTTATCCGGGAATTTATTTGGTCACGTCTTCCCAGTCTGTGATATCACCTGTGAAGATGGATTTTACCTGGTCACTTGAAAGCTCCTCAAGGTCATTGTCGTTATTTACGATGACTGCGATACCATCTTTTGCGATCTCTGTAGCTTTAACACCTTTCTCTGTTTCCTCGTCCTTCAGCTCACGGGATGCCATTCCGATATCACATACACCCTCTGTTGCGCTGTTGATTCCTGTTGTGGAGTCGCTGACCTGAACTTCTACTGTGATGTTTTTGTTTGTTTTCTGATATGCCTCCGCAAGCTTCTCCATTACAGGTCCTACGGAAGAAGATCCCATAACTACGACTTTGCCTTTTGCATCTCCGGCTTTGTATGCCTCTGCTTTTTCATCTACTTTGATGTAGCCTTCTTTTTCGATGATGTCCTGTCCGTCAGAGCTCATGATGTAGTTGATGAAATCCTGTGCTGCATCGCTGAGCTTGTCGCCTGTTACGATGTTGAACGGACGTGCTACCTTGTATGTATCATCTGCAACGTTCTCTGCTGTTGCCTCTGCTCCGTCGATCTTTACTGCTTTTACTGTATCGTTGAGGGAACCAAGGGATACGTATCCGATAGAGTTCTCATCGCCTGCTACTGTGGTCAGCATTACATCTGTGTTATTTGTGATGCTTGCTTCCTGTGTTGTCATATCTACTTTCTCGCCGTCTTTTTCTTCTTCGATC
>ERZ791864.1886-NODE-1886-length-12210-cov-3.294364_pt1 | contig 12210 bp, 9 predicted proteins | sample MGYA00510282_ERZ791864 | MGnify/ENA primary metagenome ERZ791864 (study PRJEB30046, sample SAMN00792087) | human gut metagenome | study: EMG produced TPA metagenomics assembly of the A metagenome-wide association study of gut microbiota in type 2... | reverse complement strand
TTTTCCTGCTACGGCACCCGTGAATCTGCCGAAGCCATGACTCCGAAGGCTGCTTACGAAGCATTTCAGCAGCTGCTCCGGACGGCACAGATCGAGATCTACTTTGTGGGACCGGAAGCTGTTCCCCAGCTGGCGGACACCCTGCGGCAGGCTTTCGCTGCCATTGCCGACCGGAAGCCGGTTCCCGTTTCGTTCCTGTCCCCCAGCCCCTGCAAGCCGGAGCCTGTCACCGTGCGGGAAGCCCTGCCGGTCAACCAGTGCAAAATGGTCATGGGCTGGAAAACCAGCTATACCGACCGGTATGCCCTGAAAATGATGACTATGCTCCTCGGCGGCACACCCAGTTCCAAACTGTTCGCCAACGTGCGGGAAAAGATGAGCCTTTGCTACTACTGTGCGGCAAACTTCAACGAGTGCAAGTCGTTCATGCAGGTGGACAGCGGCATTGAAACCGAAAATCTGGAAACTGCCGAAACTGCCATTGCGGCACAGCTGGAAGCCATTTGCAGCGGCGACATTTCGGACGAGGAAATGCACAGCACCATGATGACCATTCACAACACCCTCTGCGGTGTGGGCGATACTGCCAGCAGCTATATTGCATGGTATTTCGGGCAGTTCTGCCGCGGCACCAAGCTGACACCGGCGGAAGAAGAAGAACGTTACCGTCAGGTCACCAGGGAGGACATCATTGCGGCAGCAAAGTCCATGCAGCCGGATACCGTTTATATTATGGAATGCAAAGAACAGGAGGCGGAATAACATGGCAGAAACCACGAAAAAAACGATTGTTTCCCCCCAGACCGGTGACAAGTACACCCATATCCACCACAAAAGCGGACTGGAGATCTTAGTCTGCGAAATGGAGGGCTACAGCACCACCGAAGCCATGTTCGGCACAAAGTACGGCTCGATCAACACCCAGTTCAAGACCGCGGCGGACAAGGACTACTGCACCGTGCCGGAGGGCATCGCCCACTTCCTGGAACACAAGCTGTTCGAGAACGAGGACTGCGACGTGTTCGACCTGTACGCCAAGACTGGTGCCAACGCCAACGCGTTCACCTCGTTCGACAAGACCTGCTATTTCTTCAGCTGCTCTGACAACTTCAAGGCTTCGCTGGAGATCCTGCTCTCCTTTGTCCAGTCGCCGTACTTCACGCCGGAAAGCGTTGCCAAGGAACAGGGCATCATCGGGCAGGAGATCCGCATGTGCGATGACGACCCCGGCTGGCGGGTATTCTTCAACATGCTGTGCGGCTTGTACCAGAAGCATCCGGTTCGCATCGACATCGCCGGCACCATTGAGAGCATTGCGGAAATTACAGACGATCTGCTGTACCGCTGCTACCGCACGTTCTACAACCTCCACAACATGGTACTGGCAGTTGCCGGAAAGTGCACGGTGGACGAGGTGCTGGAGGTTGCCGACCGGCTGCTGAAGCCCTGCGAAGACCAGAAGCTGGAAACCGTCTTTCCGGAGGAAACACTGGACATTGTACGGGAGGAAACGGTGGAATCTGCCGCAGTGGGACAGCCGCTGTTCAATCTGGGCATCAAGTGCCAGCCGCGGCAGGGACTGGACAATCTCCGTGCGGAAATGCTGGCGGACATCACCATGCAGACCTTGTCCGGCAGTTCCTCTCCCCTGTATCAGGAAATGCTGCAAAGCGGACTGGTCAACGAGAGTTTCTCCAGCGAGGTCTTTAACGGCGACGGGTTCTTTACCATGATCTTCGGCGGCGAATCCCGCGACCCGCAGGTGGTGCGGGAGAAGGTCACCGCGGCAATTCTGGACGCACAGAAAAACGGGCTGGACGAGGTCATGTTCAACGAGTCCAAAAAGTCCGCATACGGGGAACTGGTGCGGAAGCTGGGCAATGTTTCCGCCGTCACCAACACGCTGGTAGCAGCTCACATGGCTGGCTGCGGACTGTACGACCCCATGCAGGTGCTGTCTGAAATGACACTGGACGACTGCAACCGTTTCCTGCGGGAAGAAGTCAATGTCCGCCGCATGAGCCTGTCTGTCATCACACCGGCAGAATAATCCAAAGGAGCCGAAAACATATGGCAACTGAAACAATCGAGACACTGGACTACAACGAGATCGTTTTCCCGAAGCTGGGCATCGATCTCCACGTCAACAGCACCGCCTTTTCGATCGGCGGGCTGGACATTCAATGGTACGGCATTCTCATCACGCTGGGGCTGGTGCTGGCAATGATCTACGCGTTCACCCAAGTGAAAAAGTACGGGCTGAATCCGGACCGCGTGCTGGACTGCATCATCGGCGGCATCATCGGCGGTGTGGTAGGTGCCCGTGCCTACTACGTGCTGCTGAACTGGAGCGACTACGCCGGCGACTGGAAAAGCATTTTCAACATTCGCGGCGGCGGGCTTGCCATTTACGGCGGCATCATCGGCAGTCTGCTGGTGGGCTTTCTGGTGGCAAAGATCCGCAAGGTGAAGTTCCTCCCCCTGCTGGACATCGTGGGCATCGGATTCCTGCTGGGACAGGGCATCGGCCGCTGGGGCAACTTCTTCAATCAGGAGGCGTTCGGCTGCAACACCGACAGCCTGTTCGGCATGTCCGGCGGACGGATTCAGGAGTGGATCACCGACCAGTACCCCTCTACCACCTATTTCGCCAACTTCGGCACCACGCTGGACGCTTCTCAGCCGGTACACCCCTGCTTCCTGTACGAATCCCTGTGGTGCCTGCTGGGCTTTGTGCTGCTGGCGATTTTTGCCAAGAAAATTCGCCGGTACGACGGACAGATCTTCCTGATCTATATCTGCTGGTACGGTGCAGAGCGTGCCGTGGTGGAGAGCCTGCGGACAGACAGTCTGGTAATCGGCAACGTCCGCGTGTCGCAGATACTGGCGATCGCCTGCGTGGTGATTTCCATAATTCTGCAAATCGCAATTGGCACCAAGGTGAAACGCATGGGCGTGGACTACCGCATGTACAAGGACACCAACGAATCCAAGCAGATGCTGGCAGAATATGAGGCTGCCAAATTTGTGAAAGAGCCGGAGGACGTCACCAACGAGGACACCGCTTCGGCAGACGAAATGGCAGAAACAGATACGACAGATTCTTCAGAATCGGACGAAACACCAGCAGAAACTGATACCAACCAAACGGAAAAGGAGTAAATAACCATGGCAAAACTGATTTCGGGCAAGGAAGTTTCCACCCAGATTCGCCAGAAAATTCGGGAACAGGCACAGCAGCTGCGGGAGGACCGCGGCATTCAGCCGGGGCTTGCCGTGATTCTGGTGGGCAATGATCCGGCATCGCAGATCTATGTTCGCAACAAGCAGAGAGCCTGCGAGGAAGTAGGCTTTCACGCATTCGAGTATAAGCTGAACGAAAACGCAACGGAAGAACAGCTGCTGGATCTGATCGGCGTGCTGAACAAGGACAACAAAGTACACGGCATTCTGGTACAGATGCCGCTGCCGGATCACCTCGATGAACAGCTGGTCATCAAGACCATTTCCCCGCTGAAAGATGTGGACGCATTCCACCCCATAAACGTGGGCAAGATCATGATCGGCGACTACGACTTCCTCCCCTGCACACCGGCGGGTGTTATGGAACTCATTGACAGCACCGGCGTGGAGATCGACGGCAAGAACTGCGTGGTTGTCGGCAGAAGCAACATCGTGGGCAAGCCCATGGCAATGCTGCTGCTCCACCGGAACGCAACTGTTACCATTTGTCATTCCCACACCAAGAACCTCAAGGAGGTTTGTGCATCGGCGGATATTCTGGTCAGTGCCGTGGGAAAGGCACACTTCATCACCGCGGACATGGTGAAAGAGGGTGCGATCGTGATTGACGTGGGCATGAACCACGACGAAAACGGCAAGCTTTGCGGTGACGTGGAATTCGCCGAAGTGGAACCCAAGGCAAGCTATATCACACCGGTTCCCGGCGGTGTGGGACCGATGACCATTACCATGCTGATGAAAAACACCCTGCGTGCAGCAGAAATGAAACAGAAGTAATTTCAATCCCCTATATCAAAAACGCCCCTCCGGTGCACTTGCCGGAGAGGCGTTTTTTGATATGCTGCATCTTGCCGCCGCAGGGTGACATGCCATAACACAAAAGAGCCACTGCCCGAAAGCAATGGCTCTTTCTATGAACAACAAATTTGAAATGCGATTATTCCTTTACGCCGCCCAGTGCTACACCAGCAACGATGAATCTGGACAGAATCAGGTAGATCACAATGATCGGGATAACAGACAGTGCAACTGCAGCGTACTGTGCACCCAGATTAGGGTGCTTATCCTGACCCAGAACGCTCTGGATCATGATCGGCATTGTGAAACGCTTTTCATTGGAAATGATGATCATATTCTGTGTATAGAAGTTGTTCCAGTTCTGTACGAACGCGAAGATCGCCTGTACTGCAATTGCCGGTTTGCACATCGGAATTGCAATGGTCAGGAAGGTGCGGAACTCGCCGCTTCCGTCGATACGGGCAGCTTCTACGATGTCCAGCGGGAAGGAAGACTTCATATACTGACGCATATAGAATACAACGGCAGGTGCTGCGATTGCAGGAATGATCAGCGGAATGTAGCTGTTTGCCAGACCCAGAGTACCTACCATGAACTTTACGAAACCGGTAGATGTAACCTGGATCGGGATCATCATAACTGCCAGAATAAACGTATATGCACCGTCACGGATCTTGAAATCGTAAACGGTCAGACCATAAGAGGTCAGTGCGGAGAAGAATACGGTCAGAACTGTGGTACAGCCTGCAATGATCAGGGAGTTCCGGTAGCCCAGCCAAACATTGAAGTTCGGTGACTGCGGAAATTCACCACCGGCAATATTCTTGATATTGGTCATCAAGTCACCGCCCGGCAGGAACTGCAGCGGCTGAGAACGCAGTGCAGCGTCCCCGTGGGTTGCGTTCATGATCATGATGTACAGCGGAACCAAGCAGATCAGTGCCAGCAGAATGCAGACAATGAAGCAGCCAGCCGATTTCAGCCTTTGCACCAGAATGTAATTGTCCTTAACACCAACGTTTTCCATTATGCACCCAGACCTCCATTCTTAGCCAGCTTCTGCTGTTTCTTGTATTCCTTGACCAGAGCCTTACGCTCCTGCTTCTTCCGATGCTCGTCTTCATCACGGTTCATACGGAATACGAGAATACCCAGAGCCGCAGTGATGATAAACAGAATTACGGAAGCGGCACCGGCAATGCCGTAGTCAGGCTGGTGAACCTTTGCACCGGCACGGAACTGTTCATAAACGAATACCGCAACGGTACGCAGGTTTACGTTGATTTTACCTGCACCTGTGTGATACAGATACGGAATATCGAACATCTGCAAACCACCGATCATGGAAGTGATCAGGGTATAAACAACCATCGGTCGCAGCAGCGGCAGGGTTACCTTACGGAGCACCTGACCACTGGAAGCACCATCGATCGCAGCAGCTTCGAACAGAGAGGGGTTGATACCCATGATACCAGACATCATCATGATCATGGTATTACCAAACCATAGCCATGTCTGAATAAACATAACGATGCCGCGGCTCCAAACAGCAGATGCTTCGAAGCTTACCGGATCGCTGCCTGCATTCAGCAGCAGTGTGTTGATTGCGGACAGCTGACTGTTGGAAATAAAACGCATGAACAGAGCTGCAACAGATGCAGCGGTGATGATATTCGGCAGGTACATAACGACCTTAAAGAAGCCCACGCCCGGAATGTGCAGTTTCGAATCGGTAAACCAAACCGCCAGCAGCAGGGACAGCAGGATCTGCGGAATAAAGTTACCAAACCACAGAATGATCGTGTTTTTGAACGAAGTCAAAAACAGCTCCTGCATTGCCTTTGCACGACGACCCATTCCTTCACCGGAACCGAACAGAATGGTAGCATAGTTGTCGAAGCCGACAAATGTGCCCGCATCTGCACCGTTACCCTGAAAGCTCAGGATAAAGGTCTGGATCAGCGGCCAGATCTGGAAGAAACAATACACAAGAAAGAACGGGGCAATGAACATATAGCCATATTTCGCATAGCTAATCGACTTAATACGACGTTGTGCAGCGGATGCCATTTGCACACACCCTTTCAAAAATTCAGTAGAATAGTAAGAGAAAAGATAAACATACGCCTATAGGACGCAATTATCCTATAGGCTGTACGTTCAATCATTCAAAAAGCGTTGAGAAGCCGAAGCTTATTCAACAGTGATGTCAGTTACATCAGCTGCAATTGCATCCAGGAATGCGTTCAGGCAGTCATCCTCAGAAGAGGTTACGCCATTGCAGTAATCCTGAACTGCGTTCTGCAGGTCAGTGTTGATCTTTGCATCATACTCAGAAGCAATGCTCATGTCGATCTTGTCAGCAGAGTTGAACAGGATCTGGAACTGATCCTGACCACCGAACAGCGGGTTGCTGTTTGTGCCAGCTTCAGTTGTAGCAGACATTACGCCCTTGTTGTTTACGAAGTCACCACGAGCGTCTACATACTTCTGCATTGCATCTGCATCAGCAGTCATAGTGTAGATGAACTGGCCAGCTTCCTTAGCGTTATCGGTCTTCGGATATACGCAGATCCATGTGCCGCCCCAGAACCAGGATGTCGGGCCTTCGCACAGTGCATACTTGCCGTATGTAGAGCCGCCTTCGCCGCCTTCAGCCTGTTCCAGAGAACCGCCCTTAGCGATTGCCCAAGTCGGGAAGAAGAAACCGAAGGTCTTGTTAGCCTGAGCACCGTCAGACTGACCCTGCGGGAGCCAGTCATCATTCCACTGAGTTGCACCAGAGATGTAACCCTTGTCGAAGTTCTCCTTAGCCATAGAGATGAAATCACCTACGGAAGAAGGATCCAGCTTGCCGTCGTTTACCCAAGACTTGGTTCTGTTACCGTTGGAGTAAGCTCTCCATACGCCGCCCAGAGAGTCAGCCATAGCAGTGGTTTTGCCAGACTTCTCATATACGGTAGCTGCGGTCTTCCAGAAGTCATCCCAGCTGCCAACCTGTGCCTGCATATCTTCCGGAGAAGTTACGCCCAGATATTCTTCAGCCAGATCTGCACGGTATGCATAGCCGCCTGCTGCAGCCTGCCAAGAAGCACCCTTCAGGACGCCGTTCTTGTCCTTGCCCATGGCTACAGTGTAGCCATAAGCATTTGCATACATGTCTTCAGAGATACCTACTGCAGACAGCGGAGCAGAATACTCATCGTTGTTCTGATAAGCCATGTTCCAGTCAGCGTCGCAGAAGTACAGGTCAACGTCGTCGCCAGACAGGAATACCTGTGCGTACTGTTCGTTAGCATCAGTACCGTTAGAACCAACGTTCTTGTAGTTGATCATGCTCTTGTCCATGCCGGTTGCATCAGCAACGATGTCGTACATGTACTTCAGGTCATCATCGTTCCAGCACAGGATTGTCAGCTTGTCGCCGCCGTCCTTCAGGGAGCCGTCCGGTTCGCCCAGAGCCGGAACATCAACGTTGGTGTAGCCAGCTGCGGACTCAACAGAAGATTCTTCTTCAGCAGCAGAAGATTCTTCGCCCTCAGCTGCTTCGCTGCTTTCTTCAGCAGAAGACTCAGCCTTAGACTCAGCAGTGCTGGAGCTTTCATTGCCGCCGCATCCTACGAATGCAGTTGCAGTCATAGCCAGAGCAGCCATCAGAGCCAGTGTTCTTTTCAACTTGTTCATTGGAAATTTCCTCCTTAAATATATATATCACACGTTGTGCCGGTTTGGTACAGCAGTGCAATAAACAATAAAAAACGATACCATGCCGCCCGCCGGAATTTCTCCGCCGCGGCATGCCCTGTTCCCATAAAAACGCACAAAACACGCCTAGGAAACATTTCTTGTGATAAGCCTAATATACAACAATTCGAAACAAATGTCAATGCCTTATACCGTTCTTTCATTTTTTTCAGTGATACGGTACAAAAATCAGTTGATTTTTTTGTGCAATCCGTCAAGTATTTCGAACATTTCTGTAAAAGGTTACAAACTGGTTAAAATGTCGAGTTTCCTCAAAAAAGTGCGGCTACTGGGCACGTTCCTCGGTAATTTGCACATAGTCCCGAAGCTGCACGAAATACGCCTCCGTCATGCCGTCCACGTAGAGCAGTTCATATACCGACGAAAACGCCTGAATCTGCTGCCGGAACGCCACGATCTTCTCCGCCAGTTCCGGCTGCATCCCGGGAATCTGTTCCAGTTCCGCCGCCGTTGCCTGATTCAGATCCAGCGGAAACGTCACTGCCGGTGCAGCTGCCGCCAATGGTTCTGTTGCAGGCGGAGCCGTTTCTGCCGGCTGCGGTTCAGCCGCCGGTGCGGGAACTCCTGCCGGTTCCGGTTCCGGCTCGGGAAACGTTTCGTTTTCCAGATAGAGCAGATCATAAATTTCGTACAGGGTCGCCTCGCCGATGCCCTCCACCTCCAGAAGCTGTTCCCGATTGGAGAACCCGCCGATCTGGTCGCGGTATGCCGTGATGCGTTCCGCCAGCACCGCCCCGATGTGGGGCAGCTGTTCCAGTTCCGCCGCCGAAGCCGCATTCAGTTCCAGCGGAAAGGTCACGGTTTCGGCTGCCGGCGTGGTGCTTTCCTGAGCCGTCCGGGTTTCTTGGGAAGCCTGTCCGGCACGCTTGGCAGAAGCTGTTTTCGTCCGGCGGGTGCCGGTGTGCAGAGTGGTTTCCGCGGCAGAAACAGCTGCTTCCGTGCCCGTAGTTTCCACCGTTGCGGCAGCCAGCCGCTGGGGTCGGGCGGAAAGTTCCCTTTCGGAAACGTGCCGTGTCCCCTGCCAGAGCAGCAGCCCCACAGCACCTGCCAGCAGAACCGTAGTTCCGCCCCGCATCAGCCATTTCAAGCATTCCTGTTTCATGCGTTCCTACCCCGTCCTGCGGAAAAATTCCTTGCTTTGTTGTAATCCTGCAAAAGGTTCTCCGCAAGTCCACTGTCTATTTTAGCACATTTCACACAAATCCGCAAGTGCTTTTCCGGTTTTTTTCTATCTTTAATCATTTTTCAAAACATTCGCCGCCGAATCGGGATTCCACTTAAAAATATTATGCTTTTCCCTTGAATTTCATTCGATTTCAGGCGAAAAAAAGCAGGGCACCGAAACCGGCACCCTGCCTCATTTCAAAAATGTTTCGAGCCTGTTTCGGGAAACCGGCTCTCACGAGAACACCTTATACTCTTGCAACGCCGGAATCCTTGGCTGCCTGTGCCACTGCCTTGGCAACGGCTTTGCTGACACCTTCTTCCAGCGGGCTGGGAATGATATATTCCGCAGACAGCTTATCGGGTGTTACAAAATCGGCGATTGCCTTGGCTGCGGCGATCTTCATGGCGTCGTTGATGTCGCTGGCACGAACGTCCAGTGCACCGCGGAAGATTCCCGGGAATGCCAGAACGTTGTTGATCTGGTTCGGGAAGTCGCTGCGTCCGGTGCCCATTACTGCCGCACCGGCTGCCAGTGCTTCGTCCGGCATGATCTCCGGCGTGGGGTTTGCCATTGCGAAGATGATCGGATCCTTTGCCATAGACTTCACCATTTCCGGTGTCACGCAGTGCGGAGCCGATACGCCAATGAAAACGTCTGCCCCTGCCAGCATTTCTGCCAGTGTGCCTGCCTTGTGGCCGCTGTTGGTGATCTTTGCCATTTCTTCCTTCTGAGGGTTGAGGTTATCCCGTCCCTCGTAGATCGCACCGTGGCGGTCGCACAGAATGACATGGTGCGGATCCAGACCCATCGCGATCAGCAGGCGGATAATGGCAAGTCCGGCTGCACCGGCACCGCTGGTCACCACGTTGATGTCGTGAATATCCTTGCCGATGAGCTTCAGTGCGTTGAGCATAGCTGCCAGTGTGACAACGGCAGTGCCGTGCTGGTCATCGTGGAAAATCGGAATGTCACAGCATTCCTTCAGACGACGCTCGATCTCGAAGCAGCGGGGTGCGGAAATGTCTTCCAGATTGACACCGCCAAAGCTGCCGGCGATCAGGCGAACCGTTTCTACGATCTCGTCCACATTCTTGGAGCGAACGCAAAGCGGAATCGCATCTACATTGCCGAAACGCTTGAACAGTGCACATTTGCCCTCCATGACCGGCATGCCGGCTTCCGGTCCGATGTCGCCCAGTCCGAGAACGGCGGTGCCGTCGGTGATGACTGCGACCAGATTGCCGCGGCGTGTCAGGTCATAGCTTTTGGAAACATCTTTCTGAATTTCCAGACAAGGCTCTGCAACGCCGGGGGTGTACGCCAGAGAAAGATCATCGGCGGTTTCCAGCGGTGCACGAAGTGTGACTTCAATCTTACCCTGCCATTTGTAGTGCAGTTTCAGAGATTCTGCTGCATAATCCATAATTTTTTTGTCCCTTTCCAACCAATCAATTGCCTGTGTTCGGCAGTTTGCCGAAGTTTTTGTCAGCGGACAGTGCCGGTGCATCAGCCCCGCCGCTGTACGGCAGCCGTCTGCACAGAGATCTGTGCCGGCGTGCGAGTGCTTTTATACTATTTAAATTAGAGAGCCATCTGGTCGATTACAGAACGCAGTGCTTCGCCGCTCTTCTGGAAGCGTGCGATTTCCTCGTCAGTCATCGGCGGTGTGATCTCGTGTTCTACACCATTTGCACCCAGTACGCACGGCAGGCTCAGGCAAACGTCCTTTACGCCGTAGTGTGTGCCGTCCTGCAGTGTGGAAACTGTCAGAACTGCCTTGGTATCCCGCAGAATTGCTTCGGTGATCTGGCTGACAGACAGTGCAATTGCATAATATGTTGCACCCTTGCACTTGATGACCTCTGCACCGCCGTCGCGGACTTCCTGTTCGATCTCGTCCTTGTCGCCCAGATTTTCTACATTTGCACAGTATTCATCAAACTTCATGCCCGCAATGCTGGACAGGGACCACGGGATCATGGAAGAATCGCCGTGTTCACCGAATACATATGCGTGAATGTTCTTGATGTTCAGACCAGCGTGATCTGCCAGACAGGTACGCAGACGAGAAGAATCCAGAACGGTACCGGAACCGATGACCTGCTTGGGGTCCAGACCGGATACGCGAATTGCTTCATAGGTCAGCACGTCAACCGGATTGCTGACTACGAGATAACATGCGTGGGGAGCATACTTCACGATCTCCGGCATTACGGAAGCCATGATCTTTGCATTGGTCTTGCACAGATCGATACGGGTCTGACCCGGCTTTCTGGCAATACCAACGGTGATGATGACCATATCGGAATCTGCTGCGTCCGGATAATCACCGTCGTGAATATCGCAGGACGGGCAGAATGCATTACCCTGCATAATGTCCATAGCCTCACCCTTTGCCTTGGGCTTGTTGATGTCGATCAGCAGAAGTTCAGAGCAAAGACCTTTGATCGCCAGAGCAAATGCGATAGACGCACCAACATTTCCGGCACCGAGAACGGTAACTTTCTTTCCTTTTTTCAGCTTCTTTTCCACTTCAGAATTCCTCCTAAAACCTTATCTAGGACAATATTGCCCTGAGAATCCATACTCCATGCAGATCGCAGAAAGGATCTCTCTTTATCATACGCCACGCAGTGACAGAATGATAGAAGAAAACCGCCTTTGCCCTCTGCAACGGCACAAACAGCCGGTGCAGGTACAAAATCCAACACCCGTCTGCCTATACAATTTCATTATAACATGAACCGTACTTTTTTGCAAGATGCAATCTGGTTTTCCGGAATTTTTGTCACTTCATACAGATTTTTCCCGTTGGAAGCCGACAATCTCTACAAATTACAGCTTGTTTCGGGAGTTTGAAATAGCCTTTCCTGAAAGGGGAGGGGGACCAGCGTAGCTGGTGGAAGGGTTCTTTCGTGAAGTCTTTTGCTTAGTGTGTAAGTTTTCACGGAAGTACACCCCTCAGTCAAGCCATCGGCTTGCCAGCTCAGCACAAGGCACGCCCTACGGGTGCCCTAAAGGGGAGCCTATAATACAACAAAGGAGAGCCTGAATAAAAAGCCTCCCTTGAAAAGGGAGGGGAACCGCCGTTAGGCGGTGGAGGGATTTTTATGTGGAATCTTTTGCTTAATGTAAAAGGTCTACGATATAATCCCTCAGTCAGCCTGCGGCTGCCAGCTCCCTTTTCAAGGGAGCCTAAAATAAGCCTCCCCTTTAGGGGAGGGGAACCAGCGAAG
>ERZ791864.1877-NODE-1877-length-12337-cov-2.874288_pt1 | contig 12337 bp, 10 predicted proteins | sample MGYA00510282_ERZ791864 | MGnify/ENA primary metagenome ERZ791864 (study PRJEB30046, sample SAMN00792087) | human gut metagenome | study: EMG produced TPA metagenomics assembly of the A metagenome-wide association study of gut microbiota in type 2... | reverse complement strand
GGTGACAGGATTCGAACCTGCGGCCTCCTGGTCCCAAACCAGGCGCTCTAGCCAAACTGAGCCACACCCCGATGTACCATTTACTTATGGTTTTTATTAAGTTGTTGTCGTCTTCGTTTGTGTTTCGCTTTCGTTTCCTGCCTGACGACAAGTGATATTATATTATAGCAATCTACAAATGTCAACACCTTTTTTGAATTTTTTTAAAAAAACTTTTTTTCACGTTTTTTCCGCCTATTTAAAGGTTTTCTTGTCATTTGCGACTGGCTTATGGTATCATGAAACCATAATTAAAGTCAAGAAAAAAAGCAAATAATAAGGAGATGTTTTTACATGGATATAAAATTATTTCAGCAGAAGCTTAATGACATCTGTGCCATCGCTGAGGAAAACAATAAGCAGCTCTCCCAGCAGCAGATCCGTGACCATTTCGATGAATCGGATCTGAGCACTTCACAGCTTGTAAAGATCCTGCAGTATCTCAAATTAAAAGGGATCACCATCGAAGGCGCCGATGAAGACACCGGTGCTACCAGAGCAGATGCTGTTTCATCCGAATCTAGCGACAAGGAAGAGCTTCCGGGTACCCGTGCTGCTCTTACTGCCGAGGAACAGACTTATCTCAGTGACTATATGGAAAGCTTTTCCCCGGAAGGACTTGATCCGGATGATCTTGCGTCCCTCTTTCATGCCTTTGCAAAGGGAGACTCTGTTGCCGAAGGTGCACTGACACAGTTCTACATGGCTCAGGCAGCCCAGATGGCCGCTGAACTGAACTGTGAGGAAATCCACCTGGCCGATCTCATTCAGGAGGCAAATCTGGCCCTTCTGGCGTCTCTCAAAGAGACTGACCCACAGGAGAAAAACGATGCCTGGATGCGTGGTCGTATCCGCAGTGGGATCCTTCATGCCATTGAGGAACAGACACAGCAGAAATTCCGTGACGACTATCTGGTATCCAAGGTAGAAAACCTGGAGGCTGCGGTTAAAGAACTCACAGACGATGATGACGCCACCAAATTCACCATTGATGAGCTTGCCGTGATCCTGGATATGAATGTGGATGAAATCCGGGATGTACTTCGCCTTACCGGAGATGATAAATAAAACTTTCTTCATATTCTTCACAAAAACGGGTCTGACATAACTTGTCAGACCCGTAATCTTAATATTCTTTATGCTTTTTCTTCCCGTTTCAGCTCCGCCGGTTCTGCCAGATGGATCTTTCCTTCCCGAAATATGTGGATAAATACCTCCGCCATATCCGGATCGAACTGTTTTCCTTCCTCTTCTCTTATGATCCGAAGAGCTTTTTCCACTGGCATCAGTTCTTTATAACAACGTTTGGATGTCATGGCATCAAAGGAATCTGCGATGCAGAGGATCCTTGCAGATGCCGGGATATCTTCTCCCGCGATCCTCCTTGGATAGCCGTTTCCGTCATAACGTTCGTGATGACCGATAACCGCAGGGATAACATAATCCAGCGACGGAAGGTGACGGATGATCCCGATGGACGCTTCCACATGACCTTTCATGATCTCATACTCTTCATCCGTAAGCTTGCCTTCTTTATTCAGGATATGCTCCGGGATCCCGATCTTTCCAACATCATGAAGAAGCGCCGCCTGACGGATGATCTCCACCATTTCCGTTGTATAGTTCAGCGCCTTCGCAAGACTTGTTGCGTAATAAGCCACATTGTTGGAATGTCCGAAGGTATAATGATCTTTGGTATCAATGGCTGCAGTCAGCGCATAGATCGTGGATTCATAGGACTGATAAATATGTTCATGATCGGATTTCTTACCCGCATTTTCTTCATCCAGGCTTTCCTTCAGCATGGTGTCAAAAATCTCGATGCCGTTTTTACCGCTGCGCTTTACATGATATACTGCCAGGTCCGCATTATCCAGGAGTTCCTTTGCTGAGCGTGCCGCATAAGGCGCCGCACTGATCCCCACGCTTACCGTAAGGATCTTCAGCTTGTAGTCTGCAGAATCGTTGCGCATATGCAGGATCTGCTTCTGTATGGATTCTGCCAGATTTCTGGCGGAAAAAATATCGTAATTTGGCATCAGGACCGCAAATTCCTTGGCACTGTGACGTGCCACATATCCCTGTTCTCCCACACTTGCCTGGATGATATCTGCCACCTTTCGAAGTGCAACATCTCCCTGCTGATTTCCGTACAGCTGATTGTACAGCTTGAAATCATCAATATTGAACAGGATCAGTGCAAGCGAACCCTCTTTATTTTTTTCGTATTCCTCATCCAGGATCTCATAAAAATATTTCCGGTTCAGAAGGCCCGTCAGTTCATCGGTCCTTGCCTCAGTCCATGCCGCCTCATAAAGTCTGGCATTTTTGATGGCAATGGAAGCTACTGAGCTGACCGAAGACAGCATGGCAAGGTCATTATGGTTCAGATTCCTGTGTCCGTCACCGGAAATCGCAATGATCCCGGCCAGATCATCATTTTGTCGAAGACCTGCACAGTATTCGATACCCAGCTCTGAAAACATATGTTTCTCCGACTCCCACATGGATTTATAGGCTGTGGAAGAACGAAAATCCCGGATCACCACACAGTCCTCATTTCTGGTAAGCCAGGTGACCACCGGATTATCCGCTTTCAGCGAAAAGGTCAGATCGTTCAACGGACGGTTGCTGTAAACAGCCTGATATTCCCCTGATTTTTTGTCTCTCAGACAAATATAGATCCGTCCTGCATTGGTAGTTTCCTTCAGCACATTTACCGTATTGCGCAGGATCTCTCCTACCCGGAGTGTCCTGGATACTGACTGGCTGAAATCTTTCAGCTCCTGAGACTGCTGGATCTCTTTTTTGATAAAAACATTGTTCATCAGACATTTCCACAGCACTGTGACCAGCCATGCAGATATGAGAAAAACGAAAGAAAAGATCAGCACATGATACTCACTGGCTGCAGGGAGCAGCATTCGGATATAACTCATCAGGTACGGTGAAAGATTGATAAACAGTACTACCGTCAGGACCACGCCCACACCAAAGCAAACCCCATCTGACGCAAGACGGCGCATCTGGAACAGCCGTCTTCTGGTCAGTGCATAAAGCATCAGGACAGCATTGATCAGACCGCTGACAATATCGATGGGGAATCCGGAAAATGCCGGCACTGCCAGCGCAAGGTTTCCCACAAAAATGATCAGTATCCCCACAAGGATCGGTTCGATCTGTTTGCGGTATCCGGGATGTCTCCGGCATCCGCGGTACATGGTAATAAAAATCTGGATAATGGTGATCCCTGATACCACAAAGAACAGAAGGAACCAGGGTGTGATCTTATAAACAAAATGCGCACCACCATTTTTACGGATCAGATCTGGCCAGCGCAGGATGATCCCGCCCGGGATGTTGATCACAAAAAGCAGCATCATCAAAAGCAATGGGATCTTGCTTTTTCTGCCCATACGCACTCCCATGAATTCGCTGATGAACACATAGTAAAAATATGGCAGAAACAGGATTCCTGCCAGAGACACATAATACCACAGGATGTAAGAGGGGCCTGCTTCCATACGCATCAGAAAAGAGCCCAGCGTCCAGCAGAGCATTCCTCCCAGCACACACATGAAACTGTTGATGATCCGGCTGCGCTTACCAGCCAGAAGAGTCAGTATCATAAATGTATAGAAAAAAACTGAAATGATTGAAAATGATATATAGCTTTCCATAGTTACTTCCTCATATTCCCGAATCCGATCTCATCCTGCAGTCTCAAAAGTTCCGCCACCTCATAATAAGGAGTGCTCATATGCCGTGGTTTCCGTCCTTTTCTGGACTCATACAGATGAAAGGTACCACAGCGCAGGATGGTCACCACAAGGGGATCCATTCCCAGGATTTTCTTCAGATCCCGGTAATCCTGATCGATATATTTGAAATACGTGGTCAGAAGTTCTTTCAGAATATCCGTGCTCATAGCCTGATACATCAGCGCTTCTTTTTTTACTTCTATATAAAGATGCAGATATGGGCGTTTTTTCTCATTATATTCTTTCACTGCGATCCAATCCGTAACCGGCTGCCCGGACAGCTGGATCACACTTTTGATACCATTTTCCGAAATCCTGGTAAAGCCTGCGATATCAATGATCCACGGAACACGGTCTATGTACTCAAATCTTGGGATCTGTGTCCGATCCTCCTGGTTGGTAAGACCCACGCACCGATACATATCTCCCACACGGTACCTGGCAAAGGCTCCGCCCTTCAGCACAGTGATCACAAGCTCATATTTCTCCCCGGGAACAACCTCATCCATAAGATAGGTCGGAGGAGTGAACGTGGGATCCTCATAATTATGGAGCATATCCTTTTCGGTGATAAATTCATAAAAGCAGGTATCCGGGAAAAAGTACATTCCGTTCCTGGTCCAGGTCTCGGTTCCTATAATGGAAGGTTCCGTTCCTGCAAAAAGCTCCATGGGCCGAACTCCCCACATTTCCTCCAGATCATCCTTATAGCACTGGTTGTCGGTTCCTGCCACCATAAATCCCTTCAGGTGAAAAAGATCTTTCGGAAGAAGCTCCCGTTTCTCCTTCTTACAGATCTTTTTGGCATTCAGGATCCTTTTCAGCATCTTTGGTTTATACTGCAGAAGTTCCGAAAAGGAGATTTTGCTTTTTCCTGATGATACGCTTCCGGTGAGGCTCTGGCTTACTGCATAGGCCACACTTCCAAGTCCGAAGAAAAATTCCACGTCCTGTTTCATGGCCATCTTGAAGCCCTCTTTGTTCCGCTCACCAAAGCTCATATTTACCGCATCTTCCACTTCCGGAAGAAAACGGATGTCGATATCTTCTTTCAGCGCCAGTGGAAAAAGGCCGGTAGCAAAAGGCAGCGGTGCCAGTCCGTAAAGGATCTTGTCCGTTTCCTCCACATCAAATTTGCCCTTTTCACGGCTTGTAGCTAATATGAGGCAGGCAACTACATTGTTCCTGTAGGTATCCAGCATACTTCTTGTGTATGGTGCTACCTTTATCGGATGGTGTCCGCCTTCCCAGGTCGTCTGTATCCAGATGATCGGATTCCCCGGAAGAGTTTCACTTCTCTTCTGGAGGAGCATATCCGCATAATCCTCATAAGTGGTAAGAGGTACCAGCCGACGGAACTCGTCGATCCCGGATGGTCTCCTGCCCTTCAGAATGCTTTTGCCCAGTTCACAGTCTGACCAGAGCTGGATCTGCTCTTCCATCAGGCGATTCTGGATCTTCATGTAATCCTGCATTGTCAGATCAAGAAATCCGCAATATTCTTTCCAGATAGCATCATACTGCTGTTTTCGAAGCTTTTCGCCAAGACTCACCGCCTTTTCCCCCCTTTTCGCCATGTTTTTATGCAGGCAGCTGTACTGTTTCGGTCTGGGATCAGAAAGGGAGTTGTCTGCTGATACGCTCCGTAATTACTGAATGTTTCCGGAAACACGATCCTGTCCTGGTAAAAAATGTACAATATATTCCACACGATAAGGACCCCAAAAGCCCCCATTGCCTTCCCGGATCCCAGAAATCCGGCCAGGCAAAAATAAAATCCGGCGAACCACAGAACGCCAGGATGTCGGCAGAGTGCATAAACACCCCCTGTATAGGCCAGCCTTTCATGATTTTCTTTGACATATGTCTCATCAAAGGGCAGCGCAAAAAACAATGTATAGATCAACAGTCCCAGAAACAGGATCGCTGCTGTCAGAAAAACAGCAGAAATAAAAAAAGAACTTCCCCGCCGCGGCCAGCAGCTCCGGATCACCAGACCTGTTGACACTGCGATCAGGAAACATCCTATGCTAAAAAACGGATGAAGAAAGCTTTTTTTCAATCGGATACTGTTATGATCATACAGGAAGCAACATAAAAAGCCGATACTCCCTATAATAACCGCAGTCATGTGTATTTTCCCCCTTCATTTATGTAAAGCGGACCTTCTCATTCCGCTCTGCTGCATTCTCAGGAACGAGACCCCTTCATGGTCAGTACCCTAAAGAATGCTCTATATTACTAGAAAACAACTACTTGTTCATTATATAGCACATAGCTGACTTTCGCAATCGTTTTTGACTAATATATGCTGAATATTGGCACAAATTTTATCAATTATGACAGTTTATTTGTTTTTTCTGCCGGAATCAGAGGTAACGGATCTCTACGTGCATTTCGCCCTTTCCATCTGTCTCCATTACTGCATAGCTTGGACGGCGTCCCCGTTGTCTGGGATAAGCCAGACTTCCGGGATTTACCAGAAGCACACCTGCTTCCTTTTCAACAACCGGTACGTGGATATGTCCGAAAAAAGCCGCATTGCATCCCCTTGAGCGGGCAGCTTCTGCCAGCTGATCAAAGGCCATGGATACACCGTAGTAATGACCGTGAGTTACCAGGATCTTATTTCCCTCGACCTCGATCACATCTTCTCTCGGAAGATCCGAGAAAAAATCATTATTTCCGGACACAATACTGCAGGGACATTCTGCAAGGGCTTCGATATAAAATTCTCTGCCTTCCACATCTCCACAATGTACCAGCATGTCAAAAGGAGCCTCCCGATTTATCGCGATCTCCAGGTTTTCATCTCTTCCGTGAGTATCGCTTACGATCAGCACCTTCATACAAGCTCTTCCTTTATAAGGCAAAGAGCTTTTCCACGATGGCTGATCCTGTTCTTTTCTTCCATGGAAAGCTCTGCGGAAGTACAGCCATATTCCGGAAGATAAAAGATCGGGTCATAGCCAAAGCCATTCTCCCCTTTTTCCTCGTAGCCGATGCGGCCTTCCATGGCAGCACGGACTGTCTTTCTTCTGCCATCCGGGAAAACTGCCGCAATAGCACATACAAAACGTGCAGTACGTTTCTCATCGGGTACACCTTCCAGACGCTGGATCAGGTTTGCGTTTTTAATATGATAAGAAGTATCCTCACCCATATAGCGTGCGGAATAGATTCCCGGCTCTTTGTTGAGATAGTCGATCTCCAGACCGGAATCATCTGCCAGAACGATCTCGCCAGTCATTTTACTGATTGCTTCTGCCTTGATCATGGCATTTTCTTCAAAGCTTTTTCCATTTTCATCAATATCCGCATGGATCCCGGCATCCTTCAGGGAAAGGATCTCCAGAGAAGGATCCGCAAGTATCCTTCGGATCTCCTTCATTTTATCCTCATTTCCGGTAGCAAAAATGATCTTTTTCATTCTTTAATACTTCCTTTCTTCGGCGGACGTGGTCCAAGAAACTGGTAATAGTAGGTTTTCATCATTCCGTTATAGATCTTACGGTTTTTATCTGCCTTTCGGCCGATGTCATTCTCTGCCTTGTCATAGGCAGTGATCAGATACATGGACCAGCGATCCAGCCCCTTATAGCTTTCACCGATCTCACGGTACAGTGCAGGGAGATTGGATTTTTCTTCGATCCGCTCACCATATGGCGGATTTGTCACGATAAAACCAAAGGGTTTGGAATGGCGGAGTTCACTGACCGGGCGCTGCTGGAAATGGATCAGTCTGTCCACTCCTGCCATTTTTGCGTTGGCGCGTGCTGCCTTGATGGCAGCTGCATCGATATCAAAGCCCTGGATATCGGTTTCAATATCAAGATTTACACGTTCTCTGGCTTCTTCTCTTGCATCCTCCCAGCATTCCTTCGGGATCAGATGCTCCCAGCTCTCGGCCAGAAAATGACGGTTCAGTCCCGGTGCCATATCCGCTGCCATCATTGCCGCCTCAATAGGAAAGGTGCCGCTTCCGCAGAACGGATCGACAAGAATACGGTCCTTTTTCCAGGGGGTGAGCATCAAAAGAGCGCTGGCAAGCGTCTCGGTGATAGGTGCCTTGACAGTCATCTGGCGATACCCTCTCTTATGGAGGGATACTCCTGAAGTGTCGATTCCGATCAGAGCTACGTCTTTCATAAAGGCCACACGGATAGGAAATTCCGGACCGTCTTCCGGAAACCAGGAAATCCCGTAGATGCCTTTGAGACGCTCTACAATGGCTTTTTTCATAATGGACTGGATATCAGATGGACTAAAAAGCTTACTTTTGATGGAGTTTGCCTTGGCTACCCAGAATTTACCGTTTTTCGGTATGTAATTCTCCCATGGGAGAGCCTTGGTCTTTTCAAAAAGCTCATCAAAAGTCTCAGCCTTTACTTCGCCTACTTTCAGAAGCACACGTTCTGTGGTACGAAGGAACAGATTGGCGTCTGCCACACCCTGGGCATCAGCCTCAAAGGTTACTCTTCCGTCTTCCACCCTGGTCACTTCATAGCCAAGATCCAGTATTTCACGCTTCAGCACCGCCTCTGTTCCAAAATGACAGGGCGCCGTTAATTCCCACAGATTCATAAAGTGATCTCCCGTACTGTATTTCCTTCAAAATCTTTAATGGTAAAAATTCCGTTCTCAAGGATTGCATAGGTCGGCGGGTTACCTTCCTTTGGAATGGATACGGAACCTGGGTTCAGAAGGATATAATTCCCCATATTTTCTGCCTTCAGCACATGTGTATGACCGTGGATCAGAATGTCTCCGTCCATCATCGGCGGAAGATTATCCTTATTATAGATATGACCATGTGTGGCGTACATCGTTTTTCCTTCGATGGCAAGGATACAGTAATCTGCCATAACCGGGAAGTCCAGGACCATCTGATCCACCTCTGCCTCACAGTTTCCGCGTACTGCATAGATCTGGTTTTTTCTCTCATTTAAAAGGCGGATGACTTCCTTTGGTGCGTATTCCTTCGGAAGGTCATTTCTTGGTCCGTGATAAAGCAGATCTCCCAGAAGCACCAGTCTCTCCGCCTTCTCCTTGTCATATGCTTCCAGCATTTTCCGGCAGTAATATGCCGAACCATGTACATCGGACGCAAACATATATTTCATAAGCTTTTCTCCTTGTAATTTGTGTTGGTTTTTATCTCTGTTCTTTACATTATCATGATTTCCTTTAAAATACAAGATTTGTTACAGATATGCATTCGCAATCTATTTTGATATCGTCCGCTTTTTTTATCCGCGCACAAGATTTCTCCCTCTGTAGGCTGCAAATCCACCGATCACGGACCTGGTACGACAGCCCTGTCTTGCCAGGCTCCGGGCAGCCTGCATGCTGGCGCCGCCGCGGTCGCAGTAAAATATCAGCAGCTTATCTTTGGGAAAACGATATTTCTGATCCTGTTTTTTCTCAAGATATTCCTCCAGCTCTCTGTATGGAATATTTACCGCGTTCCGGACATGTCCCCTTCTGTAGGCGGCAGAATCCCGGAGATCTATGATAACAGCGTCGCTGCGCTCCACATAATAATCCAGCATTTTTGCAGAGATAGTTTCGATCTGAAACATGGAAAAAATCTCCTCTTTTTGGTATATTATATGGAATCTTCCGGGTGAATGTTCCCTTATATGTATTTAAGCGGGAAAAGCCATCTCTGACTTTTCCCGCTTTTCTTATCCTTTAATATCTGTCAGAGCCTCTGTCCTTCTCAGAATCATATTCATCGGAAATTTTGTTTCCGTAGCTGCTTTTGGAACTGTTTCTGGAAGAATTTCCCGAACTGTTCTTAGAGCTGTTTTTTCCGCAGTTTCTGGAAGCACTTTCCCCGTGATTTTTTCCTGCATAATTAGACTCATTTCTGTCTGTTTCGTAATTTTTCGCCATTTGAATTACCTCCTGATGAAGTTGATTTTACGGCTTTCCGAAGCTTTCTGCCGCTTTTTATTACAGGAAATAGTATCCCAAAAAGTTTGGAGATTATTCGCCAAAATCATATTGCTTTTTTTTCCAGTTTATATTATAATCATTCTTGTAAAAAGAATTTACCCTTCAAAAATTTTTTTTACATAACCCCTTATTTAATTATTTATACTCCCCTCGAAACACCCGGTAGCTCCCCTACCGGGTGTTTCTCTATACAAAAACAAGCCGCCGGATGACGATCACAGTCGCTCCGGCAGCTTGTTTTTTATCCGTTGATCGGATTTACATGCACCATACAGTGCTTTACATCTTTGAATTTATTCTCGATCGTATGATGTACATTTTCCGCAATATCATGTGCATCAAAAAGGGAAATATTTCCATCTGCTGCGATCTCGATATCCACATACATCTTGGATCCGAAAAGACGGGTTTTAAGAAGGTCTACTCTTCTGACGCCCGGTACCTTGAGGATCTCTCTCTTCATGGATTCCTCAGTTTTTGCATCACAGGAATGATCTACCATCTTGTCAATGGCATCCCTGAAAATGTCGATCGATGCCTTAGCGATCATAACGCAGATCACGATACTGGCGATCGGATCCAGAATCGGGTATCCCAGTCTTGCTCCTAAAATACCGACAAAAGCTCCGATAGAGGAAAGTGCATCTGAACGATGGTGCCATGCATCTGCCATCAGGGCTCCTGAATTGATCTTCTTTGCAGCACCTCTTGTATACCAGAACATCCACTCTTTTACCACAATGGATACCACTGCTGCAATCAGTGCAAGTGTTCCCGGAATGGCAATGGTTCCACCGGATGTGCTTTTTACGATATCACGGGCACCGGTAATTCCGATCCCGAGACCAGTGACAAGCAGCATTCCTGCAAGGACAATGGAAGAGACACACTCCATTCTTTCATGTCCGTACTGGTGCTCTTTGTCTGATTTCTTTGTAGAAAGACGGACACCGATGATTACGATGAAGGTGCTTCCCACATCTGATGCAGAATGAATGGCATCCGAGATCATCGCTCCTGAATGTGCCACAATACCTGCGATCAGTTTAAATACTGATAATAAAAGGTTTACCAGAATACTGATCCCGGATACCTTCATTGCTGTCTGCTGTTCCCATGAAGCTGTTTTTTCTGTATCATGTATAATTGTTTTGTTTTCTGTGTGTTCCATAAACAGAATCTCCTTTTAAATATATGATCAGGTTCTTCTTATGGCACAACATTTTCCGTGAAAAAACCGGCGGTTCCTTCACTACTCGCTGCAGTGCGATTTTCCGCCGGTGTTCCTTCTTTTCTGTATAGGGATATCCCAGCTTCTACCTTCTGTTCCATCCATATTTTTGCAGTAAAAAAGACATACCTGCGAAACATACACTGTCCCGCAGATATGTCTGAAAGCAAAGTCACATTCTGCTTCACCTCATATTCCGTGAATGCAGGTTCTTTGCAATTACGTTTAAATCCATATCCGCTGCCGCTTCCTGCGGCCCGGCCCCATGCCTTCGGATAAATATTTTCGATTCCGAAAAGCATCGCCTGCTCAGTTTGTACTGTTGATCTCGCATCCTGTTCGAATGTAATGCAGTGCAAAGAGAATTTTTGCAGTCTTACGGGTCTCCCGCTTAACTTCTCAGAAAGGATACACCATATGTCCTCTGTTAGTCAAGCCAAAGTTTTTTATTTTACAGGTAGATATCTTCAACTTTTTGTTTATTCCATGTCTGGAAACATGCTTCGCACTGCACAGTTCTATATCAAATAATAGATCCTCAGTTGTTTGTCAAAAAACCGGGAGCGGATAAATCCGCTCCCGGTTAAGTCTACGATCTGTATTCAGTTGGAATGACTGATTATGCCTGCGGGCCGGCTGCAACGAGTGCTTTACCAGCTGCATTTCCTTCATATTTAGCAAAGTTCTTAACGAATCTTGCAGCAAGATCTTTAGCCTTTGTCTCCCACTCTGCAGCATCTGCATATGTGTCACGTGGGTCAAGGATTGCAGGATCTACACCCGGAAGCTCTGTCGGAACCTCGAAGTTGAAGAATGGGATCTTCTTTGTCGGAGCTTTAAGGATAGATCCGTCAAGGATAGCATCGATGATACCACGAGTATCTTTGATGGAGATACGTTTTCCAGTTCCATTCCATCCTGTGTTAACGAGGTATGCTTTCGCACCGCTCTTCTCCATTCTCTTAACGAGCTCCTCAGCATATTTTGTCGGATGAAGCTCAAGGAATGCCTGTCCGAAGCATGCGGAGAATGTAGGAGTAGGCTCTGTGATTCCACGCTCTGTACCAGCAAGTTTAGCTGTGAATCCGGAAAGGAAGTAGTACTGTGTCTGCTCCGGTGTCAGGATAGATACTGGAGGAAGTACGCCGAATGCATCTGCGGACAGGAAGATAACCTCTTTCGCTGCCGGTGCAGAAGATACAGGGCGAACAATGTTCTCGATGTGGTTGATCGGATAGGAAACACGTGTGTTCTCTGTTACGCTCTTGTCAGCGAAGTCGATCTTGCCCTCAGCATCAAGTGTTACGTTCTCAAGAAGAGCATTTCTCTTGATCGCATTGTAGAT
>ERZ791864.1876-NODE-1876-length-12345-cov-2.376892_pt1 | contig 12345 bp, 11 predicted proteins | sample MGYA00510282_ERZ791864 | MGnify/ENA primary metagenome ERZ791864 (study PRJEB30046, sample SAMN00792087) | human gut metagenome | study: EMG produced TPA metagenomics assembly of the A metagenome-wide association study of gut microbiota in type 2... | reverse complement strand
ACATAAGCCAAATAACAGGATTAAGTGAAACAGAGATAGAGAACTTATAAAAAATAAAGGATTAGAAGTGAAAAGCAATTAATTGTTGACATTTCTAATCTTTGCTATTTATAGTGAAAAAAAGAAAAATAGTCGCTAAGAGTACTAAAGTTAAATACTTAATGACTATTTTTTATATTTTAATTATAGCAAAAGAACAAGAAAAATCAAGTATTTCATTAAAAATTTTATATAATAAAAATTTAACAAAAATAAGTAAATAATGAAACTATAAATTGTTTAAAATGGGGGGAAATATAAGCTTTTTGCATATTGAACCATTATCATTAAGTATTTAACTTAAGAATAATAGAGAGGTAAAAATATGAAAACAAAAGATTTAAAAGGAATAACACTAATAGCGTTAGTAGTAACGGTTGTGACAATTTTGGTATTAGCCGGAGTAACAATTAATTTGATTGTTGGAAATGAAGGGTTGTTTAATAAAACTAAAAGTACGAAAAAGATACAAACAGTAGCCTCAATAAAAGAAGCATTGGAACTTGAAAAAGTAGATATACAGGTTGAAAGTAAGAAAGTTGACTTGGATACATATTTGGAACAAATAAGTACTGGGAAAAAGAATTATAATTTAAGTTCTAAAGAAAAAGTAGATGAAAAAAATGCAGAGATAATAGTAAATGATGAATATAAATTTTTAGTAAAAGATAAGGAAAACGGAGATGTAGAAATAATATATGATGGAATTGCAAAAGCAGACGATTTGACGATATCTTCAAAAAATGGAACATATACGTATCCAAATAGTGGAACATTTGAAGTAACAAATAACACATCAAGAGGGGAGCTGACAGTAAGCTCAGATGCCTCAAACATAGCAACAGCATCTATTGATGGAAATACAATAACAGTAAAACCAGAAACGGTAGCTGGAAAGGCCAATATAATAGTAAGAAGTGCAGCAAATGGAGAGTACGCAGAAAACAAAGTAATACATGTGGCAACAGTTAAAAATGGAACAATAGAATTAGAGGCAATTCCATACGATGGAGTATATGATGGACAAGCCCATAATGCATTTACGAGTATAAGTACAAAACCAAGTGATGTCAAATTAGAATATTCATTAGATGGAAACGAATACTATGAAGAAATGCCAACAATAACGAACACATCAGAGTTTACAGTAACAGTAAAGGCAAGCAAAGAAGGCTATAAGACACAAATAACAACAGAAACAGTAAAAGTAAGCAAAGCAGAAGGAAAATTAACGTTATCTGCGACGAGTGGAACAATAACATATCCAAGTAACACAACTTTTACAGTAAGTGGAAATACAGGAGCATTAAGTGTTTCTTCAAATAATAATAATATAGCAACAGCAAGTGTAAGCGGAAATACTGTAACAGTAAAATCGGGAACAACAGCAGGCAAAGCAACAATAACAGTAAAAAGTGCCGCAAGTGCAAATTACACAGAAAAGTCTGTAACATATAATGTTACTGTACAATTACCACATTTTACAGCTTCTTCAGGGGTAGGATATTATGCAGATGTTGATGGAAATGGAACTGTAGATGGTGTTATATTTGAAGATTTTAAAGTTGGAGGTAGCGGTTCCTGGGGAAACAGGAATGGTACATATACAATTCCAACTGTTTCAGGAACAAAGGAATATTATATTAGTAAAACTAACTATAGTGGACCTTTTGGAACAAAGGATGTGTTATCTGCAAAAGGTTCTGGTAATAATAGATTTTATGTAATGGCTCTTTCAGATGTTGGCAATGATACGTATGTATGGAGTGAGGGAAAAAAGCTTGAGTCGAATGGGTGGATAATGCCAGAGAGAAATGAATGGGCAGCATTCCTTGGAAATTTGAAGATAAGTGAATCAAATTATAAATCTTTTGGACTAAAAGGAGAATATTGGTCATCAACTAAAGTGGATGAATTTGCATGGGTAGTACAGTTTACAGCAGTTGATAATTATAATGGATATTTTTGTAGGGCTCTTTATAATTATTATTATGGAAGGCCTGTACGTTTTTGCAAAAAGTTTTAGCATATAATAGAATAGGCAGTGTATCATATGGTGTGCAAATTTTATTTACACACCATATTGCTGTTTTCACAAAACATTGCAAAATCGGGAAATTGCCATAAATAATTTTAGTTTTTTGTTGAATAAATTGAGTTAGTAGAGTATAATATTTCACATAAAAGGACGTGATTTTATGGACATTAATAATTTGACTGAAAATGTATTAAGAAGAATGCCTGCAAATTTAACTCAAATTGAACAAGCAAGATACATTTATTTGCAATTAGGCAAATTGTTTACATTTGACGAGAAGTACTGGCTTGGAAATAGTAAAACCAGAAGGATGATATATAGGTCAGCAAGAAAAATACGAACGCCTAAAGATTTGAAGAGTAACAAGGTTATATGTGTATCACTTACAAACACATATAATAGCTTACTTCAAAGAATTGGAATAGAGGCTGAAGCTGTTCATGCGGAAGATGATTTACATGTTTATTCAATTTTCAAAATAGATGGGGTTGAATATGAGGCGGATTTACAAAGAGATATGAAATTCATACAAGCTCATAGGAAAACAAGACTATTTGGGAGAGAGCCAGATTATTCAACAAGAAAATTAATTTCAGACGAACAAATGCAAGAAATGGATGAAAAGTTTGGCTATACATATGAGGGAGACGAATATTTAGCTATATTGATAGATAGGCTTAGGGATAAATTAGAACTGATACCGAACATGGAACAAAAAATGAAATATGCACTTCAAAAAATTGAGGGTTTTATGTCTGGTACTGATATGGGCTTTGTAGAAAAAATGCTATATTATGAGATAATTTTACCCGATGTTTTTAGTACAAAGGAAGCTAAAAAAGTTCAAATTATGGATATGTATGTTGAAGAAGATGGGGAGAGAAAATATACCTGTTGTATATCTGCAAACAAAGAAAAAAATGAGTATGTGAGATATATTTATTCGGAAAAAACGGGAACATTTTTACCTATTGAGGAAAAAGAACTAATAAAACTTATGGAAAATGGGCTTAGAACTGTTGGAAATAAAAAGATACAAGGAATGAAAAAAGTTTCAAAGGTAGAGGAGGAAAGTAGATAATAATGAATAAAGAAGAAAAATTAGAAAAGAAAAAAATGAGCACGGTAAAAAAAGTTATATTATCGGTATTACTAGTATTAATACTTGCAATAGTAAGTTTTATAATTTATGAGGTGGCAACAGTAAACAACACATATTATATTGGTGAAAAAAATTTACAAATACCAGTATTCGTATATCATGATATAGTTGAGGACGAATCACAAATAGAATATGACTATATGCAAACAACTGCAAAACAATTCGAAAAACAAATTACAGGACTTATGAAATTAGGATACAAACCAATAAGTTATGAAGATTTAGTAGCATATAAAAATGGTGAAAAAGCGATACCAAAGTGGAGTTTTTTAATAACATTTGACGACGGATATACAGGAGTGTACAAATATGCATTCGAGATTGCAAAAAAATATAACATTCCAATGACATCATTCGAAATAAGTGATACAGTTGGAACAAATGGATATTATACATGGGAACAAGCAAAAGAAATGAAAGAAAGTGGACTAATGTCAATCTATCTTCATGGTTATACACATACACAATATGATAAAGAAACTCCAGAAAGATTGCTTTCAGACACTAATAAGGCTCAGGAAGATTTGGAAAATAATCTAGAAGATAATAACATTTTAAAAGTATTTACGTATCCATATGGATTATATACAAATGCAGAAAGAGACACTTTATGGCAGGCTGGATATGTACAAAATTTGACTGATAATAGGATAAACTTAAGTGACAAACTTGATTTATCTGGACTACATAGATCATACCCATTAAACAACTCTGTATTAAAAATATTATTAAAAATACAATATAGAGTAATAAGATACAAATAGGAAAAAAAGATACAATTCGGGAACGAAGAAAAATTGCATGCAAAAATATTAAATAAAAAGTACTAATTTATATTTTAAAAGTAAAACAAGAAGTTTGCTTTTTGAGGGGCTCGCAAGGAGCTCCGACTAAGAGCAATATGTTAAAACGTTATGAAATATAAATTAGTACTTATTTTATGGAAAATATACAATTTCTGCTCTGTTCCTAGGTTGTACATATTTGCTCATTTTGCATGTCTATTTTTGGTTTAAGTGTAGTTTGTTAAGAACTACTGCAACAGCATGTACAATTTTAGTTGCACTTTTTTGAGCTATTGTTTTTCCAATTGCCTTACCAGACACGGTAATAGAGGCAACTAAGGCACTTATTAAAAATTGTATGTTGAACGAAATTCCAAATGAAGCTGTAATTTTTAATGCTATTGAAGCACTTATTGAACCACTTAAAACTCCACATATATCACCAATTACATCGGCGCAGAAGTTTGCAACCTTGGCAGAATTTCTAATTAATTTTACAGATGTTTTGGAGCCTGCGATTCTTTTTGATGCTTTTGCATGGAATTCATTTTCGTCTGCGACGGTAACAGCAACACCAATTATATCAAAAAATATACCAATAAATATAACTAAAAATAATATTAATACAGCAGGAAATAATGGTAAATTTGTAATCGAGTTTGTTGATATAAATGAGAATACAATTGACAAAATAAATGTTGTGATAAATACAGTGACTAACCACCTTATATTAGAATTTGTGTTAGAGTTTTTTTCTTTATTAATCTTTGAATTGGTTACACTATTGTTTTCCGCCACTTTATTCTTTGAGTTGTTATTTGCCTTATTGGTTGAATTAGTGGAATTTTCTGTGTTTGTTAAATTCTCCTTAGAGGATTTATCTTTTTTACTCATATAATTAAAAAATCTCCTTAAATTAAATATTTCGATAGTGTTAGAACACTATCGATTAATTTCTAAATTAAAGTTAAGATGGTAAAACTATAAGTAAATTTTACGGTTTGAGGTCTAGCCTAATTTCTTTATCTGCTACTTAACATTACTGTTAAGCAGTTTCCTCTTCAAGCAGATATTCCATGTAAAGGAATGCCAGATTGCCACTTAAGTCCGTACCTTAATCCTTATAATTCTATGCTTCTAATGAAACAAACATTCTAGAAGTTTTCCTTGAAATACTTTTCTAAGATTAGTCTCTTTTGCAATAGAAGTTTCATATACAAAGATAAACGTATAATCCCAATGCTATCACTCAAGACAGGCTACACTATGTATTTGTACATAGGTTATACTTAAAATGTAAATCTATCTAAGCCTCCGCGATAATAGGGAGCCTGATATGTATGCCATTACATATTTCCCTAAAATCTTACTCCCTGAAAACACACAAAACTGGCATTTCGCGCATTAACAAGGAACTTCAACGATGTGCCCTTTAGTGGATTTTTAGCCCCACCCTCATAATAGAAAGCATTACTAGAATAATGCACCATCAATTAGAATTATAACATGGAATTAAATAAAATGCAAGGGGATAAAAAAGGAAGTTTTTGGAGAAAAATAATATGCACAAGTAGGGAATGATCAATTAAAGTATCTGCTTTTGTAATATAAAAATGCACAACGAAATTGGCAAAAGTTGCACAACAAAGCTATTAAAAAATGCACAATAAATATACTAAAAGTTGCATAATGGTATTGCTAAAATATAAAAAATAGGTTATACTAAATATGAAATAATATATAATATTTAGTACAAAAGGAAGGAATTTGTATATGAAATTAACCAAAAAAGAATATAAAGAGAGATTAATTGATAAAAAAATAGACGAATACTTGAAAATTTTTGGCGCAATTAGCATAGAAGGACCAAAGTGGTGTGGAAAAACGTGGACAGCACTTAACCATTCAAATAGTGCATCATTTCTGAATAATACGGTAGATAATTTTAGAGAAAAACATCTTGCTGAAATGGACGTAAATTTAGTCTTAGATGGAGAATTTCCTAGGACAATTGATGAATGGCAAGAGGTACCGGCTATTTGGGATGCTGTTAGGTATAAATGCGATCAAGATAGAGAAAAAGGTAAATATATTTTAACTGGTTCAGCAACTCCAGCCACAACACAGGTTCACCATTCTGGAGCAGGAAGAATATGCAAAATGAAAATGTATACGATGTCATTGTATGAGTCTGGAGATTCCACAGGAGAAGTATCTTTAATGGATCTGTTTAATGGAAAAGTTGAAAATAAAAAGGTTGCAAAACCAGAATTTAGTTGGCTTGCAGAGTTAATTGTTAGAGGTGGATGGCCAGAAACTGTTGGACTTAGCGCAGAAAGTGCAAGGAGAATAACTAAAAGTTATTGGGAAGCAGTACTTGAAAAAGATATTACCGAAATTGACGGAGTAAAAAGAGACAAAAATAAAATGGAAATGCTAATAAGGTCACTTGCGAGAAATGAAACATCAATTTCTCCAATAACAGTGTTAGTAAAAGACATTGCAGAAAGCACAGATGAAGAGGAGTTGTTAGTAAGCAGAAACACGGTAACCGATTATCTAGATGTGCTAGACAGATTACATCTTATAGAAAACCAAAACTCCTTCATGTATAAAATTCGCTCAAAAGCGAATGTGGGAAAAAATCCAAAAAGACATTTTGTTGACCCATCACTTGGGTGTGCGGCACTTAACATTACTCCAGAAAAATTAATGAATGATTTAAATACATTTGGATTATATTTTGAGGCTTTATGCGAGAGAGACTTGAGAATTTATGCAGAAAGTATAGATGCAAAGTTATATCACTATAGAGAAAATACAACTGGAATGGAAGTAGATGCAATAGTTGAAATTGCTGATGGCGAGTATGGAGCAATAGAAATTAAACTAGGTTCAAACAAAGAAGAAGAGGCAGCCGAAACTCTAAAGAAATTTTATGAGATGGCAGAGGTAAAACCAAAATTTATGTGTATAATATGTGGATTATACGATGCTGTTGTGAGAAGGCCAGATGGAATATATGTGCTACCAATAACAGTGTTAAAGACATAAAGAACTTTACAAAAATATTGATTTATGCTATAATAAATACGTTGACAAGAGTTGTCACACCTTTGAAAAGGTAAAACTATTCGGAGGTGTAAGCCTCCGAGCGATTGTAAGGAGACTAATATTATGAAACAAAAGATGAAAATTAATTTGATTGAAGTACGGAATCATGTTAAAATTATATTGCTAATGTTGGCAATTTGTACGCTGGTAATGTCTTTTATTTCAGGAATATTTATTTTTGAAAAGAAATTAAATGAAAAAAAATACCCAAAGACTGAAGAGTACGAAGGTTATTACTTATTTGAAACACCAAATTCACAAGAGTATCTGGAATTTATTTCGGAATTCGATTATACTGAATACGAAATCGTGAATGTTTCAGGCAATTATAGTACAGTGGGTGCAGAAAAAGAACTTTATATGGTAACGTACAAAAAAATAACATAACAATAAAGGCAGGTGGAAGTTGGATTGCGGTTCAACTTCCATCTGCCTTTGTTATACATTTTACTAATTACATATTTTAATAGGATTTAAATAAGAAAAAGGTTGATTTTGCAACAAATAGTATTGATTTTACGCCATTTTTATTGTAGAATATGGGAGTATAAAAATAAGGCTTTCAAGACTTAATTTGAAAACTAAATGTCATGAAAGGAGCAAATAGAATGAAAGTTAGTAAAGAAGAATTATTACATATAGCAAATCTTGCAGATTTAAAAATAAAAGATGACGAAATAGATAACTATTTAGCTAATTTGCAAGATATTTTAAATTTTGCAGAAATTGTAAACAAGGCACCAATAGATGATTTACAAGAAACAATCGGTGCAAACGAGAATTCAAATGTATTCAGAAAAGATGAAGTAAAAATATTTGAAAATCATGAAGGACTAATGGCAAACGCACCAGAAAAAGAAAGAGATATGTTTAAAATACCAAAGGTTATATCTTAAGAGAGAAAGGAACGCATGAATATGGGAAAATTATTTGTAATAGATGGAACAGATGGAAGTGGCAAGCAGACACAACTAGAGACTTTGAAGAAGAGGCTAACAGACGAAAAAATAGATTATAAAACTGTTAGTTTTCCAAACTACGATAGTCCATCATCTTCACTAGTTAAAATGTATTTGGCTGGAGAGTTTGGCACAGATGCAAAAGCAATTAGCCCATATATTGCTTCTACATTTTATGCGGCAGATAGATATGCAACTTATGTAACACAATATAAAGAGTACTACGAAAACGGTGGAATAATTCTTGCAGATAGATATACCACAGCTAATATGGTTCATCAGGCAGGAAAAATTCAAGATAAGGCTGAAAGAAAAAAGTTTTTAGACTGGTTATGGGATTTTGAGTTTAATTTATACGGACTTCCAGTTCCAGCAGAGGTGTTTTTCTTGAATATGCCACCAGAATATTCTGCAAAGCTTATGAAAAATAGAGAAAACAAAATAACACATGAGGCAAAAAAGGACATACATGAGAAAGACCAAGTGTATTTAACACAAGCCTATAATGCTGCATGTGAGCTTTCTAAGGAGTATAATTGGTACGAGATTAAATGTGTTAAAGATGGAAAAATTAGAACTATTCAAGATATAAATGACGAGATTTTTACGGAGGTAAAAAAACACATATAGGAGGTAAATTGGCAGATGGAAGATATTACAAGACTTACAGTCCACGAGCTTGTGGAAAAATTGAATAAAAATGAATTATCTTCAGAAAAAATTGTAAAAGCTTACAAGGCAAGAATTGAAGATAAAGAAAAAGATGTAAAAGCCTTTATTACAACTACTTTAGATGAAGCAGAAAAAGAAGCTGTTAAGGTTGATGAAGAAAGAAAAAGTGGAGCAAAATCAAGTTTTGCAGGTGTTCCAATTGGAATAAAGGACAACCTATGCACGAATGGAGTAAAAACAACATGTGCATCTAAAATGCTAGAAAACTTTGTTGCACCATATGATGCGACAGTTGTTGAAAAGCTAAAAGAGCAAGATATAATTAGTTTAGGAAAACTAAACATGGACGAATTTGCTATGGGAAGTTCAACAGAAAATTCTGCAATGCAAATAACACATAATCCCTGGAATTTAAACAAAGTACCAGGAGGTGGTTCTGCAGCAGCAGTTGCAGCAGACATGGTGCCATGGGCTTTAGGTTCAGACACAGGTGGATCTATTCGTGAGCCATCATCTTTCTGTGGAGTTGTTGGATTAAAACCAACTTATGGATTAGTTTCAAGATATGGACTAGTTGCATTTGCTTCATCATTAGATCAAGTAGGACCAATCACAAAAGACGTAACAGACTGTGCTATGCTTTTAAACTTGATTGCAGGTCATGATGAAAAAGATTCTACATCATATAACATAGAGAAAAAAGACTATATAAAGTCTTTGAAAAATGATGTTAAAGGATTAAGAATAGGTGTTCCAAAGGAATTCTTCGGAGAAGGAATAAATGCTGAAGTAAAAGCAAAACTAGAAGAAGCCATAGAAAAATACAAAGAAATGGGAGCAATTGTTGAAGAATGCTCACTTGATGTTGCCGAGTATGCACTTGCAACATATTACATAATCGCCTGTGCAGAAGCAAGTTCAAACTTAGGTAGATTTGATGGAATCCGCTATGGATACAGAGCAAAAGACTACAAAAATTTGAAAGAATTATTCGTAAATTCAAGAAGTGAAGCCTTCGGACCAGAAGTAAAAAGAAGAATTATATTAGGAACTTATGTACTGTCATCTGGTTATTATGATGCATATTACAAAAAAGCTCAAAAAGTACGTACATTCGTAAAGAAAGAATTTGATAAAAACTTCGAAAAATATGATGTTTTATTAACACCTGTTGCTCCAACAACAGCATTCGGAATTGGAGAAAAATCAAACAATCCATTAGAAATGTATTTGGCTGATATATGTACAGTTTCAATAAATATTGCCGGAGTTCCAGCAATATCAATACCTTGCGGAGTTGATAGCAAAGGAATGCCAATAGGAATGCAACTTATTGGAAAAAGATTCGATGAAGAAACAATATTAAATGCTGCATATACATTTGAGCAAAAAGAAAAATTCAGAGAAAAATATAAACCAGAATTTAAGAAAGGAGAGTAAAAAATGGCAAGAGAAGATTATGAAGTTGTTATAGGACTAGAGGTCCATGCAGAGCTTTCTACAAAAACTAAAATATTCTGTAATTGTTCAACAGAATTTGGTGGAATGCCAAACACACATACATGCCCAATTTGTATGGCAATGCCAGGAACTCTTCCAGTATTAAACGAAAAAGTAGTAGAATATGCTGTAAAAGCAGGTCTTGCAACAAATTGTTCAATTTCAAAAGACAGTAAAAACGATAGAAAAAATTATTTCTACCCAGACTTACCAAAATCTTACCAGATTTCACAGTTTGACAAGCCTCTTTGCAACAATGGTTACATAGAAATTGAAGAAGAAAACGGTGAAAAGAAAAAAATAAGAATTTTAAGAATTCATATTGAAGAAGATGCTGGAAAGTTAAACCACAACGAGTTTAGCGAGGGAAGCTTAGTTGATTTAAACAGAGCTGGAGTTCCTCTAATAGAAATAGTTTCAGAACCAGATTTAAGGTCTGCAAAAGAAGCTGATGCTTATTTGAAAAAGTTAAAATCTACATTAGAATATATAGAAGTATCTGATTGTAAGATGCAAGAAGGTTCATTTAGAGCAGATGTAAACGTTTCTATACATAAGCCAGGAACACCATTTGGAACACGTACGGAAATGAAAAACATGAACTCATTTAAGTCAATTTCAAGAGCAATAGAATATGAAATTCAAAGACAGTCAGAAGTACTAGATAATGGCGGAATTATAGAGCAAGAAACACTAAGATGGGACGATGTATCTGGTAGAACATTTTCTATGAGAAATAAGGAAGATGCACAAGATTACAGATATTTCCCAGAGCCAGACTTGGTTGCAATAAAATTATCTGATGAATATATAGAAAATATAAGAAAAACACTTCCAGAGTTGCCAGAAAGCAGAAAAACAAGATACATGGAAGAGTATAAACTATCTGAGAAAGATGCTAGATTACTTACAGCTTCTAAATATTTATCAAACTTGTTTGAAGATGCAGAGAAAATATGCAAAAATGCAAAAGCAGTTGCAAACTGGATTTTATCAGATATTTCACGTATATTAAACGAGGAAGAGCTAGAACCAGAACACATTCCATTTACAGGAGCTGAACTTGCAAGTCTAGTAGAATTAATAGACAAGGGAACAATAAGCTCTGCAATAGGTAAAAAAGTACTTGAGGAAATGTTTGTAGAAGATGCTACAACACGCAACCCAGAAGAAATAATAAAAGCAAAAGGATGGATACAAATTTCTGATGAAGGTGCTATAAAAGAGGTTGTAATGCAAGTATTAGAAGCAAATCCACAATCAATAGCAGACTACAAAGCAGGAAAAGATAGAGCATTAGGATTCTTAGTTGGACAAGCAATGAAAGCTACAAAAGGCAAGGCAAATCCACAAATGTTGAACAAAATGTTTATAGAAGAAATGAATAAATAATAATAAAGATGCACAAAGAAGAATACTTCAGATGTGCATCTTTTTGTATATAGGTTAGAAAGTTATCTACTAGTTTTTTCTTTTAAAATAGTATTAAATGCGACACCACTTATAAAGAAAATAGCCATAAACATTGTGAAAGATTTAAAAAGTGAAGAGCCAATTTCATATACTATGTAAGATTGATTCATGGTTAAGTAGATAGACATTATAAGTGTGGCAAATAGTACTAAAATAAACGAAATTTGTACACCTGCAGTCATAAGATTTTTTACTTTTGGCTCAAAAGAAAAATCAAAAACAGAAAGAAATTTATTAAAAAAGCTCTTAAAAATCAAAAACATTTAAAAATCCATCCTTTCTAATTTATTTATAATATATTGAAAAATATGTTGTTGTAAGGTTTTTGTATTTTACTCCAGTAATTTGATACATATTATATAATTATAGACAACATGCAAAATTATATTTTAAATCTACTATATAAATGATATCATATAAAAAATGAAAAATATAGTTGAAATAAATGGAAAAATTGATATAAAGTAATGTAGTAATGACAGTTCTATAACATACAATATTGTATTTGATAAATTTAAATACAAAATTGTAGGAGGAGTTAAGGCAGAAAGGCACTTGAAATAAATGCAATGAGCATAGCGAAAAAATAAAATCGCAATAACA
>ERZ791864.1868-NODE-1868-length-12402-cov-4.224103_pt1 | contig 12402 bp, 8 predicted proteins | sample MGYA00510282_ERZ791864 | MGnify/ENA primary metagenome ERZ791864 (study PRJEB30046, sample SAMN00792087) | human gut metagenome | study: EMG produced TPA metagenomics assembly of the A metagenome-wide association study of gut microbiota in type 2... | reverse complement strand
TATGATAGGGGTCTCCAAAACCTTTGGTGGGAGTTCGATTCTCTCATCCCCTGTTGACTGAAGAGTCAGAAACCTTGAATTTTCAAGGCTTCTGGCTTTTTTCATTTTCTGGATAATTCCAATGTAGTCAAGTATGTAGTCAAATAGGAATCGTTTTATGTTATACTGTTTTATAGATGTCGGGGTCAAAAAAGTTTACAAAGCTCTTACTTTCTTATGGTAGATCCAGTAAGAAATGATTGCGGTGATTGCTTCGGTAATCCAAAATGCGTGCCAGACACCGGATACTCCCTGCAGCAGGCTTAGAAGAAAAGCCAGCGGAATGATGATCAGCGTATAGCGGCAGAGGGAGATGATGAGGGATGGTAATCCCATTCCAAGTCCTTCTAAAGCTCCCGAACTTGTAACTGAAACAGAAGATACAAGGAATCCGAGGCAGATAATATGAAGAGCAGAGGAACCAATCTTTATGGTTGCAGGTGTAGCTGTGAACAGATGGATCAAAGTTCCTGGGATGCATAAGCACAGGACAGTTCCTACTGCCATAATCGCCAGCACAAGGATTAAAGAGGTCTGATAAATTTTATTTACACGGCTATGTTCTTTTGCACCATAATTGTATCCAATCAGTGGTCTCATCCCCTGAATGACTCCGTTAGCAGGAAGATAAAGGAATGTCTGTAATTTGTAATAGACTCCAAGCACAAAGACATAAGACTGACCAAAGCCTGCAAGGATTACATTTAATGATGAAATGAGCAGGGATGGAAGAGCCATGTTCAGACTTGCAGGAATCCCGATGGAATACATTTTTTTACAAAGTGCAAAATCAGGTTTAAAATAAGCTCTTCTGAATTTTACAGAGATTGGAGCAACCATATAAAAAATCAGATAAAGGATTGCACTGAATGTCTGTCCGAGACCTGTGGCAAGGGCAGCACCCTCGATCCCGAGTGAAGGAAATGGTCCCAGTCCAAAAATCAGAACCGGATCGAGAAAAATGTTGACGAGACATCCGCTCATCAGACAGATCATGGAGATATTCATTTTACCAACAGCTTGAAAAACCTTTTCAAAAACCAGTTCCCATGCAAAAAATACAGAAAATAAAAATACGATTTTTGAATAACGAAGCCCTAAATTGACAATTTCTGCATCGTTGGTAAAGAGACTGAGGAAAGGGTGGATAACTACAAGGCAGATAATCATCAGGAGAATACCATGAAATGTTCCAAGGAGCATTCCCTGACTTGCCGCCTGATCTGCTTTTTTCTGATCTGCTGCTCCCAGATAAAAGGAAATGACGGCATTAATCCCAATTCCAAAACCGATCATAACTGCATTGATCAGATTTTGAACAGGGAATACCAAAGAAAGTGCGGTCATTGCATTTTCACTGATCTTAGCAACAAAAAAGCTGTCAACGATATTATAAAGTGAATTTACGAGCATAGACACAACCATTGGTAATGACATTTTTAACAGAAGGTTCAGGATTGGTTGTTCTTTCATATAAGTTTGTTCCATTTTCAGACTCCTTTCGGGATTTCTCAGTTGTTAAGCATACGACAAAGATCCAATGGATCTTTTTTAGTATTAATAAGTTATGACATAAAAAAACCACATGACTGCCAGGAAAAGTAGTCATGTGGCGAAAAGTAGTATCACATTATGCCGGAAACCATTTGCCCGTCATTCATCGTGATACTCCAAAAATCCACATCAGTTTTAGAAACTAATTATATCGCTGAAATACGGAAGTGTCAAGGATAAATGGGCATACAAAAAATCCATGAATAATCGCAAAAAGAGCATACGAAAAATCCACCATACGCTTCTACAAGTCATACAGTGGATCTTTCAATTTATTCCATCCATTGGAATATCCTCCTTCTTCAATTAATATCTATTTAAAACTATTATCTCAAATAGTGAAATTTTATTTAAAAATTAACGTCCCATTGGATTGTACCTCTTTCATAAAATTCGTTCTTATGTTCTTACTTAGAATTAAATTAACATCCCATCGGTCTGTAGCTCTTTCATAAAATTCATATCAGATTAAAGTTAAAGACTTTTTATCCCATTGGATTGTACCCCTTTCGTAAATTTTGTTCTGGATTAAAATTAATGTCCCATTGGTCTATACCTCTTTCATTAGATTATTGGATTAAGTTTAAGTTTTTGGTGGTCCGTACCTCCTTTTCTTTTATTTGGTGTTCGTTTTCTTTTGTTGACTATATATTAACTCTCAAAACACGTTTTGTCAATAGAAAATCTGATAAAAAATAAAAGTAATTTAAATTAACAGAAAATAAATGAAAATATAAAAAATATACAGAACTGAAACTGGGCAGTATGCGACTGGATTTTTTAGAACCTTGTCCTTATACTAAAGGATAGAAAAGGGAGGCAATAAAAAGATGAGCAGAAATGAGAGAGTCAGTTGTGAGAGCTGTACTTATTATATTTATGATGAAGACTATGAAAGTTATGTATGTGATAAAAATATGGATGAAGATGAATATATCCGTCTGATGACAGATCGTTATTTCCAGTGTCCATTTTACAGAAATGGTGATGAATATGCAGTTGTCCGTAAGCAGATGTAGCATTCTGCTGATTGTATGGAAAAGAAATCTGTGGTATGATGAATACGAACATACATTCGTAAAGGCGGCATGAAGAAATGATAAAAGAAGAGAATGATTCTATTGTATATGAAAAGGTAATTCCGGCACATGGAGCAGAGTATGTATCATTTCCGGAGTCTATGAGACCGGAGATTGGCGATTATCTCAGATCGAAGGGGATTTCCCGGCTTTACAGTCACCAGGCGGAGATGTTCGTAAGGGCCGGTGAAGGAGAAAGCCTGGTCATCACGACAGCGACAGCAAGTGGCAAAACTTTGAGCTTTTTGCTGCCGGTATTGCAGAAAATTTTAGAAAATCCGCTGACGCGTGCGATTTTTATTTATCCGACAAAAGCACTTGCAAGTGATCAGTATCGGGTATTGGCTCCTGTACTGGAGTATTTTGGTGAGGGGCGTATATCGGCAGGGGTCTATGATGGAGATACGATGCCTGCAGAACGCAGCCGGGTCAGGAAGAGTGCGAATATTATCCTGACGAATCCTGAGATGATAAATGCAGCTTTCTTGCCTAACCACAGTAAATATGGATTTGATTTTATATTTGCCAATCTGAATTATATCGTGATTGATGAATTGCATAGCTACAGAGGAGCATTTGGCGGGCATCTTGCCAATATTTTCCGGAGAATGAAACGAATCTGCGGATATTATCATTCCAATCCACAATTTTTATGCAGTTCAGCGACGATTGCAAATCCGGTGGAGCTGGCAGAGAAGATCTGTGGAATAACCCCGGGGCTGATCGAGCGAGATGGCTCACCGGCACCGGAAAAGGTATACAAGATCCTGCAGCCACCGGAGATAAAAGGAGCGAATGATAAAGTATATGGAAGATATTCGGCTTCAAGTGTGGCGAAAGAGCTGATTCCGGAGCTTGTGGAAAAGGGAGAACAGTTTCTTGTATTTACACGTAGTCGAAGAGCGGTGGAAGTTATTTTAAAGGAATCGAGAGACCGGTTGGAGGACGCCGGATTTTTTGGAAAAAAGGGGCAGACGGACAAAATCGCCGGGTATCGTGGAGGTTATACTCCATTGGAGCGGCGTGAGATCGAGCGAAAGATGATGGCAGGAGAGCTGACAGGCCTGATCTGTACGAATGCACTGGAACTGGGAATTGATATTGGAAAACTGGATTGTACAGTGCTGGTAGGATATCCGGGGACAAGAGCTTCTTTCTGGCAGCAGACAGGACGGGCGGGAAGAAGTGGCAGGAGGTGTGTCAATTATCTGATTTTGGAGAATCAGCCGTTCGATCAGTATATTGCAATTTCACCTGACTGGCTTTTTGAAGGCAGAAGTGAAAATGCAATCGTAGATCCGGACAATCTGCTGATCGAGCTTGCACATATACGTGCGGCAGCAGCGGAGATGCCACTGTCTCTGGATGATGTTGCGTTGTTCCCGGATTTGGGAGAGATCATCCCGGTTCTTTTAAATGCACAGGAACTGAAAAGTCTGGCGGGACGTTTTTCATGGGCAGGGTCGGCATTCCCTGCCGGAGATTACAGTCTCAGGAATATGGACAGGACGAGATACAAGCTGATCGTATATCCAAGTATGGAGCATCTGAGAAATGTGCAGGAGAAAAGGAAAGGCTCTCTTTTTAACGGAAAGGAAATTACTGAGATGGACGAGTCGCAGGCTTTTCATGAGCTGCACCCGGGAGCGGTGTATCTGCATGACGGTGAGCAGTATGAGGTGCTGAAGCTGGATCTGGTTTCAAGAACTGCACTGGCAGTACCATTTTATGGAAATTATTATACAGTTCCATCCGGCACAGAGGATACAAGAATTTTGCAGACCTTCCAAAAAGAAACTTTTAAAAGAATAAAGAAATGTTTTGGTGACATAAATGTAAATGAAGTGATTTCGATGTATAAGAAACTTCAGTTTCATAATCATCAGAATCTGGGCCATGTGTCGCTGACGAGGCCATTACAGAAAGATTACGATACAGAGAGTACCTGGATTGAAATCCCGGAGAATATTGTGGATACATACCAGAGGCTCCTTGTGCCAGATCAAAGAGGAGAACTTGTTCTGAATAATCATTTTGAGGGAATTTCCTATGCAATCAAGAATGCAGCTATGATGGTGACAATGACAGAAAAAGATGACATCGGAGTGATTCTTTCAAATAATGCGTTGATTCCCGGAGCAGAAAGAGGACGAAAGGTATCCTTATTTATTTATGATAAGTATGAAGGCGGTCTTGGTTATGCTGAGAAAATTTATGATCTGATGGAACAGATCATTTATCAGGCAATCGAGCAGGTTGAACATTGTCCGTGTAAGGACGGATGTCCGGTCTGCGTAGGAAATTATACACTGGATAAAAAGACAGTGCTGTGGGGGCTGAAGAATTTTATAGAAGAGAGTGAATCTCCGGTATCTATATCAAAGCAGTCAGAATTGTCAGAGATGAACAGACCGGGAATAAAGAAAGAATATTCATTTGAAATGCTGGAAGAAAAATGGGATGAGTTCTGTGAGAAGTTAAAAAGGAGCGGAGAATCGGGAGCTGCGTTTTTAAGTATGGTAAAGAAAGTCGAAGTAAAAGAGGAGCGTCTGATCCTGCAGGTTGAAAATTCATTTTATGAAGGGTGGCTGCAGGAATGGGAGAATCTGCGGGAAGTAGAGCGTCTGCTCCGTTCGTATGCGATCTGTCCGGCAGATATGAAGCTGGAGATTCAGTCAGAGACAGACTGGGAGCGGGTGAAAAAGATCCGTGGAAAATTAAATCGAAGGTATGGAAAAGATGAAATTTGAAGAAGAATGGAGTTTCCTGAATCCCTATCAGATGACAGCAGTTCTTGATGAGAGTCCGGCATGTGTTGTGAATGCAAATGTCGGAAGCGGAAAGACAACTGTTCTGATCGCAAAGATACTGTATTTATATCAGGTGAAGCAGATACAGCCGGAAGAAATGATTGTGCTGACTTTTACGAATAAAGCAGCAGATGAGATAAAAGAACGACTCATAGCAAAAGAAAAGTTTTTAAAAAAAGAAAAAAATGACGAAGAACCAAGGCTGGATGGATTTGGTACATTTCATAGTGTAGCTCTATGGATGCTGAGAGAAAAGCTGGAAGTTGAAAAAGCTGGATGGAGAAAAGATTTTACTGTCATGGCACCGGATGAAGAAGAAGATCTTGCATTAACTCTGACCGCAGAATATGGATTGAAAATAAAATATAAGAACCGCCTGAAGAAGCGGCTGGAGCAGGAATATCAATGGTATCTTGAAGGACGACCGATACCGAGATACAAAGATGATTTGTTCAAATTGTATCCAATAATTGAATCCGAAAAAAAGAAGCAGAATAAGATGACTTTTTCGGATTTGCTGCGTGTCAGTACACTTTTATTGAAAGAGCAGGATGCTTTTATCCCTAAGTGGATCATTGTCGATGAAGTGCAGGACAGTGATAAGATGCAGATGGAATTTCTGGAGGCTTTGAAAGGCAGGGAGACGAAGCTGTTTGCAGTAGGAGATCCGAATCAGGTGATTTATAGCTGGCGTGGGACAGGAGAGAATATGTTCTTTTTATTAAAGCACCGATTTGAGGCGAAAGAATATTCTCTCCCGGTGAATTACCGTTCTAATGCATTGATCCTGGGAGCGGCGAATCGTTTCCTTCAGTTTGGCAGTCAGATCCGGGCGAGCAGAGAAAAAGGTGAGAAGGTCAAAATTGTTAATTATTATGATCCTTTTCAGGAGGCAGAGGAACTTGCGTTGCGGATAAGAGAGCTAAAGGAGCAGGGACTGACATATCGGGAGATGGCGGTATTTTATCGGTTACAGCGTCAGGTGGATGTGCTTGCAAAAGTGTTTGAACGTCAGGGGATTCCATATGAAGTTTCCGTAAAAAAGAGCCTACATGATATTCCGGTATTGAACTGGTTTGTCAGAGTATTGAGATTCTGTGTAAATCCATTGGATGAGCAGTCCGGGATTGCAGCAGTCGCAGATAAAGAATTTGGCGAGTTTGGAATGACGCGGAAAAAGGCAGAAAAAATCATAAAAGAGAAAAAGCTGTCCGAGAGTCTGCTTTATGAACAGATGGCCGGATTTCAGGCATGGGTAGTGGATAACTTTGGGAAATTCATGAAAGAAGGTGAAAAAGAGCAGAAAATCTTTGAATATTTTCACTTAAAAGAGTTCCTGCGTCCTACGGTGGAGAGCTATACTGAAAATGTCAAAAAAATAAAGAGCTTTTTAAAGCAGTTATGTTCATATTGCGGTTCGATTGATTTCCGGGGGCATCTGAGGGAATTTCTGAATAGTTCAGAGCTTTATGGATTAAAGATGGAAGCAGGAGAAAAAGAAGTAGGAGCAGAAATGAATCCTGAAGACCGGAAAGATGCAGTACAGCTTATGACGCTGCATGCATCCAAAGGTCTGGAATTTGATACGGTCTTTCTGATTGGTGTGAATCCCGGTCTGATCCCGCTTCATTCAAAAAATTATGAACAGGAAGAAGAGGAACGACGGTTGTTTTTTGTGGGGATTACCCGTGCAAAGAACCGCTTGGAACTTTCCTGGTATACGAATCCGGGTGAACCGGGGATAGCGGGTGAGGAAAGCCGTTATCTGAAAATGATTCCGCAGGAGCTGTTGGAGGGAATGCCGGATGAAAAAGAAAGATGGGCTAACCTGCAGCAGTTAAAGAAGGAAGTTCAGGAAAAAGCTCAGGAAAAAGCTCAGGAAAAAGCTCAGGAAAAAGTTCAGGAAAAAGCTCAGGAAAAAGTTCAGGAAAAAGCTCAGAAAGAAGTTCAGGAAAAAGAGCAGAAAGAACTTCGGCAGGAAGTAAAACCGGAAGATCAACAGGAACAGGCTGACATGCGGGCTGGCATACAGGCGGTGGTGCAGGTAAGGCATCCGAAGTATGGTGTCGGAGTGTTAAGATCGGAAGATGATCTGATGGTTGAGGCAGAGTTTGACGGATACGGAGTGAAGCAGTTCCTGAAAGCATTTGGTGAAGTCGAGATAATAGGATGAGTGAAACACAAAGGAAGTGAGTAAAATGAATGAAACCACGCAACAAAATCGTTTATTTGACAATAAAAAACTAGCTGCACTTCTAATTCCACTGGCAGTAGATCAGCTCCTTAATTCATTTATGGGAACTGTGGATACACTGGTAGTCAGTAATCTTGGCTCAGCAGCGATTTCAGCAGTTTCACTGGTAGATTCGATCAATATCCTGATTGTTCAGGCTTTCTTTGCACTGGCATCAGGTGGAACAGTTGTGTGTTCCCATTACCTTGGATGTGGAAAAAAGGAGCATGCACAGGAGGCAGCAAGACAGTTGGTTTTCATTACGTTCGTATTGTCGGCGGTGATTGCTGGAATGTGTCTTTTATTCAATGGTCCGATGTTGGCACTGATCTTTGGAAAAGTAGAGAGTGCGGTTATGGTGAATGCCAAAAAGTATTTTTTCTTTTCTGCAATCTCGTATCCATTTATCGCATTATATGATGATGGATCGTGCATCCTGAGGGCACAGGAGAACAGTCGTCTGCCGATGCTGATCTCGGTTATTTCAAATATCCTGAATATTATTCTGAATCTGTTATTTGTATGGGTGTTCCATTGGGGTGTTGCAGGTTCGGCAACTGCAACGATGCTGGCACGTATGTTCAGTATGGTTACAGTGCTGGTAAAACTGAGGAATCCACAGTTGGAGATCCAGTTGAGAAAGTATTTTACCATCCGGCCTGACTGGGATGAGATTAAAAGAATCCTGAGGATTGGTGTGCCGTCGGGGGTGGAGAACAGTATGTTCCAGTTTGGAAAGCTTGCGATCCAGTCGACTGTATCGCTGATGGGAACTGCGGCTATCGCTGCACAGGGAATGGCGAGTATCATTGAAAATTTGAACGGAATTATGGGAATCGGAATAGGAATCGGTCTTATGACCGTTGTGGGGGAAACTCTTGGAGCAGGAAGAAAGGAGGAGGCCGTTTATTATGTAAAGAAATTATGTATTGTTTCCGAAGTAGTGATCATTGCATCCTGTCTGCTTTTGTATGCTTTAGTTCGTCCGATTACCTATTTTGGAGGTATGGAGCCTGAAAGTGCAAAAATGTGTATTTTTATGGTAACGTGCATAACCATTGTAAAGCCATTGATCTGGGTCATGGCTTTTGTTCCGGCATATGGATTCAGGGCAGCCGGGGATGTGAAGTTTACAATGACAGTTTCAATGCTTACGATGTGGTTATGCCGGGTGACACTCTCTATTGTTCTTGCCAGAGTCTTTGGCTTTGGACCAATCGCAGTATGGATCGGTATGTTCAGTGACTGGGCATTGAGAGGAGTGATCTTTACGATCCGGTTCAGAAATCGTAAATGGCTGAATCATCATGTGATTTAAAAGCAATTATAAAGCCTTAATCACAGATCCAGCCATTGAGTCAGATTGTTTGCAAAAGATCGAGCAGACGCTGGTTCTCTTCCGGCATCTGAATACAGAACCGTACATATTCACCCTCCAGGCACTGGAAAGAAGAGCAGTCCCGGATCATAAGTCCCTTTTGAATGCAACGTTCAAATACATCGAAAGAGGTAACCCCGTCTTTCAGAATCTTTACCAGCAGGAAGTTGGCATAGGCCGGATAGATTTTGAAAGTCGGGAGTTTTTTTATGGTTTCGTACATCTTCTGACGTTCGGAAAGAATCAGGTTTCGGGTCTGCTGATAATAGTCGTGATCCTGAAAAAGCATTTCTCCGGCGAAAGCACCGAGGCTGTTCAGTGACCATGGAATCTGTTTTTCACGCATGGTCTTCAGAAATTCACTGTTCCCGGTGATTCCATATCCGAACCGCATTCCCGGGGCGGCATAGAATTTGGAAACTCCCCGGAGTACCATCAGATTGGAAAATTGCTTCGTAAGAGGAACAGCAGTAATTGCTGAAATATCCGGTGCAAATTCAACATAAGTTTCATCTATCATTACAAAGATATTTTTCCGTTTACAAAATGCAAGTAATTCTTTTAATTCATCCCGAAAAATAGCGGAAGAAGTCGGGTTATTTGGATTGCAGATAATGAGAAAATCATATCCATCCGAGAGAGTATGGAAAAGATCCTCCAGATCTGGTCTGAAGTCAGAAGTCTCCTGCAAATGGTAATAATCCTGAGTACTTCCGGAAAAGGTGAGTTCTCTGGAATATTCTGAATAAGTAGGACCGAGAATCAGAGTATGCTTTGGGGCACGAGCTTCGATCAGCAAAGCAATCAGTTCACTGGAGCCATTTCCCGGAAGAATATAATCGGCAGGAACATCACAATAATTAGAAAGAACATTACGCAGAGACAGATACTCGCGGTCAGGATAACTGGAAAATAAATCTGCATGGGTGGCGACCGCTTCTTTTACAGAGGCAGGAAGTCCAAGCGGATTTACATTTCCGGCAAAGTTGACGATAGCTTCTTTTTTTATATGGTAACAGGCACTGATCTTTTCAATGTCACTTCCGTGAAATACGGGGTTGGTTGTCTGATTATTCATGATTTATGCTCCTAAAAATTATTTTGTCTCAAATAAAATACCAAGGGTATTTGGACCGCAGTGGCTTGAAATCGTACAACAGGCAGTTGTCACATGGATCTCAGCGAAGTCTTTTTCAGCTTTGAGGGCTTCTTTTACAAGATGGATATATTCTGCAGCAATTCCCGAATGTGTAATGAAGATAAAAGACGGATCGATATCTGGATGTGCGGCCAGTTGATCTTTTACATATTTTACGAGAACCTTATCCAGTGAACCCCGATATTTTTTACCGACTTTCATACTGCCGTCGGCATTATTTACCTCAATACACGGCTTTAACTTTAGTACGTTGGCACCCAGTGCAGCTACGGAGGAGCAACGCCCGCCGGCATGAAGAAAAGTAAGGGTATCCAGAATAAAGCTGGCATGACACTTCTCTGTACGCTGTCGGAGAACATCGGCGATTGCATCAGCGGACATTCCCTGACGGATCATTTCTCCGGCATCACGGACAAGGAGTCCTGTTCCGCTGGAAAGAGAGCAACTGTCAATGACATGGACATGTCCGAGTTCTTCAGCCGCAATACAGCAATTCTGATAGGCACTGGAGAGGGAACTGCCGAGATTGATATGAATGACTTCGTAACCGGCTCTGACCCATGGCTCAAAATGGTCAATATATTCTGCAACGTTTACAGCAGCCGTCTTGGGAAGAATCTTTTCATCATAATATTTCTGGAAAATCTCTTCCGGAGTGATGTCGATGCCGTCCTTATAGTCATGACCGTCCAGGATGATATGGAGCGGAAAGTAATGCACATGGTAACGCTCTTTTAACTCGGTATCAAGATCACAGGTACTATCAGCACTTAAGATGATTTTTGCAGATTCCTTTTCCATTCTATTTTCCTCCGTAAATCTGATTTTCTTAAATTATAACACTAATTTCCGGTCAATGACAAGGTGGCTGGGACTTTACATTGTTGAAGAAGTTGGATAGAATAAAATGATGTTGGGGTCAAAAGCCCCCAACAATGATGCCAACGGATTGTTTCGTGCTACGCACTCCCACAATCCTACCCGCTATTCGCATATCATGGTGCTTACGCCCCACTTTTATGCTCATATCGGGGCGGGGCTCAAGGTCATTCTACCACCAGTGTGCAAGCACACGTGGTTTCAGACCTTTTGACCCTGACATCATAAAATGATTAAGGTAAACAGGAGGAGAACATGAAACTGGAAAATGAAATACTTTATGTGGAAATGGTAGAACATGGAGCTGAACTGACAAGAATCTATAATAAAAAGACGGGGGCAGAGATCTTATGGAATGCAGATCCAAAGTTTTGGAAAAGACATTCGCCGGTTTTGTTCCCGAATGTAGGAAAAACCTGGCATAATGTAGTGAAGATTCAGGGAGAACAGTATCCGACATCCCAGCATGGATTTGCAAGAGATCATGATTTCAAATGTATTCATGCAGGGAAAGAAGAGGTGAAATTTTTGCTCACTTCAACAGATGAGATGAAAGAAGTTTATCCGTTTGATTTTGAATTATACATTAGCTATCGTCTTAAGAAAAATGTGATAGAGGTGGAATGGAAAATTAAAAACCAGTCAGAAGAAACGATTTACTTTACCATTGGTGGGCATCCGGCCATTCACTTTGCAAAAGAAAATGAAACCAAGGCAGATTACCGGCTTTATTTCCCGGAAAAAGATCATCTGAACTATATTTTGGTTGATATTGCAGAAGGTGGTGCAGATCCGAAAAAAGTCTATGAGATGAAACTGGAGGACGGATATTATCCGCTGACAGAAGAATTATTCGAGAGAGATGCCCTGATTTTTGACGAGAATCAGATTGAAGAAGTATGGATCAGTCATAAGGACGGAACACCGTATGTGGGAATGAAATGCGAAGGTTTTCCAAACTTTGGAATATGGTCGGTAAAAGATGCCCCATTCGTATGTCTTGAACCATGGATGGGAAGATGTGATGATGTGGGATTTGAGGGAGATATTTCCGAAAAGCCGGGAATTAATAGCGTTGAGAGCGGTGGAACATTTGAAAAGAGTTATCAGATCATTGTAGGTTAATGAAAGCAAAAAAGTGTCGCAGAGTGAAATACTCTGCGACAAAAGGTGACTTTTCAAGAGTATTAAGGGGAAAATTTGTAGTTGTTGGGGTGATACGCTTGTAAAGAAAAAGACTTCTTTGTGACGAATCGGACGCGGAAAGCAGG
>ERZ791864.1865-NODE-1865-length-12417-cov-24.194467_pt1 | contig 12417 bp, 8 predicted proteins | sample MGYA00510282_ERZ791864 | MGnify/ENA primary metagenome ERZ791864 (study PRJEB30046, sample SAMN00792087) | human gut metagenome | study: EMG produced TPA metagenomics assembly of the A metagenome-wide association study of gut microbiota in type 2... | reverse complement strand
ATACCCTAATAAGCTGCCGGAAAGTGAACGGGTATGCTCCGGAATATGTATCCTTTCCCGCAAAATATTCCTTGTAGATATCCATCGTGAAAATCGTCGTGATGCTGTTTACCATCGAGGCCAGCGAACTGACCACGGCTGCCACCAGTGCTGCGAATGCAATTCCTTTCACTCCCGAAGGGATAAAGTTATGCATCAGCCAGGGATAGGCCTGATCGGGCTTCTCCAGAGGGGCATCCAGGGCAAAAGCTACGATTCCGGGGATCACGACGATCAGGGGAAGAATCAGCTTCAGCAGACCGGCAAAGACGAGTCCCATACGGGCTTCCGAAAGACTTTTGCCTGCCAGAGCACGCTGGATAATGTACTGATTGCATCCGAAATAATACAGGGCACTGACCCACAGTCCGCCCAAAATAACCCCGATTCCCGGCAAATATTTATAATCCGGATTGGAGGGATCAAGGATCATGTCAAACTTTTCCGGAACCTGCGCTATCAGTTTCTGCATTCCGGCTATAGCACCGGCATCTTCCGAATAGTGATTCAGGGCTATGTAGGTAGTCAGCAGACCGCCCCCGATCAGGAAGATCACCTGTACCATGTCGGTCAGTGCCACCGCTTTCAGTCCTCCATAGATGGCATAGGCTCCGGCAAAGACAGCCAGACAGACAATACTGAATCCGACCGGTATGTCGACCACTTTATGAATGGCCAGGGCTCCCAGATAAAGGATGGAGGTCAGATTGACAAAAATAAAAACCAGCAGCCAGAAGAATGCCATGAGAGTCTTGACTGGTTTTCCATAACGGATTTCCAGAAACTGAGGCATCGTATAAATTTTCGTCTTCAGGAAGATAGGCAGAAAAAATACGGCAACCACAATCAGGGAAGCGGCAGCTACGAACTCATAGGAAGCGATTCCCAGTCCGATGGCAAAGCCGGATCCGGACATGCCGATAAACTGCTCTGCCGATATATTGGACGCTATGACGGAAGCTCCGATCGCCCACCAGGGCAATGTATTCCCTGCCAGGAAATATTCCTTCGAGTCTTTTACGCCTCCTTTACGGGTACGGGAACACCAAAGGCCTATTACCACGATCAGGAGTACATAAACGATGAAGATGACACTGTCTAAAACGGAGAATGTGTTCATAATCTGCTCTTATCTTACACGCAAAATAATGCTGCCACTGATCACGTCTCCCACCTTAAGCGGTTTCCGGTAAGGCGCATAATGGCTGCCTAAAAACATTTCGTCGCCTGCCGTCACAAAGTCTGCCACCAGGAAGCAGGTCTTCTCTCCTTCTTTCCAGGAACGCCAGTGCTGCCGGCCGTCAGAAACAACCGTTACCCGGGACTGTCCTTCCACATCCTGCAATCCTGCATACCAGATGTTTCTACGGGTAGAACGGAAATCGTTGCTTCCCAGCTGGTTGAAGTCCTTGCTCCATGCCCAGGCCGGTTTGATACGGGGATTCTGTACGGCAGGTACTTCCGGATAAAAGCTCTTTGCCGTACCGGACGGACGGCTGATATGATCTGCCGGATAGACGCTCCAGAGTCCCTTTCTGCGCCAGAAGGTTTCTTCAAATCCGGCAGGGGTCTCAAAGACCATTCCCCATTGTCTCGGATTGACAGCCGTACGAACCGTAAACTGATAATCAACCCGGATCTCTCCGTTCGCATTGCATATCATTTCATACTGTCCGTCGAAACCGTCATACGATCCGCTGACTTTCAGACGGACGTCCTGTCCCTCTTCCGAAACTTCCACACCGGTTACTTTCCATCCTTTGCACAAATCATTGAATACCGGAGTCTCGGCATTATGGTTCGGATAGCATCCTCCGCCTGTCAGAGGTAGCGCCATCAGCCACGGACCTCCGGAAAGTATCTGTCTGTTGTCTTTCTCCACGGAAAGGATCATTCCGGTAGCACGGTCTACCAGACAGGTGAAGTTCTTTCCGTATATGCGAATACGGGATTTATCCTGTTTCACCTTCGTACGTTGTCTGGCAGGTGCTTCCACCTGATTCTGCTTCTGCTCACCCACCGGAATCAGGTACTCATCGGCCACAAATCCTCTGGGGTCGACAAATTCCAGGCTCAGCTGATTGGAAGCAGAAGGATCACTGACCTCTACCACCAGTTGTCCACGGCCCTGAGGGGCTACATCAAGTACAGACATTCCGCTTTCCTTTCCGTAAGTCCAACGGATCTTCAGCTCGTTCAGGTTCGTATAAGTATAGCGGTTTTCCACATCAATCACCAGTTTCCGGGCGGGTTCCAGGGCTTCGGTATGTAACTTGACCGGACTATAGATCTTTTTCATGTCCCAGTACTCAGGCTTCGGACGGCGCCATCCGTCCACAGGTCCCCAGGCACCGTATCCCACTGCATTTCCGTCCGGCAACTGGAAAATGTCATCAATACCCGACCAGATTGAACCGCCGAGAACACCATCTGTTGCATACATGTTCTCCCACATCGGAGCCAGTGCCAGGGCCCAGTCACTGCGGATACCGGGATCAGTCACCAGTTCACTGCGGTTATAGACGTTCAGATGACAGTATTCTCCGTACGTCATCGGACGGTCACTTTTGGCCGCTTCCTGATACCCTCCCGGTCCGGGATAATGAATGTTGGCTATCGGAGCCGTACTGCCCTGATTGTTGAAACCGCCATAGGCCTGATCATGGAAAGCAAACGGACGGGTCGTATCTGCTTTCTTCATGTATTCGGCAACCTGTGCAAATCCTTTGTTCCAGTAGGATTCGTTGGCTATCGACCAGAAAATGACCGAAGGATGGTTCCGGTAGAAATGTACAGTTTCCATATCAGCCTGCAGAACGTAGTCATAATATTTTTCATCCTTATAATTCAGCTTCTGCCAGTTCTCATTGGCATGATGACCGATCCAGCATACAGGTGCTTCCAGTTCGACAAACAGCCCCAGTTCATCGCAATATTCAATGAACTCTTCTGCCGGAGGATAATGAGAGGTACGGATGAAGTTACAGTTGGCAGCCCGATACAGTTCTGCATCGGCCTTCCATTCCTCATCGGTCAGCGAACGTCCGTAAAGAGGATGAGCCTCATGACGGCAGACTCCTCTCAACTTGACAGGACGGCCGTTGACCAGCAGACGGTTTCCCCGCACCTCCACTTCACGGAAGCCGAATTTTTTCTCAATCTGTGCTATGGAATTTTCTCCTTCATACAAATCCAGATGAAGCCGGTACAGGTTGGGATGCTCATTGTCCCACAGCAAAGGTGACTTCACGTCCATCTCCAGCCATCCCTTCCAGGTTTCTCCCGGAGCGATTTCCGGCAAGTTCAGGGAACCGGATGCCTCATGCTTGTCCAAAACGGCCTTCAAAGATACTTTCCGGGACGGACGGTCGGAGTCGTTTCTGACCGCTACATAAAGTTTCAGACGTGCATCCCGATAGTTCTCGTCCAGGTCTGTCTGAATACGCAGATCCGAGAGATGAATGTCAGGAACAGCGAACAGGGTAACCTTACGGGTGATACCTCCCAGCTGATGAGCGGCATATTGGGTAAGGCTTCCCAGCATATCGGCCAGCGATTCACTCCGCACCTGAAGAGACAGGACATTCGTTCCATCCTGCAAGGCATCCGTAATGTTTACTTCATACGGTGTCATTCCTCCCAGATGGGAACCTACCTGACGGTGGTTGACAAACACCTTATATTCACTATGAACTCCGTCAAAACGAAGGATGACCTGCTTGCCTTTCCAGTCCTGCGGCACTTCAAAGTTTTTCTGATAACGGGCAAATGCAGCTGAATCCACCTTAAAGCCCTGCATGCACCATTCTCCCGGTACCATAATGCGATGCCAGTCTTCTCCTTCCGCCTGTTCTGAGAACAGCCACTCCCCATTGAGGGAAAGCTGATTCCGGTAGACATCCTTCACGGAAACCGGTACCGGGACATAGGTCGGCAACACCTGTTCCGCATCCACCTGAGTGTCTACCACATAAGCCTGAACCGACTTCAATGCCTCGCGTGACTCTTCAGACACGGCAGCCAGCTGTCCCGGATCGGAAGATAAAATCCGGATCCCGGAAATAATGGCATTAGGTCCCTTGACGGGATTCACCACCATCACGAACTGACCGTAGGCAAACGAGTGACGGGGCAAATCGATTGTTTTCTTTACTACCTCTCCCGCCGGAAGATGAATAGACTCACAGACTGGATTTCCATCGGCGACAATTTCTATGATCCGTTCACTGTCGGCCAGAAAAGTCACTTCCATCCGATAGTCGGCATGAATATCCATCTTATCGAATGCATAGATCACCTTCCCGCCGAAATTGCAGGAACGCTGGGCCGTGCTGCCCGACAGTTCAGCCGGCATTTCATAATTTTCCCCCAAAACCAGATGAGGCTGTTTTCCTTTCTCGCCACAGTCGTCATAAGCTACTTCCACCCATTTCTTGTCTTGCGACCAGGAAGTCAGGGTCAGACTTAACAGACCTCCCAACAACAGTATCTTTTTCAATCTCATATACAGAATGCTTTTTCAGTATAACCAATCCTTTTTACGGCAGTTTCCCGCTCTTGTCTGAATCTGTCTTTGCATTAACCGATGGTTCCTACAGTTTTCAGCAAATGGAAGAAATTCTCCATCGGAGTATCCAGCTGCACATGGTGAGTCGGAGCACAAATCCATCCTCCTCCCTTTCCTACAGAGTTTTTCAGCCATGCATATTCCTTTTCTATCTGTTCAGGAGTTCCCATGGGCAAGGTTGACTGAACCGCCACTCCCCCGAAGAAGCAAAGCTGATCTCCATATTTTTCCTGCAGGATCTCCGGATTCATACATTCCGTCTGGATAGGATTCAATACATCCAGACCGATTTCGATCAGATCGGGAATAATGTCGTAATTACAGCCGTCCGTATGATAAGCCACCTTGATATCCGGCTTAATTTCTTTCACCGTGCGGATGATATCGGCCATTCTGCCCTTGAAGAACTCGCGCCACAGTTCCGGATCAATCATCAGTGAATCCTGTGCTCCCATGTCATCACCCAGTCAGATCATGTCAACGCCTATCTGTGCCATCTTCTTAGCCACTTCCTTATGGAAGCCTCCGGTCTCATCCAGCAGGTGATTGGTCAGATCCGGATTGATATAAAAATCGGTCATCAGCGTATCAAGTCCTCTCAAAGCCCATGCAGACTCAAAGATGGTACAGTGAATACGCCCGATAATATAATATTCATCGCCATATTCCTTCACCAGACGCTCCACATTCTTATAAAGCTCCGGCCGGTGTGGATCGGGTGCCTTATAAGCCATTGCCAGTTCATCATTATCCCGCAGAGGATTCCGGGCAATGTTCGTATAATGTCCGATGCCAAACGGAGTTTCATAAGGATCAATCTTCCATTCGACACCCCATTCGTCCGTGTAAGGCTCCTGCTTCAAGTAATAGTTGGCAGACCATCCGACACTGGCCTGAAGCAAATCCTGTCCTGTCAGCTTCTCCAGCTCATATCCGTACCAGTCTCTGTGGTGTGGTTCCGAAAACTGTCTGGGAAGATGAAAGACTTCGCGTAAACGATCTGCAAATTCCGGAGTAAATGTGGCCTGAAAAGGAGGCCTGTCCGTTTCTTCATGATTTAAAGCTCTGATAACCCGTTCTCTATGTTTCATAATCGTATTAGTTTTTTACTGCTGACAAATTTACACGTTGCTTTTTAAATCGTTTTATAGTATATTTGCATGGTTGTGTGATTTATTTGCCTGAACAAAAAGATGAAAACAAACTCCTTACATCAGATGGAAGCTACCTTCGAAAAAGTAGAGAAGAGAAAAGGAACTTCATTTTCTGTGGTTTCGTATACGAATCCCTACTTTGCCGCACCTTTACATATCCATCCGGAATATGAACTGATTCTGATAGAGGAAGGCAAAGGACTCAGCTTCGTAGGCGATTCCATCCAGGAGCTTTCTCCGGGCGACTTCATGCTGATCGGAAAGAATCTCCCCCATCTGTGGCTCAGCGCAGACGAATACTACCAGAACTCCGGACTGGTTTCACGGTCTGTCTATACCCAGTTTGATGACCGGATCTTTCCCGCCAGCTTACACGACATTCCCGAACTGGAGAATATTTATTCCCTCCTGAAGAAATCTCAGAAAGGGGTCTTCTTTACCGGCGGCAGCATTGAGGCTTTAAAAGAACTGTTCCGCTCCCTGGTTACCAAAGAAGGATTTGAAAAGATCGAAGGACTTTATACTTTACTCTACAGGCTAAGTTCCGAATGCAATCATGCAACCCTGACAACAGAGAACTATATCAACAGTGATTCGACAGAAGATCCGATTATCAACAAGGTGCATCTGTTTATCAACAAGAACTACCAGAACAATATCGCCCTGGAAGACATTGCGTGTAATGTCGGTATGAATCCAAGTGCACTTTGCAGATACTATAAAAAACATACCGGGAAAAGAATGTTTGAATACCTCACGGAACTGAGAATCTCATACGCAACCAAACTGCTGATTAACAAAAACATCAATATCAGCCAGGTGGCATACGACTGCGGCTACAACAGTCTCTCCCATTTCAATCATCAGTTCAAGCAGGTAACCGGCTATACCCCCAGTGAATACGCTCAAAAACTGTAATGCCCGTTGCAGCTGAATCGTGCGGTCGTTACTTTTGCATTGACCGGTCGTTGCGGTCCAATCGTGCGGTCGTTTGAGGCCAAACGTGCGGTCGTTGAGGCCCAATCGTGCGGTCGTTGAGGCCCAATCGTGCGGTCGTTGCTTTTGCATTGACCAGTCAATGCGAGGACATCGTGCAGTCGATTAACTATGCCTTGTTCCATAAAAAAGAGGGATTACAGCCACGGCTTCACAGCCGGTTCTCTGTAATCCCTCTCAAGACAAACTTTATTATTTATCCAGAAAAGCCTGTTAATTCAGAATCACACCTGCATCGCTGGTCGGATTCTGTGTCAGCGTACATCCGCTCGGATATGCATTGATCGCACTTTGCGGAATGTAATAAGTTACACGATAATCCGTAGCCGGAACATCTTCCATTGCATTGTGCGGACCCGGATAATGACGGGTCAACGGTTCACCGTTACGGAATACGTCATAGCTTCGCTCTGCCTGATAAGCCAATTCAAGCTGACGTTCCTTGTCGATAAGTTCAGGAGCATTATTAGCATCCAGAGAAGCATATCCGGCACCCGGAATAGAGCGTTCACGAATGGTATTCAGGTCAGTCAGGGCAGCACCGTAATTACCCAGTTTGGCATATGCTTCAGCACGGTTCAGGTAAATCTCACCCAATCGGGAAATAATCGGTGAATGCAGGTGAGATTCTTCACCTTCGTAAGAACACTTCGTAATGTAGAACATCGGATATACACGGTTCAATGACATCTGATAATCAATGACACCAGTATAGGTCTGTCCGTCGGAATACTGGATGGAATAGATCTGTTGGGAAGCATCCACCGGAGTCATCGCATAAGTCTTGTCCACACCGTCAATGGTTTCTGTACAAGTATAATTGCCTCCGTTCTGGTTCAGCTTAGCCTGCACGTAGTTGAAGTTGATCACATTGCCACTGGTATCATATACATTCTTGATGAAACGGAACACATTCGTATAATTTCCGTTATCATCCTGTACATACTGCGGAGCAATGAAGTTGGCACGTGCATCTACAATCTTTTTGCTGTCCGGACGCCAGTCGTTACGTCCTGTCTCATTCAGCAGGTCGAGATACTTGGCACTGGCATACATTTCGCCCCAACCCATACCTCCGACAACACCATACATACCGCCGATACCGTAATAATGGTCATATCCGGAGAACTCGGAAGCCACACGCTTCACTACGAAAATGGATTCCTTATTATTTTCAGGAACAATCGTATTATAAGTCATGAATTCATCGTGTCCCAACAGTTCATACTGACCGGATTCAATCACCTTAGTGGCATAATCAACGGCCAGCTGGGCATATTCCGCATTCGGATTGCTGTAAGTTCCACTCATATACAGGTAAACTCTGGAAAGCATGGCCTGTGCAGCTTCCTTGGATGCGTATGCCGGTCCCTTGTTCTCTGTAATCATGGCTTCTGCCTTCTTCAGGTCACTGATGGCCTGTTCATAAACTTCCTTCACAGTCGAACGGTCGGGCAACTGAAGATTGTCCATATCATCCGGAGTACCATTGACGATAGGCACACCCAGATTCTTGTCAGGAGCCTGATAATACGGACGGCCGAACGCACGGCACAGGTAGAAGTACATCATACCACGGATGTAATAACATTCACCCAGCTTACTGTCAATTTCCGGATCCTGTCCTTCTTCAATCATCTTGATGATATTTGAAGCCTGGGCAATGGCCTTATAGCCATAATCCCAGAAGTTCTGAAGACGGTAGTTGTTCGGAGTACGGGAGAAGGTTATGAATTCATAAAATGCATCGGTAGATGCACCACGGATCATCATATTATCACCAGCATATTCGCCGAGACGGTGCATCGGATCTGACCAGTCTTTCAACTGGGCATAAGCACCATCCACCAGACCGTCCAGGGAAGCCAAAGGATCATTCGTAATCTGTTCTGCAGACATGCTGCCTTTGGGCAGGCGTTCAATGTCACATGATGTCAATGTTCCGCACAGACAGGCGGTCACCAACAAAGAGGTTGATATAATCTTTTTCATACGAATCAGCTAATTAAAAGGTTAAGTTAATACCAAACATGTACTTGCGGGTAGAGGGATAAACACTCGGACCGGTAGAACCGATTACAGAACCTCCACTGGCCGGAATTTCAGGATCCACACCGGAATATCCGGTTACGCAGAACAGGTTTTCACCGGTAAAGAAGATACGCATATTCTGAATGTAGTATTTCGGCAACTTCAGGTTGTAACCGATAGTCAGTGAACGCAGCTTCAGATAGTCACCATCTTCCAGATAACGGGTAGAAGCTTTATTGGAGTTGGATGAGTTATTGTAGGAAGCAACAGGATGCGTAGCAATGTCACCCGGCTTTTCCCAACGGGTCCATCCGTCCATCAGTTTCATCTGGTTACGGTCTGTATAGGCACCATCAGAATCGTATTCCTGACGAGAATAGTTATAGATCTTGCCACCGATGGAGTAACCGAATACAGCTGTCAGATCAATGTTTTTCCATGCAAGAGTTGTATTGAATCCACCAAACAGTTTCGGAGTGGAAGCATCACAGATCACCTGATCTGCTTCTGCATAATTTTCAGTGATTTCACGTCCGGTGATATTTCCATTTTCATCTTTGGTATGCTTGTACCATTGCGGAGCTCCCGTTTCAGGATTGACACCTGCCCATTCTACCATGTAGAAGCTGTCGCTGTCATAGTCTTTTTTCAGAATCTTGTCGGCTTCACCGGCGATACCGATACCACCGCTACGAATGATTTCCGTATTGTTTCCATACAGTTCCTTGATACGGTTTCTGTTATGCCCCAGGTTCATTTCTACACTCCAGTTCCAGTCTCTGGTACGGATGATATCGCCACCGACAGTCAGTTCAATACCCTGGTTTTCCATTTCACCCACATTCTTCCAGCGGGAAGTTACACCGGTAAGACCGGATACAGGTACAGCAAACAGAATATTGGAAGTATACTTGTAGTAATAATCGAATGAGAAGCGGAAACGTTCATGGAACATAGATGCATCTAAACCGACACCCGTCGTATAAGTCTTTTCCCAGGTAAGTTCCTTGTTACCGATCTGACTGATCAAAGCAGCGGAAGTTCCGTTATACTTTGCAGAGATAGAATAAAGGTCATACTGCGGATAAAGTGAACTTGGACGGTTACCTACCGTACCATAGGAAGCACGTAATTTCAGGTTGTTCACCCAATCAGCCTTGAACCATTTTTCACGGTTGATATTCCATCCGGCACTGACAGAGAAGAAGTTACCATATTTGTTTTCATCACCGAAATTGGAAGCACCATCCCGACGGAAAGAAACTTCACCCAGATAACGGTTGTCATAAGAATAAATTGCCTTGAAGAGATAAGACTGCATAGCCCATTCGCTCAGGCTTCCGCCTACATCTTCAGGAATCGCTGTAACATCAAGTACCTCAAATCCGGGTACAAAACCGGTACCGGTAGCTGAAATAGCCTTGCCCTGATAGTCATTGAATTCATACGCCAGCAAGGCATTCAATGAATGTTTATCCCACATTTTGTTGAAACGCAGAATCTGGTTGGTATAACGGCGTACGGTATTGCTCTGATATTCCTCCAGACGTCCGTTTACACCAGAAGCTCCCTCGCATCGGGGATCAGAATAAGAATTATAGTAATAACCGGTCCAGCGGAAATTATTGACAGAGTTAAAAGTCAGCCAGTCCGTAATCCGGATATCAAAATCAAAGTTTCCACTGAACTCATAGGTCTTGTAGTCTGTATGGTTACCATAGCTCAGGTCGTTCAAGTAGTTGGTTGACTGGCTGTTCACCCATCCGCTGTAACGGTCGGGAACCAGATTGCCGTTTTCATCATACGGACTGTCCCACGGGAACATAGAGTACATGGCTGTTACAGAATACTGGGCATCATGCGTATTACGCATTGCACCGGCAACAGACGGTTTGATGGTCAACCAGGAGAAAGGTTTGTAATTGGTACGATAACGGAAGTTGTAACGCTGCAGATCATATCCTTTCACTGCACCTTCTTCGTCATAGTAACCCATAGAGAAATAAGAATTGATTTTTTCACCGCCTCCGGAAAGAGAGACATTATATTCCTGAGTCACGCCGCTTTGAGTCGCCAGATCCCACCAGTCAAAATTGGCATTGCGCAAGTCTTCATTCCAGCGTGGAAAATTGATCTGGTCAGCATTGCTGAATGACTTATAGTAATCATACAATTCAGCACCGTCCATCATTTCCAGATTTCCATTATTCAATCTGCTGACACCGGCCTTGGCTGATACATTGATAGTCATCTTACCGCTCTTGCCGCTCTTGGTTGTTACCAGGATAACACCGTTGGCTCCCTGAGAACCATAAATAGCTGTAGATGCAGCATCTTTCAGGATGGTCATGGTTTCGATATCGGCAGGATTCAATTGTCCGGCTCCATCACCGACAATTACACCGTCGATTACCCACAACGGAGATGAACTACCGTTGATAGATGCCTTACCACGAACCATCACGGCACCGCTTGAACCCGGCTGACCGGAACCCGGAGCAACGAAAACTCCGGAAACTTTACCGTTCAACATGTTTTCCACATTGGCCGTAGTAACATCCTTCAGTTTATTTTCCTTGACTGTCTGTAAAGAACCGGTCAGACTTTCACGGCGCTGAGTACCGTAACCGACAACTACAACTTCATCCAGCGTTTCGGTGTCTTCCTTCAGGTTTACCTTCATGTTGGGTTCAGCCTTCACTTCAATGGTCTTATAGCCGACAAATGAAATCTGCAGGACAGCACCTGCCGGTGCATTCAGTTCATACACACCATCCAGGTCTGTAATCACCCCATTAGTCGTTCCCTTCACAATGACATTGGCACCAATCACAGGTTCACCAGTCGATGCGTCCAGAACCAAACCTTTTACCTTCATCGTCTGCTGGGTAATCTCATTGGGAGAGGCGGCTTCAACAGAAGTCGGAAGTGCAGCCATTGGCAAGGATGTACAACAGAATGCACCCGTCAAAATTGCCAGTCTGCCTCGGTAATTTACATTTCTTAGTTTCATAATATTAAAATTATATTAATAACAATGATTAATAGTTATCTAAATAAAGGTTACCACAAAGCTATAGAAAAAATTCAAATAAACAATAGAAAATATTAAATTTTATAATAACAACTTTCTTCTTTAGCCTGATCTGCTGAAAAAGGAAATCCCCCGCCCCAGCCTTCACAACGGAAAGCCGGAACAGAGGATTCATTCAAAGTCTGATCAATCAGACTGGAACAATTTTTATTTATCACCTGTCTGATTCGAATTCTTTCTCAATTTCTTCAATCGTAGGCAAACTACCCCGAAAATCTTTCGGTAGAACTTGCCCTAATTCATAATCGGAAATTCCGATAGGCTTCTGAATATCACGCAAGGCATATTCTGCCTTGATACGGTCTTTACTCTTGCAAAGCAACAACCCGATAGTCCGGTTATCCCCTTCCCGGCAAAGAATATCATCTACAGCAGAACAGTAGAAATTCAATTTGCCGATATATTCCGGCATGAACTCTGTATCTTTTAATTCGATTACTAAGTAACGGTGCAGAAAGGCGTTATACATCAATATGTCAATACATTAGTGTCCCGTTAAAATCGAGACAAATTAATATTAATCAAACAATCCCGGA
>ERZ791864.1841-NODE-1841-length-12573-cov-2.712494_pt1 | contig 12573 bp, 8 predicted proteins | sample MGYA00510282_ERZ791864 | MGnify/ENA primary metagenome ERZ791864 (study PRJEB30046, sample SAMN00792087) | human gut metagenome | study: EMG produced TPA metagenomics assembly of the A metagenome-wide association study of gut microbiota in type 2... | reverse complement strand
CGGAATGCCGGCGTGTGTCTTCAATTCTGTGCGGGAAACTTTATAAGTAATCTCCTGACCGTTCGTCTTCGGCACGATGCGGACGGTGACATCCGAAAGATCGTAGCCAGCGTCACGGATGACAGCAGTGAGCGGTGCCACTTTGTACGGATTGACAATCACTTCGCCAATGTTGCCCTGCACCGGATACGTAACGTGAGGACCCGATGGGCCGCCCATAGCCATGGCGGGGGTTGAAATGGACAGCATCATGGCAGCCGCAGCGACGGCTGCACAGATTGGGACAATCTTCTTCATTTGTTTCTCTTTAATTGATCCGATAACGCTGCCGGAAACAATGTTCCGGAATGAATCAAAGTTTAGAAAACCAAACAAAGTGTAAAAATTGTCGAATTTCCGCTATCGACACGCACGGTTTGCAACATCGGCTTTCATGTTTAGAAAGACGCTGCTGATCGGCGAACGGCAGTGCTGTCCCTTTATGAACTGCGTATTTTTTTGAAATAGCGTGTTCACCCTACTCGCTGCACACCGAGCAGATTGAAGCGGCTTCAAGCGAAGCCATGGCTTCGCGCCACCCCGCTTCATCGTCAGAACAATACCGGCTCCATCGCTGTCTGGCGCAGCTAATTAGGAAAGAACGCACCCACTGCCGGAGCGGATCTGCATCGGTGCGCACGCTCCAATAGAGATGCGGCACCCACGGCGGAATCACAATATCTTTTGGCTTCAATGCAGCGAGGGGCAGCCGTTCCGTCAAAATTTCGGCGAGCGGAATGGGATGAATGGTGTAGCCGTCAGAATCTAAAAGCGACCATGCGTTGGCCAAAAAGAACGGCGATTGGAGAAACCGCTGCGAAGAAATTTCATGAAACGGCATGATCATGGCGTTGAGTCCCGACGGCTGACTCACTGTAGGAATCACCATCGGATATCGAGCCAGCTCCTCTGGGCCGACGATGCCGTCAGGCACCTCGCAAAGCGGGTGATCTTTGCGAACCAAAACACAGTGGGGAGCAGCAAGCAGCAGACGCTGACGCAGCGAGGGATCTGCAGGCAGATGCGGATCGCAGGCATACATGAAGTCAACCGCACCGGATCCCAATCCGGCAGCTGACTGATTGCCCAACGGCACGATCTCGATACCGAGCTTCGGCGCGCGCTGATGAAGTTCCTTGAGGAACGGCATGATAAAGACCATGGCCGTGTTGTCGACGGCAGCAATGCGGATGACTTCACTGCTTTCAAGAATATTGAGTGTGGATGCACCGCCTAGAAGTGAATCCAGCGCTTTAAAAACATTTTGCAGGCGCGGCAGCAGCTCCAGAAGCTGGGGAGACGGCACCATCTGCGGGCCATGCCGGCTGAAAATTTCGGTTCCGAAAATAGCCCTCGCGTCAGCAAGCAGTCGGGAGGCCTGCGAAACGGAGAGTTTCATCGCTGCTGCAGTCTTCGTGAGGGACTGTGTATTGCTCAGAATGAGGACTAAACGCAGTATGCGCAGATCGATCCGGTCAAGATCGAGATGTGCAGTGTTGGTGGTAGGCATGGCGAATTCTGTGTTTTCTCTTCGGGGTCATCGAAGTCAGGTTCTGATGTACTCCTGTCGAACCGAATGACTTCTCTCAGATTGCTTTATTTGTTTACTTTAATAATATCAAATCTCCTACTTATTTTTATGTGCTTTTTAAAACCTATTTTATAAACGTTAAGATTACACAATGTAAATGAATACCGGCAATTAAAGGTATACCCGTTGCACGTTAAATACATTTCAATATTTACTTTTGTTTTAGTTTTGATAAACGGGCATTTCTTTTTCTGCGCGTTGACGGGGGGGATAGATATAAATTGCAATGCACTTTAAGCATCCTATTGGAGGTTTACGATGCAGGTGCTTCAATTTAAAACAGTACATCTTGCCGTTATCGGAGCTATAGCCAGTGCCTTTGGCATGGCAGCCGGTAACGTTAACGCAGAGCCATTGTTAACCTACGAGTCAAACAAGGTTGTTGACGGCGCACTTTCAGATGCCATTGTTGGAACGCAAGGCTTTTTATCCCCGAATAAAACAGCTGAAACTTACACAGGTCAGAATCCCACAGCCGATATCCTGTCTTTTGTCAATAAAGACACAGGAACGAATTCGCTGGTTTACCTTACGGGTGACGGCAGTTCATTAACGGTCAGCAAACTCAGCGAGCTCAATTTTTCAACAGAAGAAAGACTTTTCGGACAAGCGGGAAAAGATGCTAATAATGTTGCTATTTTAGTAAGCTATAAAGGCGCTTTTGCTGTGACCGACGTTCAGCAAGTCAATTTCGGCACCCAGAACAAGCGGTTCCAGGGAGATCAGGCCATTAACTCCTGGGGCGGCGGCAAACTCGACTTCAGCGGGATCAAAACGCTTGCGTTTTATACGGACGGCGGTCAAGCCATTAACATGCAGTCCACTTCAAGTCTGAGCATCAAGGAAGTTGACACGCTGATACTGGACAACTATCGATCGCAGGAAGGGGACCCGGAACGGATTTATTCTGCTATTCAATTGATGGTCATGGCCGGTGACGATAATGATGCTTCGACTGTCCAACCTACGATTGATGTTGATGTCGGCAATCTGGTGATTAAAGCCGACTCAAAGTACACTCAATCAGCCGGCATTTCAGTTACTGATCAAACAACGGATTATCAGGGAACGTCATCTATCAAGGGATCGTTTACTGCTAAGAACATTTCGATCGACGGCGGTACTTACGGCATTCGCTCCAATCGTTCTACTGAGAATTCCCGCGATTCTGTTTTAGACGTTACGGCCGAAAATTCACTTGTGGTCAACGGCGGCAAGAATGCTGTATGGCTGAATAATGAAGCAGGTCACGGAATTACTTTCAACGCTGAAGCTGCGAATGCCACATTTACGGGCGGCGAAGAAGGTGTTCTCAGTGAAAACGGAACGGCATCCATTAAGGCTGACAGTCTGACCGTTTCGGGCGATAAAAGCGCACTCAATTTTGATAAAGGCAGCTCTCTGACGCTGGCAAACAAAACTGACTCACAGACCGCCAACACCACCTTGAACGGCAATGTCACCATCGCCGGAAGTGCAACATTTAAGAATCAGGATATCAATCAGACCGCCGGCACTTTCCATGTCAGCACTCTGGATGCCTCCAATTCAAAGCTCACCTTCAATACCACTGAAAATGGTGGCGTAACGGTCGGAACGCTGACGGGCGATCTCAAGCTCGAAGCCGGCGCTTCGGTCACCGAAAAGCTGGGTTCAGCGGAGAAAGTTGCAGAGGCGCTTAAAACGATCATCGGCGGCAACGCTGCCGACAAGCTCAAAGAGAACTTTGTCGGCGGCGAAGCCAGTGACATGACGGGTGCCTGGACTTACGATGCCGACACGGGTGCCGTTTCCTATCAGGGTTCACGTCTGTCGCCGACTTTGACGGCAGTGACCCATGCCAACGCCGCGAACCTTGCTCAGTGGCGCTATGAAGTCAATCACTTGAGCGAACGCCTGGGCGACGTGCGAAGCCAAAACGGTGCACTCGGTGCTTGGGCTCGTGTCTACGGTACGGACGCTAAGGTTTCTGACTCCGTTTCCACGAAGTTCACCAACAACACGATTCAGGTGGGCGGTGATGCCAAGGTGGGTGACACGTGGATTGTCGGCGCCGCATTTGGCTACACCGACAATTCAACGGACTTTTCGAACGGCAGCGCAGACAGTGACGGCTACACCCTTTCCGTCTACGGCACGGCAGTTCTTCCCACCGGCAGCTATCTCGATTTGATCGGCCGTGTTGGTCGGATCAGCACCGATATTGATGTATCAACCGTCACGCCGTTTAAGGCTTCCTATGACAACACGACAGTTGGCTTGTCCGCGGAGGTTGGTCACCGCTTTGATCTTTCGCAGATCTTCTATGTCACGCCGCAGGCTGAACTCGCCTACGGCCGTGTATTCGGCGACGACTACAGCGGCAGCAACGGCATGAAGGTGTCTCAGGACGATTTCGATACGTTGATTGCCCGCATTGGCTTCCAGGCCGGCGCGAACTTCGCTGATAACCGCGGATCGATCTATCTGACGGCTTCGGTCAACCATGACTTCTTGGGCGACACAGAAGCCACCGCTTCGAAAGCAGGTGCACAGGATCAGAAGCTCAAGGAAGACCTGGGCGGCACTTGGTTCTCGTACGGGGTCGGCGCGCAGTTCAGCACGACGAACAACCTCTCCTTCTATGGGTCGCTCACGCGTGCCAACGGGTCTGATTATCAGGAGGACTATCACTACTCCGTCGGCGCACGTTACGTGTTCTGATGAAGCGGCCTGTCAGGCTTGTGATTTTTGAAATCTTTTAGATTTCAGTTTAAGCGCCTTCAGTCGATGCGGCTGAAGGCGCTTTTGCTCTCAGTCTGAACGCTGCGGCTAATCCGTAAAGGGCAATGCTTCTGGGGAGGTTGCCCGTGAATGCGCATGCTTAGCCGTCAGCATCTTTTGATGGCGGAAATAGAGCCATGTGAGTGCTGCAGTCGTCACGGCCCAGCTGATGGGATAAACGATCATGAGCGTATCAAACGTCGGATCAGCGGCGAAAACCGTATAGACCCAGACGATGCGGATCGAGCAGATGCAAAAGAGCGTCACCATCGCGGGCGGCATGGAATAGCCGTAGCCGCGCATCGCATCCGAAACGGTTTCCATCACCACGCTGATGGGTTCAGCCAGCACGACGAGGAGAATTCGTGTAATGGCAATTTCCATCACGGCTTCGCTGTGCGTAAAGAGGCCGAGGATGCTTCGTTCGAAAATGAGCACAACCGCGATCATCATCACGGAAGCACAGAAATTGAGCCCCATTGACACCCAGGTAGCCCGTCTGCAGCGCGCCAGATTGCCCGCGCCGTAGTTCTGACTCACGAAGGTGGTGGCCGCCAGACCGAACGCGTTGATAAAGCAGTACACATTGATCTCAATCGTGAATGCGGCTACTGACCCCGCCATCACGTCCGCTCCCAGGCTGTTGATAGCCGCCTGAATGATGAGGTTGGAGAACGAAAAGACCGCCCCCTGAACGCCCGCGGGCCAGCCGATGCGGATGATCGAACGCAGCGACACGGCGTCTGGCTTCAGAAGCCGGCGAAGTTCAAGTCTGAGCGGTCCCGTCATGCGGCATTCGCGCCAGAAAAGAATCCCCGCGGCAAGCGCATTGGCGAGAACGGTGGCAAAGGCCACGCCCCCAGTGCCCATGTCGCAGACCAACACAAAAAAGAGATTGCCGGCGATATTGAAAATCGTGGCAAAGCAGAGTGCCCAAAGCGGCGTTTGGGTATCCCCTTGACTGCGATAAACAGCGGCCAAAAAGTTGTAGACCGCAATGAAGGGCATGCCCAGCAGGTAGACCCGCAGGTAAAGTTCAGAATCGGCCTGCACCGATTCGGGCACTTCAAGGCAGGCGATGATCCAGTCCGCCCCGATTTCGCCCGCGATCGCCATGACCACGCCGAAGACAACCGCCACATAAAAAGCCGTGTGAACGCCCCTGCTCGCCCGCTCTTCATCGCGCATGCCTAAGGCTTGAGCGACCACCACATTTGCGCCGAGCGCGAGTCCCATACAGAGACTCACGATTAATCCGATGATCGGGACGTTGTTGCCTACGGCCGCCATGGCCTCGTCTGATACAAAGTGCCCGAGTACGGCGACGTCGGCGGCGTTGTAGAGCTGCTGGAGCACGCCGGTAAAGGCGAGCGGCAGCGCAAAGAGGATCATCTTGTCCCAGATGGATCCGCTGAGCATGTCTAATTTGCGAGTTCTGCTCATAAGCGAAAGATAAGAGCGCAAAAGAAAGCAAGCGCCCTGCTGACGGCGGATTCAGCAGGGCGGCTGCGAAAGGACTTATTTTAAAGGGAGCTCGGTATCTTTCGGTATCCGCAAAAGATCTCAGCTCCCCCTATTCCAGCGCTCTGTCGGACGATTGAGTTGGACCTGAAGTTCTTCCGGATCTTGGCCAAAATTCGTGAAGGCCCTTGTGCATTCATTAAAAATCGCAATGACGCGATTGATGGGTGCAGTATCGGACGGATCCAAAAGGATTGTCCGATGCAGTCCTTCGGGGCAGCCGAGCTTCGCGGGAAAGTTTGCACGAAGCTCGGATTCCTTCAAGTTTCACGCGTAGCGAATGAGCGAGAGGAGAAGGACAGCGGCGAACCCCGAAAGGAGCGGTACGCAGGTGCGCTTTACCACCATGAGCGGGTTCACCTTCACCACGGCAGCAACGATGATCACTACGGCAGCTACGGGCGAAGCCGCGCGGATGACGTTGGAGGTGAGCTGCATGGGAAGTGCAACCATAATCGGATCGATACCTGCTTTGTCGGCGATTTGCGGAATGAGTTCAATGAAGGAATAGAAAACCGCGTTGCCCGAGCCGCTCACGAATGTGATGAGTGCGGTGATGCCGGAAAAAACGAGCATCAGACCGGCGCCGGCATTTTCTACACCCGTGACCAGACCAGAGATGGCATCGATGAGTCCCATGGCCTTCAAGCCGGCCACCATCGTCGAGGCTGCGACGATGAGCACCACCACTTTCGAGAAGCCGTCGCCCATGCCGTTGAAAAAAGTCGACACGTCCTTCATGGCGGCTTTGACGTCGCGGCGGCGGATGGTTTCCGCAATGAAGGCGAGCGCAAAGGAAAAGAGCGTGATTTCAACGAGCCCGACCTTCGCGTGCTTGAAGAAGGCCCAGAAGAAGATCGTGAGTCCGAGCGGCAGCACGGGGAAAACGGCATACCACGCGGGCGCGTCAGCATTGACTTGGCGGAGTTCCGACTCATCTACCGCCGCCTTGATTGCACCTTCGGTGCGGTCGAGGTGCTTCTGCCAGAAATAATGCACGATGCCCATCACGATGATCACCGGAATGGAGATCACGGCGTGATGGTAAAAGACATAGTCGACCACATGATCAAAGCCGAGCACCCGGGCTGCGACTACATTGTCTCCGCCCAAAGGCGTCGGCACAATGGTTGCCGTTGTGGCAATGACGCCGGCAGCGGTGAGCGGCGTCATCTTGGCGGCTTTAAGCACCGGATAGAGCGTTGCCATCAGAATCACGGCAAGCGACGCAGCGCTCGGAATGATGATGGAGAGGAGCGTCCCCAGCCAGAACACCAAGGGCACCAGGATGTAGGGAGACTTCACGGCCGCGAGCGGGCGGCTCAGAAGTTCGATCACCTTGTCGTTGGCGCCGATTTTGGACATGTAGGCAGCAAAGCCGAAAAGCGTCAGGATGATGAGACCCGCGTTGGCGTACTGCTTGATGAAAAGATCCTTGACGGCCTTGAAGGGATCCGCCCAGGCGAGTCCGGAGGCATCTTTGCCCGTCAAAACGTCACTCCCCATGATGAGCGCGGCGTACATCAAGAGGAAGCCGGCCGCAAAGAGCACGACTTTGGCATCGTAGTTTTTGGCAATCGCCCAGCCGGCGAGCACGAGGATGAGAATGGCGAAAATAGTGGCGAACATGACGGCGTTCGGGCAGTACGTTGGAGGAATCGTGCCGGGCGGGGTCAAGAGCGCTCCGCGCACGACGAAAAAAGGAAAGCGGCGATTCTCTCGCAAATTGACTTGAGTCTCAAGTGCGGAGAAATCATGAAGCGCGTAATCGTTTACCCGAGGCCTTGACCAAACGGAAACGTTCGTCTATAGATTGTGCCTCCCAACACTTAAAAGAATGACCCTTATGCGCAGCACCAACCCCGGCTTTGTCCCAGACTCCCCCTTCACCCGTGAACTCACCGCCAAGCAGCTCGCCTTTTTTTCCGCTTTTCCAAAGGCTGAACTTCACTGTCATCTTCTCGGCACGACGAGCCGGGAAACCTTCATTGACCTTGTCCGCGATTCCGACGTTCCGATTTCCATGGCTGAAATCGAAGGCTTTTACACCCGCGGTGAAAAGCCCGTGGGGGTGCTGCGCATCTTCCGCGCACTGGAATCGTCGATCCTGAAGAAACCCGAATATTTAAAGCGCATTACGCTCGAGCACCTTGAACGCACGGCTGCTCAGGGCGTGCGCTACATCGAACTCTTCTGGAACTGGACCGGCCTCAAGCACTTCATGACCTATGCCGAAGGTCAGGACGCTATTGTGGCCGGCCTGATCGAAGGCGAAGAAAAATACGGCATTGTCGGCCGCCTCGTGCCGTCGATTGACCGCGAAGCGCTCCCGGAAGATGCGGTTGAACTGGTGCGTGAAATGACCGCTCACCGCTCTGGGTCATCGGTCTGGGGATCGACTACCGCGAAACGCTCCACGAACCCGAAAATTTCTGGAAAGCCTATCGACTGGCACGCGATGCCGGCTTTAAATTGACCGCGCATGCGGGCGAATTCGGCGAACACTGGCGCAATGTGGAAACCGCCATGGATCTCCTCGAGTGTGAGCGAATCGACCACGGCTACACGATTACAGACAATCCGGAGCTCGCTGAGCGCGCCGCGGATCGGGGCATCCCTTTTGCCGTGGTGCCGACCAATTCCTACTATCTGCGCACTTTCACGGATGAAGAATGGGCGGTCAAGCACCCGATCCGCCGCATGGTTGAGCTCGGTCTCAAGGTCTTTCCCAACAGTGATGACCCGACGATGCACCATATCTCCATTTCTGAGAGCTGGCTTTTGATGATGAATTGGCTGGGATTTTCGCTTGCCGATCTGCGGGGATTCTTAGCCAACAGCATTGATGCTGCATGGGTTGACGATGAGACGAAGATCGTCTGGCGTCAATTGTGGCTCCCTGAATTTGACCGTTTGGCCCGCGAAGCGTTTGGTGCTGACTGCCTGCCGGCAGCTTGAAACGGATGTGCTCCCGATGGCGTTTGGCATGATTGATCAAGCTTGAAACACCGTCGGCACACTGCTTTTCAATGTATCTTCGAGCTGCTGCGGAAGTTAAAGCACTCACAGCAGCTTTTTTTCTGCCAGACCTTCTTCATCGGCTTTTAAACGTCTGCCTGAACAGAGCGCCGTCGCGGCCTTTCTGCTGTGTCCAGCGGCAGACACCGCAAAGGGATATTGCGCAGATCGCAAAACTGCCAATGCCAAAGCATCCTAAGGGCAAATCGCCCGGCCTCGATCTTTGACAGCCCTCCCCGGCAGTCAGTGCTCCGCTTCAGCCGCCGCGGCTTCAGCCTGAGCCGCCGGACTTTCGTCAATACGTCCTTGATAGAGCGGAATAATCCGCTGGTTGGAGCTCCCGCGCCAGGCGCCCTGCTTCTCGAGGTGAAGCTTTTGCACATAAGCGCCGTCAACGAGCCGATCAATGTAGGGCAAAAGCCTGCTCTTTTCCACGTGCTTAAAGGTCCTTCCGGTCCACGCCCAGACGGTTTTATCTGGGAACCGTTCCTTAATGCGCTCGAGGAGCCCGGCCAAAACCGCTTCGTGCTCCGGCTCAAACGGGTCGCCGCCCAGCAGCGAAAAACCAGCAATCCACTTCGAATCCAGCGCCTTCATGATCTGCGCTTCTGTTTCCGCTGTGAATGGGCGTCCAGCCGTAAAAGACCAGCTTTCTTTATTGAAACACCCTTTGCAGCGAAGCGTGCAGCCGGAAACAAACAGCGAAACGCGCACGCCGGGGCCATTGGCGGTGTCGTAGGCGGATAGACCGATGTAGTTCATGACGAAAGAAATAAATAAATCGGGGGAGCTCAGCCGGAACTCCCCCGAGGAACCTTAAAGACCGCTGCTGCGGTCTTTAAAGGTTTTACATGCTCTTGCGGTTGTGGATCTCAGCCATTTTCCCTTCATTCATGCGGGAAACGCCGTTCACATTGCTGTAGCCGAGGTAGCCGCAGACGCGCGAGATCACGGAGAGGTTTGAGCTCCCGCACTTGGGGCAGCGCATGAGCACATTGGTGCTGTGTGTGCCGCAGTCGCCGCAGTAAGCACTGTCAAAATTCACGCCTTGGTAGAAGCCGAGCTCCATGCCGCGTTGGATGACGGCCTTCACCGCATCCGTGTTCTCAGGATTGTCGAGACGCACGTACTGAATGTGGCCGCCTTCGCACAGGTGAAAGTCCTTGAACTCGTGGTCCTGCTTCTCAAAGGGCGTGATTTCTTCGGTCACGTTCACATGGAAGGAGTTCGTGAAGTATTCAGGACTGTAGTGCGGCGTATGGCGGAAGACATTGTCAATGCCTTGCTTGGCGCAGAAGGCGTCGTACTGCTTGGCCTGCGTCGCGCAGAGGCTTTCGGCGGGCGTGCCGTAGATCGCATAGAGCCACCCGTCTTCCTTCTTGAAGACGTTGATGCGCGCCTGCAGATGGCGGAGCACTTCTTCGGAGAAAGCGCCGCCTTCTTCAAGCAGACGCTTGCCCGTCCAGAGGAAGGTGGCTTCATCGAGCGCCGTGATGCCGAAGGACGCCGTCATGTAGCGGACCAGATCGCCCACTTCATCGTCGGGATCCTTCGTGCCCTCATAGAAGCCCCCCTGCGTGAAGGCGAGCGGGTTTGAAGAGCACTTCTGGCGGCGGATGATGTCGTAGCGCTTCTTGAAGAATTCGCGGATTACTTCCAGACGCTCGTCGAGTTCCGTCCAGAAAGCGGTGCGCCAATTGTCAGGATGTTCGAGCTGCACCAGGCGGATGATGAGCGGAATATTGAGGCTCACAGCGCCGATGTTGCAGCGGCCGATTGCCACATAGCGGCCCTTTTCGTCATGCCAGGGCGAGAGATACGCGCGGCAGCCCATCGGGCTCGTAATGACGCCGTGTTCGCGGAAGAGCTTCGAAACCGTGCCGTAGTCCGATGAGAGCGACAGGTAATCCGGATACATGCATTCGGTCGAGGTCTTCACGGCCTCATCGAAGAGTGCGGACGAATACTGGTCGGCTGCAATCTGCGGCGCATCGTACAGATAGACGAGCTTCGGGAAGACCACGGGCTTATGGTGCGGACCGTGGCCGTTGCGGCGAACCTGCAGCATGACCGTGTTGATCTTCGAGAGCCACTTGCGCTCAAAGGGCGCGTAGTCCTTTAAGTTCCACTGACCAAAGGAAATCGTCGTAAAAGCGAAGTCACCGCGCGAGCACGGCACGGTATTGAGCTTAAGCTCAAGCGACTGGAAGCCCTGCTCAAGCTCGCGGGTGACATCCTTGTCGCTTTGTTCTGCGGCCCGTTCTTCCGAAAGGCCGAGCTCAATGTATTTGTCGTGCGCCGTCTTCCAGCTCTTCAGAACGTAAGGCAGCAGGGCCTTGTCCAATTCCGCGAGCGTAAAGCCGCCGAACTGCTGAGCCGTCGCGACGAGCGTGATGTCGCCCACCACCTGCAGTGCCGACAGAACGGTTTTGGGTTCGGTGTAGCGCACATTGCTCATCTCGAAGCCGCCGCGCAGGATAGAACCGATGTCAAAGAGGCAGCAGTTGATGCATCCGAGGATCATGTCGCGCATGTCGTGGATGTAGATGTCGCCGCGGTCAGTGAATTCTTTTTCGCGCCCAGAGAGATAGAACTGACGATAGAGGCTCTTCGTGAGGAACCCCTTGATGAGCGAACCCTTCGTCGAAACGAGGGACGAATCGAAGTTGGCATTCTCACGGTCGCCGAGACGCAGAACATCATCAGCATCCTGACGCAGCTGCTCGAAGGTCTTCGCGTAGTTGTTCTTGTAGTAGCGGTATTCGGCATAAGACGTCGCAACATCCTTGAAGCCAAAGGTTGCGAGCGTACCGATCACGAGCTCGTGAAGTTCGGCCACGGGCACCTTTTTGCGCGACTGCAGACGTTCAGAAATCGAGTTCGCCATGGCGAACATGGTTTCGTCAGGGATCTGCTTGTCGCAGCGGAAGGCTGCCTTCATGATGGCCTCGACGATCTTCTGCGGCTTGAAGTCTTCAAGCGTATTGTCTTTCTTGAGTACCTTGAACATCGCGGATTCCATTCTTTTTATCTCGAGCGCTCGGCCGTCTGATGCGGTCTCTCGAGCGAATTGATCTTTGAGAGAAAAAATGCCGCGACGCGCTGTTTCGACAGCTGTGCCGTCCACCGCTTCTGCCCGCAGCAATCTTTCCCAGAAGTTGGACGGGAAGTGTACAGGTAAAAAGACGCTCAGCTGACGCTTCAATCGATAGCGTTTTTCTATTGAATTGAGAGATGAAATTCGAACTGCTTGAGTCTGCTGAAAGATTGCTTCAATTTACCTCTATATAGGTAGTGCTTCAGAAGTAACGCGCATCCCGTGGAAGTATCGTTTCTTAAGAAACACTATATGTAGTGCCATCACTTGGCTATCTCCTACATACTGTCATTGGTACTTTTACCAGATCCGCGGAGTGCGTCCGTCTGCCGATTAGCGGCGGATTTCTGTTGGGATGCGGCTGTCTGCGTCGTCTGCGGCTGCCTAATAAATGGGCACTTGCCGAAAACCAACATCGGTGATGCAAACCCGGCGCCCCCTATTCGTCATGCATAAAAGTGCAGTCTCAAACGCTGTCATTTTTTTGAGTGCTTTTGTGATCGGCTGTCTAAAAAACGAGAGCTACTCTCGTGAACACCACCCC
>ERZ791864.1839-NODE-1839-length-12588-cov-3.502673_pt1 | contig 12588 bp, 12 predicted proteins | sample MGYA00510282_ERZ791864 | MGnify/ENA primary metagenome ERZ791864 (study PRJEB30046, sample SAMN00792087) | human gut metagenome | study: EMG produced TPA metagenomics assembly of the A metagenome-wide association study of gut microbiota in type 2... | reverse complement strand
ACAATGCAATCGTTCGTGACGCTCTTCTTGAGAACGTTACACTTGACGAGAACGGAAAGATCGACTTTGCCGACAAGAGCGTAACAGAGAACACTCGTGTATCTTACCCGATCAACCATATTAAGAATATCGTTCGTCCAGTATCTTCTGCACCGGCAGCAAAAGAAGTAATCTTCCTGTCTGCAGACGCATTCGGAGTACTTCCTCCGGTATCTATCCTGACAGATGATCAGACACAGTACTACTTCCTGTCTGGATTTACAGCAAAACTTGCTGGTACAGAGCGTGGAATCACAGAGCCTACACCAACATTCTCAGCTTGCTTCGGACAGGCATTCCTTGAGCTGCATCCTACAAAATATGCAGAGGAACTTGTTAAGAAGATGAATGTAAGCGGAGCTAAGGCTTACCTCGTTAACACAGGATGGAACGGAACAGGAAAGCGTATCTCCATTAAAGATACTCGTGGAATCATCGACGCAATCCTGAACGGAGCTATCAACAATGCTCCTACAAAGACAATCCCATACTTCAACTTTGAAGTACCTACAGAGCTTGAAGGTGTTGATACAGGAATCCTTGATCCTCGCGACACATACGCTGATGCTTCTGAGTGGGATGTTAAGGCAAAAGATCTTGCTGAGAGATTTATCAAGAACTTCGCTAAATACGAAGGAAATGAAGCTGGTAAAGCACTTGTTGCTGCTGGTCCTCAGTTATAAGAATCCGGCAATAGCCTGAAATGATTCTGATCTTCCGTTTTATGGATGAATAGAATATAATACGCGTAAAAGCTATGGAAATGAAAATGAGATAACCTCTCAAAATTTCATTTTCCATAGCTTTTTTAGTTTCGCTAATCAAAAGGTATTGACTTTTCCATGTAAGATGATATCATAATGATATCAAATAAATTCTTTTTATATTAAGGAGGGGTTTTTATGGAAGAAAAAATCTTAACAACCAAAAAAAATGGTATGGCAGTCCTGCTGCTTACCTCTCTGCTTTATCTTGCAGCGGTTGCAGTCTGTGTCCTGTCATCTGTCTCTATGAGCAATGACATCACACCACTCAATATAACCGGACTGGTTCTCAGCATTATCTGGTTAGCTCTTGGATGGATTCCTTTTGCCGGACTGAAAGTATTAAAGCCACAGGAAGCACTTGTCCTCACTCTTTTTGGAAAGTATATCGGCTCTCTGAAAGATTCAGGATTTTATTTTGTAAATCCATTCTCTATCGGAGTCAATCCTGCTGCAAAGACAAAATTAAGCCAGAGCGGTGATGTAGACAATCACTCTAAAAAAGATACTTCTATCGCAAGCCTCTTAGGCAGCAATAGTCTTTCCCTTTCAGATGAATCTTCTAATAAGAAAATTTCTTTGAAGATCATGACTCTGAATAATTCACGACAGAAGATCAACGACTGCCTTGGTAATCCAATCGAGATCGGAATTGCTGTTACGTGGCGTGTTGTGGATACTGCAAAAGCAGTATTCAATGTAGATAATTATAAGGAATATCTTTCTCTCCAGTGCGACGGTGCTTTACGCAATATCGTACGGATCTATCCTTATGACACAGCCCCTGATATCGATACAACCGGAGACGGGAAGGCAGACGAAGGAAGCCTTCGCGGCTCCAGCGAGATCGTAGCGGCAAGAATCCGTGATGAGATTCAGAAAAAAGTAGCCGATGCAGGACTTGAGATTATTGAAGCCCGCATCACTTACCTTGCTTATGCCCCGGAAATCGCTGCCGTAATGCTTCAGCGTCAACAGGCATCTGCGATCATTGATGCAAGAAAGATGATCGTTGACGGTGCTGTCGGAATGGTTGAAATGGCTTTAGACCAGTTAAATGAAAAGGGTGTAGTAGAACTGGATGAAGAACGAAAAGCTGCAATGGTATCCAATCTGCTCGTTGTTCTCTGCGGCAACCACGACACCCAGCCGATCATTAATTCAGGAAGTCTTTATTAATTTTTATGGCTGAAAAGGATAATAAGAAAAAGCAGATTCCGCTTCGGCTCTCTGCCCAGCTTTATAATGCCATTGCAGCCTGGGCGGAAGATGATTTTCGTTCCGTCAATGGACAGATTGAATATCTGTTGACCGAATGTGTCCGCCAGCGGAAAAAGAATGGGAAATATGTATCCGAACACTTAGATGAACCGATAGAACTGGATATCAAATAATCGGCTTAAATCCAGCCGATTATGAATCTAACTGATTATAAGCACTCCCGGATGTCTGACAACATCCGGGAGTGCTTATAATTTCTCTTATTTACAGACTTTTCTTCATCGTCTCTTTCTTCCAATTACTCTTTTTTCTTCTGTACATCCACCAAAAAAACTCTCCAGTTCCATCGGTTCTACCGGCTCAAATTTCAGTCTGGATGTATTAACCGCTTTCTCCCCTTTACTGACTGCCAGTGTAATATGAGGAATTTTTATCTGTTCTGACATTTTCTGCAGCACCGGATCTTCACATTCCAATTTTACCTTAAGTCCTTCATTTCTCCCATCATTTCCATATCCGGTAATCCATACCCTGACCACTGTTCCGAAAAGAGACTCCTCTACCTTGTCCGGCTTATAGGAAAACGTAATATGCGGGATTTCAATCTGCTGTTCCAAAGGATTTTTTCTATATTTTTTTACTTTTTTATAAAAATCTTCCGTAGCAAAAAAGCATCCGATATAATGATATTTCTCCCACATAAAAAACTCTCCTTTACCTCTCTTTTCTCTTATTCTTTCAGTTTTTCTTTTTTTGAAACGAATAAACTTTTCATAACTCCGGCCGCAGTCAGAAAAATAAGCAATATGCAGACTCCCTGGACACCATGTACTACTACCGGACCAAACTTCAATGTTCCTCCTAAAAAGGAAGCTGAAAAATCAAAGCTGTCAATCAGAGCCGAAAAGACACTCAGGATCGAAAGAAATAACAAAGATCGATTCAGCTTTGCCTCTCTGCTTTTCTGTTCTTCCTCCGTTTCTCTTTTTCTTTCCTCGGTCAATGCACGTATTGGCTCATTGACATCTTCATACATATCTTTTAATGCAAATACATCTGTCATCCTGTCATACAGTCTTTGATACTGTGCTACTTCTGTCACACACGAAAACACAAAATCTGCCTCAAATTCATAAAGCCTTCTTCTATATTCTTCCAGAGTTTCCAGGGTATTATACCTTCCCACTCCAATTTCTGTCAGAAACATATACAGTACATACTTTTGATGCAGCAGTAAAATATACATATACAGATATTGAGCATTAAAATTCCTGTAAAATGTCGTTCTGATGAATGGTCCTCTCCCCATTTCAGGACAGGTAATACAGACTGCCGCCTCCTGGGATACTCCCCAGATCATATCGTGCGAAGACTGACATATTTCTTTTTTCTCTCGCTCCTGATCTTCTGTATATAAGAACCCCTCGCTATAGCAATACCTTAGAAAAAAGAGGTCTTCTCGATAATCTTCTTTTTTCTCCATTTCAAGATAACTCAGAACATTTGCCCGCTCAGTGGATGGATTCGCATAATAAAAATAATCAAATGTACCGATTTCTTCTACTTCCCGCATCAGCTTTTCTGCGATTTTCAAAAATGTAATCTCATTGGGATTCTGATCAGAAAAAATCTTCTCTCTTCCGACCTTTTTCAGATAATACTCTGCCGAAGCAATATAGTTGGGATCATTTTTCTCAAACTGTACCCGAAATACCATAATACATACAGAAGTACTGAAACAATAGAGCTGGATTCCGATTAATTGAAACCTGAAGCTGATCTCTGTCCCCTGAAACGGGTGCTTTTTGGTCGAAAACCAGTCTTTCAATCCTGAAAAATCTTCTCTTTTTCTGCCATTCCATTCATAATGAAAGCACAGACACTGCTCCGGTTTGCGGCTGTCCAGCTTATCTGCAACATACTTCATCATATAAATGATCTCATCATGCACCAGATCCCATGAATCACTTTCATCCAGCATCCGGGTCAAATCTTTAAACCGTTCGTATTTTTCATACTTAAACGGAATAAAAAAATAACTGGTATTTTTCATATATTCCATATTTTTTCCATTCCTCTGCTTTTCACTTTTGTCTACTCTTTTTTTACTTTACCTGCACTTTAGAAAATTTTCGATCCATGCCCGGTTCGATGGATAATATAAATGAGGATATCCCGCAAAAAGACCCGGTTCTGCATGAATACAGCTCCAGCTTCTTTTTCCATCCGGTTTCACAGCCATACAGTCTTCTCCATTTTCTGTGCTGTCCCAGTAATGAAATTCATGTCCACGCAGGCTTGTTCCATCCGGCAGCCACTCCTTTTTACAGGTTTCACTCATCGGAATCACATTAACATAACCGAATCTGACAAGCTTTCCTGTAGGATATGAAATTCCCCTGATCCGACCAACCATTGACCATTCTTTGCCTTCCCAATCTCTTATTTTTTCGTGAAGATACATAAATCCTCCACATTCTGCCAGGCAGGGAATCTGTTTCTCCAATGCCGCTCTTACTGACATCAACATACTTCTATTTTCCGATAACTGCTGTGCATACAACTCGGGATACCCACCTCCGAAGATCATTCCTTCTATTCCATCTGGAAGCTGCTTATCCCGCAATGGACTAAAATAGATCAGCTCACACCCCATCGACTCCAGGATTTCCAGATTTTCTTTATAATAAAAGCAGAACGCTTCATCTCTTGCAACTGCAATCCGCTTTTTTCTCTTCTCTCCACTTTCAGCCTGATCAGCAGAAAAGGATGATTTTAGAAAACAGGCATCCCTCTGCTGCCACTTCAGATCTTCCTGCTGCCATTTCAATTCTTCTGCTCTTTCTGCAATCTCTCTGATCCCTTCCAGATCCAACGTCTCTTTTGCAATCTCTCCTGCCTGTTGCATCTGTAATTTCAATCCCTGTAATTCCTGCGGTGTCACCAGCCCCAAATGCCTGCTCTCAAGCACGAATGGATCTGCCTTCGGCAAATACCCCACAATTTTGATCTCACTGTGGTTCATCCTTTGTAAAGTCTGTTCCAGCATCTGCTTCAGTCTTGGATAGAGCATACCGGATATCTGATTTAAAATTACTCCGCAAATCCTGCTTTCCGGTACATATTCCATCATTCCTTTCAGTACTGCTGCCAGCGTCATTGCCGCTCCACGTGCATTCACAACTAAAATAACCGGAAATTTCAGCACAGAAGCAATCTCATAAGAACTTCCCCTGACTGTGTCCAGACCCATTCCATCATAATATCCCATAACGCCTTCCGCTATCACAAGATCTGCTCCCTCTGTATGTCGGATAAAATTCTTTGTCAGTTCTTCTGCATCTGAAAAGAACAAATCCAGATTTTCAGAATCGACTCCCAGCACCTCCCTGTGGAACATCGGATCAATATAATCCGGTCCGCATTTACAGCTTCTTATATTCAGTCCCTGCTGCACATAAGCAGACATCATACCGCAGGCCGCTGCCGTCTTTCCACTGTTACTTGACACTGCTGCCAGTAAGATCCTCGGTATTTTTTTCATGTTTCTGTCGCTCTCCTTTCAGACCGGATAATATAAACCGGATTCTGACCTGTCATCATATGATAATCTCCGAGGATTCTGGAACGTGCTGCAGACAACTGAGTCACCTGAATTTCTTTTAAAAGACCATCTTTTGAAAGTTCCATCACCGCTCCAAGTGTTTCCAGTGAAATTGCATTCAATACAATCTTCACTTCCGGATTTGCAGCCGTCACCTTCTCTATGATCTGACGCAGATTTCCTGAACTTCCTCCTATAAATACATGCGTTGGCATTTCCAGGCCTTCCAGTACCTCAGGTGCATTTCCCTCAATAATCCTGATTCCATCCACACAGAATTTTTTTCTGTTCTGCCGGATCAGTTCCACTCCTTCCGGATTCTTTTCAATCGCATAAACTTTTATTTTTTCTCCTGACAATGCTATTTCCACTGAAACTGATCCGGTTCCCGCCCCTATATCATAGACAACAGCATCTTCTGTCAGTTCCATTTGTGCCACACTCACTGCCCGGATTTCTGCTTTCGTCATCGGTACTTTTCCACGTAGAAACTCTTCGTCCTTTCTATGCGGTCCTGTCGCCTTAGATGGAACTGGATTTTCAACCATCACTGCTGTTAATCCCTCAAAATCCTCCTCCTGAAAATCAGAAAGTACACCAGATCTTACGCATTCATCTGCATAAGAAAGATTTGTTCCGATATGGATCTTTACTTCATTCATCTCATACTCAAGCATTCTTTTATAAAACACTTTTCCGGCATCCGTTCCTCCAAGCAGAAGAAAGGTTTTTTCTCTTTTATCAATCGTCTGTATAAAATTTTCATTTTTTCCGTGAAGACTGATGATTGCTGCATCCTCCCATGCAATCCCGATTTTTGCACTCAGATATACAATCGAAGAAATTCCCGGAACCAGTATTACCTCATCTGCAAAACCTTCCAGTACCTTTTCCAGCTTTTTTGCTCCACTGAAAAATCCAATATCCCCTGAAAGAAGAATCCCTATTTTCCAATCCTCCTTTTCCGCTTTTATAATCTCTGCAATCTGCTCTGGACGGTATTCCACCATCATCTTTTTCTTCTCCTGCATCTCACCAGGAAGAATCCGCTTTGCACATTCCAGCATCCGCTTTGCACCGATCAGGCAGTCTGCCTGATCAATCACTTCTTTTGCCCGGGCGGTCAACATTTCCGGCATTCCCATTCCAATTCCTGTCAAAAATATCTTTCTTCTTTTTTCTCCGCTGTTCTTATCTACTCTCATGCCTCACTCTTCCCTGTGCTTTTCTCATTCCTTTTTGCTCATGATCTTTTTCTCATGCCTTTTCTTTTTTCATCTCTCTATATCCACGGGGAGTTACCATTTTTCCATTTAACTCCATCGTCTTTTCAGTTCCGATATAAACTGTAGTAAACATATCAACTGCCGTTTCCCTTAATATTTCCAACGGCAATATCTGATAAGTTTCCCCTTCTCTTCCGATATTTTTCACAAACCCACAGATTGTATCAGGGCGACGGTATTTCAGAAAAATATCACATGCTTTTTGCAGATAGTCTGCTCTTTTTTTACTGGATGGATTATAAAGACAGATCACAAATCCTGCTTTTGCCGCAGCCTCCAGACGTTCTTCAATCTGTTCCCACGGTGTCAGCAGATCGCTCAGACTGATCACCGCAAAATCATGCATCAGCGGTGCTCCCAATACTGCTGCTCCTCCGGTAGCCGCTGTAATTCCCGGAATAATCTCAATTTTTATCTCAGGATACTCTCTTCCCACTTCATAAATCAGCCCTGCCATTCCATACACTCCGGCATCTCCACTGCACACCATTGCAACATCCTGCCCTTTCACAGCTTCTTCAAATGCCATCTGACAGCGTTTCACTTCCTGCTTCATAGGTGTACTCAGGAACTTCTTTTCCGGGTACTGCTCTCTGACCAGATCAATATATACCGTATATCCAAGGATCACAGGACACGCCTCCAGTATTTTCTCCGCTCTGACCGTCATCTGTTCTCCCGCTCCCGGTCCAAGACCAACCACATAAACTGTACTCATACTTCTTTTCCTTTCCTGAATTCCGTCGTAAATGCCGGATCATACAATTTTGATCTTTCATATTCTGTGTTCAGTACATTTCCAACTACGATCAGTGCAGTCTTGGTAACCTTTTCCCTCTCTGCAGTTTCTGCCAGTGTTCCAACTGTACAGTGCATTACTTTTTCTTCCGGCCAGGTCGCTTTATACACGATCGCCGCCGGAGTTTCTTTCTGATATCCACCTGCAACCAGTTCTTCTGACAGCTTCTCTAACATACCGGTACTTAAGAATAATACCATGGTCGCCTGATGTGCCGCGAAACTTCGGATTGATTCTTTTTCCGGTACAGGTGTTCTTCCTGCCATCCTTGTAATAACCACTGACTGGGAAATACCGGGCAGAGTGTATTCTGCTTTCAATGCTGCTGCCGCCCCACAAAAAGAACTGACTCCCGGACAGTCTTCAAATGGAATCTTCCGTCTGTCCAGTTCATCCATCTGTTCTTTGATTGCACCATACAGACAGGGATCTCCCGTATGCAGACGCACGACCTTTTTCCCCGAACTCTCTCCTTTGATCATGACCTCCATTACTTCTTCCAGTGTCATCTCTGCACTGTTATAAATCTCACACTCTTCTCTGCACATCTTCAGCAATGCCGGATTCACAAGTGAACCTGCATAGATCACAACGTCCGCTTCTTTCAGTTTATTCTGCCCTCTTACAGTAATCAGATCTTCTGCTCCCGGTCCCGCTCCGACAAATGTAATCATTCTTTTTCCTCCTTGATAATCAGCAATGTATAATAGCCGGCTTCTTCAGGGATACACTCCGCCCCCTGATAAACCGCTTCATTCTCCATTCCACAATTTTCTATCATAACGACCTTTTCTGACCGTCCCTGTAATCTTCTTTTTAATTCAGGCAATTTTCTTCCTGCTTTCATTAATATCTTCGTCCCTGAAAGTTCCAGAGCTTTCCCAATCTCATAAGAAGCCGGAATAATATGAATCTGTTCCTCTTTCTCTGCCAGTGAATCATTGATTCTCGATGCAGCCGCACAAAAAGAGGAAATTCCGGGAACCATTTCCGCTTCATAACCCATTTTCAAAATCCGTTTATGAAGATACATATAAGTTGAATAAACGGAAGGATCACCAAGCGTAAGAAAAACCAGCTTCTTACCCTCTTTCAGCAATTCGCAGACCTTATCTGCATCCATATCATGAATTTTTTTCAGCCGGTCTTTTTCTTTTATCATCGGCACAGGTAAATACATTTTTAATTTTTTTTCTACCTGGGGAACTGCCTTTTTTACAATCTGATAAGCGACACATCTATTTTGATAATTGTTCAGTCCGTCCTCTTCTCTTTCATTCTCTCCTGAAAATACCGGTACTTCCAGACCTCTGTCTGACACCGGAAGAACAACTACATCACTTTCCCTGATCTTCCGAACCGCTTTCAATGTCAGAAGTTCCGGGTCTCCCGGACCGACCCCTACACCTGTCAATCTCCCTTTCGTCATTTCTGCTTCCTTTCATTTTGAATCCGCTCCAGTAATTGTTCTGCATTCGGAGTTTTTCCCAGGATTCCATCCTCATTTGAGAACATGATTGCACCGATCTCAAATTCTCCCCCGGCTCTTCCCGATAAATAGAAATCAATCCGATCCATCACGCTTACCATAACCGGTTCTAATATTCCAAGCTGCCGGATGATTTTCAGGGCTTCTGTCGTATTCAGGCATTGCATGATCCTGCATACACTTTCCCGGTCTGCTCCCTGCATGGCTGCATGAACTGCCAGCACTTCCATCCGGCAGTCCGCCTGCCGTGAATGTGTATTCATTACACCTGCCGCCAGCTTGACCCATTTTCCTACATGACCAATAAGAAGGATTCCCTTCATACCAAGCAATCTTGCATCTTCAATAGCCTCTCCCACATAATTACTGCACTTTACGGTAAGCTCTGCATCCAGTTCTAACTGCTCTGTCAGAAAATCCATTCCATAATTTCCCGGGACAATATAACACCTCTCATACCCACTGCTCCGAAGCATTTTCATTTCCAGATAAATTGTATCCGTCAGTGCCTTTTCACTCATAGGCTCTACGATCCCACTTGTTCCAAGAACTGAAATCCCGCCTCTGATACCAAGTCTCGGATTGAACGTCTTTTTCGCTACATCTTCTCCTTCCGGAATAGAAATTTCAACAGAAAGTTCTCCCTGATATCCCTTTTGCAGACAAATTTCCCGAACTGCATCAAAAATCATTTTTCTCGGGATCTGATTAATTGCTGCCTGCCCTACTTTCTGCTCCAGTCCGGGATGCGTGATCCTGCCAACACCAACGCCTCCATCCAGACTCAGATTACCTTTATAAAATGCAGTATCTGCTGTCCCCTTTTCCTTTTTTACTCTTGCAAAAACCAGTAAGCCATTGGTCACATCCGGGTCATCTCCGCTATATTTCCTTATGGCACACTCCGCAAATTTTTCTGTCCGCCGAATTTTTTCCACATCCAGATAAAGCTCTATTCCCTTTGGAGTCATCAGCTTTGCCTGCTGGATTGTCTCTCCTGAAAGCAGCATATAAGTTGCCGCTTTTGCTGCTGCTGCCGCACAGCTTCCTGTTGTAAATCCCATTCTCAGTCCGGATTTTGTCCTTCCGATCTCATACACCACTTTCCCACCACCTTTTCAATCTTTCAGTACCTTCTCAGTATTTCATAATGCTTTTTCAGTATTCGATCCCTTTCCTTGCATAGATTCCCCGGTCAAACGGATGCTTTCTTTTTTTCATCTCCGACACATAATCTGCCAGTTCGATCAGCTGCATGTCCGGATTTCTCCCGGTTAATACAATTTCCATCTTTTCCGGTTTTTCTGTCAGAAAAGTAATAGCATCCTCGTTTGGAATCAGTCCATAATTGTATGCTGCCATAAATTCGTCCATAACAAGGACATCATATTCTTCTTTCCTTGCCTTAACCAAAATTTCTTTCCAAAGGCAAAAATACATCTCGGACATTTCTTTTTTTTCCTGTTCAGAAAGAGTTTTATAAAAGCCAAATGATTTCTTGAGATGAATCACCTCAATCCCGCTGATCTGATCCAGAATTTTCAATTCTCCCGAATCTTCCGTCTTTAAAAATCGCGTAAACAGGACCTTCATTCCATTCCCTGCTGCCCGCACTGCCAATCCGATCGCCGCTGAAGTTTTCCCTTTTCCATCGCCACAATAAATATGAATCAATCCCTTTTCCATCCACTTTTTACTCCTGTTCTTTCTTTCCAAAGTTACTTTCTATAAAATGGCAGACTTCCTGAACACTCCTTCCTCTCTCCTGTGGTCTCCCGATCACGATCAGTACAGCTCCTGCCTTTTTTGCTGCTTTCAGCTTTTCCTCAAATCCACCGGCTTTTCCGGATTCCTTCGTGACAAAATATCTTGCACGGGTCTGATGAAGCAATGCAAGATTCATTTCTTCCGAAAACGGTCCCTGCATAGCAATCAGATGCTTACCTTCAAACCCAAGCCTCACGCTTTCTTCCATCGCTGCTTTTGTCGATAACACCCTCGCAAAGCATCTTTCCTGATAATTTCCGATCTTTGTATATTCTTTCAATTCTTTGCTCCCGGTCGTAATCAGAATCTTTCCTTCTGTCGTACTTAAAAACTCGGCTGCCTCTCTGACAGATTCAAAAACTCTCACCTGCTCCTGACCTGCCAGATCTTCACTGGAAGTTTCCATCTCCCGCAGGCACCTGATATAGCCGGTCTGCGTCTCTTTGCAGGCATTCACGATATTTTCCGTGACAATTTTTGCAAATGGATGGGTCGCATCAACAACACAATCAATTTTTTTCTCTGTCAGGAATGTCTTTATTTCCTCCTCATTCATCCGCCCTGCAAGGATTATAATATCCGAGAGCTGCTCCTCCTGTAGAAGACTCTTTCCATATTCTGTGGCAGTACTTACATAGCATGCGATTCTTTTTTTCGATAAATATTCAGCCAGCATCCGCCCTTCTGTCGTTCCTGCAAAAAGTAATAATTTCCGTTCTTTTTCTCTCATTTTCCTTTTTCTTTCCTCCTTCAGAAACGGATTCTGACTGGTTCTTCCACCAGTGCAACTGTCATTTTTTCTTTTCTGCATTTTGGACAGATCAGTTTTCCATCTGGTACATAAGTTCTCACCGCACGTTCGCATACATTATCCACTCCCGTAACCTTTTTCACAAAATCCGATGAATCTGATACACTTCTAATTTTCATCAACTCATCTGCATTATAAGTTACAAAAGGAATTTTATATTTTTCTGACAGTTGCAAAAGTCCGGTTTCTTCCTTTTTCAGATCAATACTGGCAAGTCCACAGAGCTGCTCCATCTCTAATCCATATTCCTTCAATACTTCCTTAAGCCCCTGTTCCAGCACTTCCTCGGATATGCCTTTTCTGCATCCAATCCCGGCTGCAATATTACGGGTTCTCAGCAAAAGGAACCCCTCTTTTTCTGCATCCGGATTTTTCATTTTCCCCGGCTCTTCCGCTTTCTCCATTCTCTTCTTTCTGAAACTTTCCAGCTTCACCTTATACGGATATGGTTCCCATACTTCCTGGGATCTACAGATAATAAGCTCCTTTGGAATTTTTCCTTCTATTATAATATCCTGATCCTCGATCAGACATGCTATTTTTTCTCCTTCAAGTACTGCTGCTGAAATTTCTTTTGCTTTCTTCCGATCCTTAAACAACAGATGATATTTTCTGGCAAAAACATCTACTGCAAATTTCTGCTGCACATCAGTCGCTGTCGTATGAACGACTTCTGCCTCTATCCACATACCGATCTGCTCTGCAAGCTCAACCGCACCGCCTATATGACCGGACAAGATCGGAATTACATACTTTCCCTTTTCATCCATGACAAGTACCGGTGAATCTGTAAACTTATGCTTTACAA
>ERZ791864.1819-NODE-1819-length-12725-cov-23.187530_pt1 | contig 12725 bp, 8 predicted proteins | sample MGYA00510282_ERZ791864 | MGnify/ENA primary metagenome ERZ791864 (study PRJEB30046, sample SAMN00792087) | human gut metagenome | study: EMG produced TPA metagenomics assembly of the A metagenome-wide association study of gut microbiota in type 2... | reverse complement strand
CGGTGAACTACAAGTTCGAGGGCGTGGAGTACAGCATCACCATCGAAGAAGTTGCCATTTTTCCGCAGGGCTACGCCGCCCTCATGACCGAAACCGGGCTGTTGCAGGACGAACCCTCCATGCTCCTCATGGATTTGGGCGGCTGGACAGTGGACCTTATGCGCATCGACAACGCCATCCCTGCGGCTGACACTGCGCACAGCTTGGAACTCGGCATGATCCGCTGCGTGGATGACATCCGGGAGCAGGTGCGGCGCGAAACCGGGCTGTCCCTCACGGATGCCCAAATCGAAAATATGCTGGCAGGTCACCCCTGCACGGTCAGCGATGTGGTGCGCGACATTGTGAACCGGCAGGGGCGCAAGTACACCGAACATCTGCTGTCTGCCACTATGGAAGCTGGCTTCGACCTGCACGCCATCCCCGCCGTGCTATTGGGCGGCGGCGCATCGGTGGTGAGCCGCCACCTAAGTCCCAAGGACGGCCTTTGTAAGACGATCTTTCTTTTGGACGACAAGGTGAACGCAGTAGGGTTCGAACGCGCATTGACCGCCGTGTCGCGCCGTAAAAGCGAGGCATGAAACGACCACAATATGTTTTCCGCCCGAACCTTAACGAACCGCAACACCGCCGCGCGTGGGCGTTGTTGCAGCAGGTGCCGCCTGCCAAACGCAAAGAGTTTCTGGTGCAGAGCATCCTTGCGGCAGAACAGGCGGATAGGCTGGAGAAAAGCATCCGCAAGGTGGTGCGGGAGGAGTTGCAGGCAGTCAACATAACCGGCGCTGTTCCAAGCCCACTGACAGAGAATGCTATACCAGACTCTGCGCTCGATTTCCTGAATTCACTGTAGGGGGTGATTCCAATGTTTTAATAATAGGTAGAAAAGCAGAAGGCAAAAGGAGGTTTATACATTATGAACGGTAAAAAAATCTTGTTTGGTGCAGCCTGTGACAGGCTGCTTTTGTTTTTGATGAGGGACGCCTATTAAGCACAGTCGCAGATGCGGCAAACATCCCCATCGGGAGTTGTGCCCTTGATCAAGTTCGTAGATATGTTCTCCGGCATCGGCGGTTTCCGCGAAGGACTGACCCGTGCCGGAGGCTTTACATGCGTAGGGCACTGCGAAATCGACAAATACGCCAACCGCAGTTACAACGCCCTGTTTGACACGAAGGGAGAGTGGTTCATTGAAGATGCCCGAAAAGCCGACCCCAGCACCATGCCGGACTTCCAGCTGCTCTGCGGCGGATTTCCTTGCCAGACTTTCAGCATTGCAGGATCCCGAAAAGGATTCGGAGATCCACGCGGCACTCTCTTCTTTGAACTGGCCCGCCTGGCTGAAGCCCGGAAGCCTCCGTATTTGCTTTTTGAGAACGTGGTGGGTCTCATCAATCATGACCACTGCAGGACATTTGCGACAATCCTCAACACGCTGGACCGACTGGGGTATGGTGTGGAATGGCAATGTCTTAACAGCAAAGATTTCGGCGTTCCCCAATCAAGAAACCGCGTGTACATTGTCGGATATCTTGATGAGCGATGTAGAGGAAAAGTATTTCCTTTCACCGAAACAACAGGAGGTTCTCTTATTCAAACCCACGGCGGTCACCAAGGAGAACGAGTCTACTCCCCCGAAGGATTAAGCTGTACGCTGGCTGCCAATCCGGGTGGCTTCGGTGGCAAGACCGGGCTGTATGAGGTGGACGTACCCATCAAGTGCGCCACAAAAACCGGCTACCAGATGGCACAGGTCGGTGACAGTATCGACCTGAGCTACGCCACAGTCAACAGTCGGCGCGGACGGGTTGGTAAAGAGATTGCGCATACACTTACAACGGGCTGCCAACAAGGCACTGTTGAAGTTCGCCCGGTCAAAAATCCCATCAAGTCCGACCTCGCCCGCAACACCGAACGCACCGGTAAGCCTGGCGCACCCATGCATACACTTACCACAAAAGACCGTCACGGCGTTCTATGCGAGGGTCGCATCCGCCGCCTGACACCGCGCGAATGTCTGCGGCTGCAGGGTTGGGCAGATGACCGCATCGACACGGTGCTTGCCATCCAGAGCGATAATCAAGCCTACAAGCAGGCAGGCAACGGTGTAACAGTCAACGTGGTAGAGGCCATCGGGCGGAGAATTGCAGCCATGGACGCAGAACTGCGGGGTGAGGCGCTTGCCCCTTGATTTCCGTGACCAGTATTTTGGCTGTGAAATTGAACTGACCGGGATAAACCGCGCCACGGCAGCCCAAACGCTGGCCGACTTATTTGGCACCCGCGCCGAGCATTCCGGTGGTGGCTACGATGCCTACAGGGTCAAAGATTTGGACGGTAAAGAGTGGAAAATCGTTCGGGACGGCAGCATCCATCCCGAATGCCGTAGGCGGTCTGTTCTTATTGGGGAGACCTACAAGGTCGAATTGAACTCTCCGAAACTCGAATACGGCGAGATGGAAAAGCTGCAGGAGGTTGTCCGTTCCTTACGCCGCGCAGGCGGCATCGTAAACGACAGCTGCGGAATGCACGTCCATGTGGATGCCAGTAAGCATACTCCGCAGAGCCTCAAAAATGTGCTGTCCATCATGTATTCCAAAGAGGATATTTTGTTTGCAGCACTCAAAGTCAACCCAGCCCGCATCGACAGCTACTGTCAGGCGGTGGATGAGCCGATTCTGGAAGAAATCCGCAAGCTGCCCAGCGGTGCAAGTATGGATCAACTGAAAGACCGCTGGTATCAAGGGAGGGATGGGAGTGATTATCACTACCATTCGTCACGGTACAGGGCTTGCAATATGCATTCTGTATTCTATCACGGTACAATCGAATGGCGGTTGTTCAACTCCACGCTCCATGCGGGTGAAGCCAAAGCAAACATCATTCTGGCTATGGCAATCTCGGCGCAGGGCATCAACCAGAAGTACACGCAGTTCCGGAAAACGCCCATCGGGGATAATCCGGCGTTCACCTTCCGCACCTTTCTGCTGCGGCTGGGGCTGATCGGCCCGGAGTATAAGAATGTGCGAATGCACCTGCTGAAGAACCTGCCCGGTGACAAAGCGTGGCGGCACGACAAGTCGCTGTATCCCAGCAATCAACCACGGCCCCGCACTGACGAGGTCAGATAAGGAGAAACCCAATGTCTCGAAAAGAATACTTTGCCTATGGCTCCAATCTGAATTTTGATCAGATGGCCTACCGCTGTCCCGAAGCAACGGTGGTAGGCACTGCCAAGCTGGATGACTATGAGCTGGCATTCCGGCGCGGCTACCTGACGATTTTGCCCAAAGAGGGCGCAAGCGTTGAAGGACTGATCTGGTCTGTCACTGACCATGACGAATCACAGCTTGACTGTTACGAGGGCTACCCGACATTCTATGACAAGGAAACCATGACGGTTACGGATGCAGATGGCACGCCGCATGAAATCATGGTTTACACCATGAACGCACCGTACCGCGACCAACTGCTCCCCGTCAGCAGCCGCTACAATGCGGTTGTCATGCAGGGGTGTCTGGATGCCGGTATCTCTCCGCAGCAGTTCTATGATGCTGACGAAAAATACCGCAAAGCCTACAAGGCCAGAGCCGCGCCGGTCCCTAAGAAACACGCTCCCGAACGCTAACCAAGCCCGCTGCACCGTGCAGCGGGCTTTTTCTTTTGCAACAAAAGGAGAAATTCGTATGAAGAACAAACACAGAATAAAGCAGGGCTTGTCGCTGCTGCTGGCGGGTGGAATTGCGCTCACAAATCTGGGCGCAGCGCTGCCCGCTTTTGCGGACGATGCCGCAGCAACCCCCGAAACTGCGCAGACGGCAACCTTTGACCCGGACGCGGCGGTTTTGTACGCTGACCTGCCGGATGCACCTGCCGGGTCCTACATCGGCAGCGAGGGGCTTCCTGTTGCAACAGGGCAGACAAAAATCGGTCTGTCACTGTGGGCGGACGGTCAGTTGGAGCAGGGCAGCCACCTTGACCCGGATGCCCTGAACAACGGTGACAAAACCGTGACCGTACCCTTGACCGAGGATACCGACTATGCCGTTGTGCCGCTTCTGGCGCAGGTTGAATACCCAGCGGACGGCTCCCGAACCGATGTGCTGCTGCCCGAAAATGTCACGCTGCTGGACTATTACGGCGAACCCGCGCAGGACACGACCGTTCTGCACAGCGAGTATGCGGAAACCTCTGCCGCTGCCACAGGGCTGTACCTGCTGACCGACGGGGATTTCACGGCGCAGCTTGTCTACACTGCCCCGGACGGTAATGCGCTGACCCAAAATCTGAATGTCGTAATTGACCGCAGCAGCACGGCAGCTCCTCCGTTTGCGGATATGGGGGTTGCACCTTACGCAGGACGCCCCACCCCGTCTGTGACAAGCGGGCGCATCACCAAGGTGGCAAAAGTTAACGCCACATGGTTGATTTGGTTCAACGGCGAACCCGCCTACTGCTGCACCCACGGTGCCAACGGTCAGCCCAACGGCTGCCCGCCGTACAGCTATTCCCACACCTCCACGGTGGGCGTAGACCAGTGCATCCCCGGTGACCATTACGGCAACCAGATTCGCATTTGGGGCGGGCTGAACCAGCTTTCTCTGGACGAGGGCGGCGATTTTCCCGCTGTTTTTTGCGCGGAAGATGAGGCGGAACTGTCTGTCTCGGATTTTTGCGAAATGATTTATGACGATTTGCAGCTGTATATTATGCAGCACTACTCCGACAGCCGGGCGGCTGCGCTTTACCGGGAATCGGCAGAAGAACTGTTGAACGGGGTGCAGACCTATACCGCCGAAGCGGGATATTACACCTACATTTATCAACCCGCCGCCAGTGGCTGGCAGACGGTTGCCTTGATCGGTCCCGCCATCGAGGGTGAAGAACCGGAGCCGGAGCCTGTGCCGCAGGAGTACTATGCCGACTGGCAGGCTCCCGACCAGACTGCCGGCGGCAGTTTTGACTTGACCTTCACTGTCAACACCGACAAGTACCAGCTGAACACGCTGGAAAAGGTGGACGGCGCGGTCATTGCCGTTACTCCCAGCCGGACCGGCGGCAGCGTGGACGGCGGCAGTTGGCAGATGATCCCTGCCGCAGCGCAGACCATTACCACAAGCGGTCACACGCAGGATGACAGTTTTCATGTCAACGGCGGCGACGGTTCTGCCACATGGACAGTTCACTACGAGGTATCCAAGACCAGCACCAGTACGCTTTCCGGGCAGGAAGGACCGTTCACCAGCCAAGCCGAAGCGGATGCCGCTGCCGAAGCCGCCAAGAATGCGGCCATCGGGAAGCTGCAGAACGAGGCGCAGGGCATGGTAGATGCCGCTATTGCCGCGGCGCGGGCGCAGCTTGCGAACATCACCTTTGCATACGATGAAATCACCATCCCGCATGGCTTTGATGCCACGCCCGGCGCGCTGGGAAGCCACCAGATTATTACGGTTCCTGCCAACAGTTCGAACGATTACCCGATGAAAAACGATGAGTGGTCGGTAAAAGTCAGCATCGACAAAATCGACAGCGAAACCAAGCAGCGCATCAAGGACGATGTCGAGTTTAAGATTTTCGAGTGGGATACCGTCCGGCAGTGCTATATCCCGTTTGGCGGATATAACCGGTACAAAGTCGAGCGCCAAGCAGATGGCACCTACAAGGTCATCAACCATAGCAATTATGCCAATGGTTCGGACAATATCTATTACACCCAGCGCAACGAGGGTAAATTCGTCATTGTGGAGAGCCGCGCGCCCAGCGGGTATTACGGCGATTGGACGGATGTGACCAAACCCGGCGCGGCAGGCTCTGTGCTGGGCAAGCGGGCGTATGCCTTTGAAATTACCAAAGCGCAGGACGGTCAGACGATTTGGCTGGGCAACGCCGATTATAACGCCGACATTACTACGGCCAACAGCGGCGGTACGCTCATCGACACCAGTGAGGGTGTGGTAACCATCACTTTTGGCAGCCGCAACGCAGATAAGACCTACGCCACAGACCCCACCGGCATTGCCAACAACGATGATTCCTACACCATGCACGCCAATGCCGACAAGATGCAGAACGACCGTGTCCTCGGCAATATTCTGCTGACGAAAGTGGATCTGGACGCCGCGCGGTATCTGGCTGCGGGCAGCAACGGCGATACGACGCTGGAAGGTGCTGTGTACGATCTGTACGCCGCTGACACCATTGAACACCCGGACGGCGTTTCGGGTGTCGTAGATTATTCGAAAATCACCGATGCCAACGGACAACCTATCTGGCACACCACTGTCCTCACCAACGGCGGCTGGGATACCGATTACCTGCCCATTTTGCAGAAAGACCGGCTGGTAGCGTCTGCCAAAATCACAGACGGAAAGCTGGCTTTTGCAAATCTGTATATGGGACGCTACTATCTGGTCGAGCGTGCCACCGGGCTGGTGCTGCCCATTGACGGAAACGGCAAGCTGTATGTTACCGGGAAGTATCCGCAGCTAAATAAGAAGCTGGAACGCACCGGCAAGTACAGCAGCCTTGCCACCAAGGGTGGCGAATACACCGACTACATCTACAAAAACCAGTATTCCGCCGTAGACGAGAGCCGCAAGCTGAACGGCAGCAAGGCATGGGACGGCTACTATCTGTCTTATGCCAAAGGCTACCTCTGCGATGAGGTCAACCACTACAAAACGCTGACCTATGCAGATGAATCGACCTACCACATCCACGCCGAGCAGGAAAGCCAAGACGAAGTGCTGAAATCCGGCTTTAGTTTGCAGAAGTTGGTTTCGACCACCGGTCAGCCAAGCCCGGCACTGAAGCTGGAGGGTGCGGGCTTTACAGTTTACCGCATCTCTAAACTGAGCAAGGCGGCGCATTTCAAGCAGAACCCGGATGGCAGCTACAATGCACAAAGCATTTTGGACGCCTACCGCAAGGATAACTACGATAATTTGACGCTCAAGTACGATTTCACCGCCGAGGGACAAGCCATTGCCAATATGTTCGAGAGCAGCACCGATACGGTCAACGCCTATAACGCGACCTTGACCGCAGACGGCGACTACGCCAACGGCAGGGGCAACGGCTGGATGCCCACGGATCAGCCCGTTGAATATAGGCTGGGAGAAATGTTCACGAACGATGAGGGCATTTTCCGCGTTGAGGGGCTGCCCTATGGGCAATACCTTGTCGTGGAAACCACCATCCCCAAGGATGTGTTCCAGTGTGATCCATTCATCGTGACGGTGAATTCTGACAGTCCGCAGAGCCGATTTACAGTTCCTGCGGGCAGCGTCACCACCCCCAGCAACGATTATATGACTTTTAACGTGCTGGACGAGGAACTGGAAGGCTATTTGCAGCTTATCAAGACCGATACAGAAACCGGCAAGGCGGTCAAAATCGCAAACACCTCTTTTGCCTTGTACAAATTGGATGACAAGGGTAATAAGACCCGCATTTCCATGATCGACCCAGCCAGCGGCAGCGCCACAAAGAAAACGGATGTGTTCTACACCGATGCCGAGGGCCTTATGAAAACACCCGAAAAGCTGCCGCTGGGCAGATATTTGATTGAAGAATTGCAAGGCCCGGAGGGGTACTATAACGATTCTGCCTACTCGGTGGAGTTTGAAATCAAGTCTGACCGCGTCTGGCAGGTCGTGGGCAATGCTACCAACGACATGGATGAGTACATTGTTACCGAGAAATATTGCAATCACGAAACACTCGGTCAGCTTACCATTCGTAAGCTGGGCAATGTGCTGACCGACTACCAAGATGGACAGTTCATCTACACGCAGGACAACCTCGCAGGCGCGGTGTACGAAATCCACGCGGACGGAGATATTGCCACGCCCGACCGCCAAGGCACTTACTGGTACAAATCCGGCGACCTTGTCGCTACTGTTACTACTGCAGAAGATGGGCAGGTAGACGAAGTCCGGTTCAGCCCCACCCGCACACAGGCAACCTATGATTTCTTGAAAATTACCCATGATGGCACCAAAGGCGAAGTAACTGTAACATTGCCGCTGGGTAAGTACACCATTACCGAGGTTCAAGCGCCGTATGGTTATGTGCTGACCCAGCAGAGTTACACGGTGGAATTCGGCTGGAACAACCAGAAAAACGACATTGTGCTGGCAAAAACTATTGTCAGCCACGAGCAGGACGGCGACAAGGAATGTTCGTACAGCATTGTGAATGTCAAGGACGCCTCGAATGCCCACAAGAATGGGCAGACACTTGTGTTTGAAAATGCCCGTGTGCTGCCTGTTCCCGAAAAGCCCGGCGATAAAGTCGGCAAAGTCGGTGTAGGCATTTACAAGCAAGATCGCGAGGCGCTGACCTATCTGCCCGGTGCGGTGTATGAACTCTACACCGTGGATGACATTTATTCCGCGGACGGTACAAAGCTGCTGGACGCCGGTACAAAGCTGGCCACCAGTAGCACAACCAACGCCAGCGGCTTTACTTGGTTTGATGTGGACGTGCCGATTCGCGGCGAATATTACATTGACCCTGCAGGTCCGCGAAGCACCAGCCGCGAGAACAACGGCAGATACCGCATTGTGGAAATCACCGCCCCTGCGGGTTACCTGCTGGACAGCACCCCTGTGGATGTAGAGTTCACCTATGAAGGTCAGCAGATCGCGTGGCAGGTCGTGGACGGCACGAACACCAACCTGCGCACCACGGTGGACATTTCCAAGCAGGACATCACTAACGGCAAGGAACTGCCCGGTGCAAAGCTGGAAATCCGTGATGTAGACGGCAATCTGGTCGAGGGCTGGACCTCCGGCAAAGTGCCGCACACCGTGCGAGGTCTGGAACTTGAAAAAGAGTACACCCTGACGGAGAAACGCGCCCCGGACGGCTACGCCGAAGCCGAAAGCATCGTGTTCAAGCTGGTGCAGGATGGCAACGAACAAAGCAATATGGTCTATGTGAAATCCGACGATGATTGGGTAAAACGCGATGAGGCCACCGTCATCATGCAGGACGCACCGGTGCTGGATATCGACAAAACGGACATTGCAGGCAATCTGCTGCCGTGGGCTACGCTGACGATCCGTGATGCAGGCGGCAAAGTTATTGACACTTGGGTGACGGATTACAAAACGCATCGTGTACCCATCTCGGATGAATTTATCAAGCTGTCAGGCGAAACTAAGGAGTACATCTACACCCTGACCGAAGATGCCGCCCCGATTGGCTTTGAAATTGCCGAATCGGTGCAGTTTAAGGTACAGGAGGCAGACGAAAGTGTTTGCTTGTTCGTCCGTGAAAACGCCGATGGCGAATGGGTGCGCGCCGACAAACGGTTCATTCAGGTGATAGATGAAGCCACACCCCGCGAGGAAACTCCCGCGCCCACGCCGATACCCACACCGCAGCCGACGCCCGCTGCAACTCCGATGCCCACTCCTGCGCCCACGCCGGTTATTACGCCACGCAAGGTGCAGACCCTCCCGCAGACAGGAGATAGTTTCCCGCTGCTGGCTATTGTGGTCGTGTCCCTTGCGTCTGCGACAGGTATCGTGCTGCTGACAGTTAAGTGGAAAAATGCGCTGAAAGAAACTTCTGATGAGGAGGATGCCGATGAAAGTTCTGATCGTTGAACCCGGAAAATACCCCCGCGAAGCCGACATTGAACACACCCTTGAAGCCGAGCAGGCAGTTGTCGGCGGCACCATCGAGGCCGTGTACCCTTGGCGGGATAGCGCCTGTATCGTCTGTAATGACAACGGCATTGCAGAAAACCTGCCGCTGAATCGTATGCTGGGCGACTATGACATCATCCATGGCACGTTTTTCGTCTGCGGGCTGACCAGCAACGATTTTACTGACCTTACCCCGCAGCAGATGAAGCGCTACGAGGAACTGTACCACGATCCGCAGCTGTTTTTCCTGCTGGGCAAGACCCTGTGCGTGGAACACACCACGCCGGAAGAATATACCCGCGTTATGGCTCCGCCGCCCAAAACAAAAGAATCCCCGGAGCGCTGATATGAATATCACCATCCTAGCCCGCAGCCCGCCTGCGGGCTTTTTTCTTTGTCCGAAATCATCCAACAAGCAAGGAGAAGAACTAATGAACGACATTTTTGAAAACACCGAAACCATGAAAGAAAACGAGCATCCCCGTTTTTTCACCGCAGAATCCGTCATGCGCGGCCATCCCGACAAGCTGTGCGACCTTATTGCCGACAGCGTGCTGGACGAGTGCTTAAAACATGACCCCGCCAGCCGTGTGGCCTGTGAGGTAATGGCAACCCACGGTCACATTATTGTGGCAGGCGAAATCACGACCAGCGCTAAGCCCGACGTGTTCAACATCGTCCGCGACACCCTGCGGGATGTCGGCTATGACCCGAAGGCGTACCAAATCGACTGCTACATCCACGACCAGAGTCCCGACATTGCGGGCGCTGTCGAGCCGGAATTGGCTGAGGGAGAGGACGAGGACACCCTCGGCGCGGGCGATCAGGGCGTTATGGTCGGCTACGCCTGCAACGAAACGCCCGAATATCTTCCGATGCCGGTAGTTGCCGCCCAGCGCCTTGTAACGCTGTTGGAAATCTCCCGCATGACCGGCGTTATCCCCGACATCGGTCCGGACGGCAAGGTGCAGGTCACGATGGAATACAACGGCGACACGCCTGTGCGCATCACCACGGTGGTTGTTTCTGTCCAGCACAAGGAGGACACCGACATCAATAAGCTGGCGGATCTGCTGGACGAATATGTGTTCCCGCTGGCCTTTGACGGTATGCCCGCCGACGACGCGGAAATCATCCTGAACCCCAGCGGTAAGTTTGTGCAGGGCGGTCCGGATGCCGATACCGGCTTGACCGGGCGCAAGCTCATGGTGGACAGCTACGGCACATTTGCACCCCACGGCGGCGGTGCGTTCAGCGGCAAGGATGCCACCAAGGTAGACCGCAGCGCCGCGTACATGGCGCGGTTTATTGCCAAAAATATCGTCGCGGCAGGCTTTGCCCAGCGCTGTCAGGTCACGCTGGCCTACGCCATCGGGGAAAAAGAGCCTGTCATGGTGGATGTGAATACGTTTGGCACAGGTGGCCCCTGCGAGGATGACTGCCTGTCGGCCGCTGTGCGCAAGGTGTATGACCTGACCCCTGCGGGCATCATCAAGCAGTTGAACCTGCTGAACCCCATTTACAGCCGCACGGCGGCGGGCGGTCACTTCGGGCGCGAGGATTTTCCGTGGGAAAATGTTGAACATATGAGCGACCTCGCCGCTTACATTGTGTAATTGCCGCGCGTCAGCAAAGAACAGATCCATGCCGCCAATCAGATGACGGCAATCGAGTTCCTGCGGCGGTACCGCCCCGGTTCGCTGGTGAAAAGCAGTGCGCGGGGCGAGTACCAGCTTGCGGAGCATGACAGCTTCAAGATAAACGGCGAATCCAGTGTCTGCCACTGGAAAAGCCGCGACATCGGCGGCAAGTCGGCGCTGAAATATTTGATTTATGTGGAAGGTGTACCGTTTGTAGAGGCGGTGCAGCTGCTGTGTGAGGAAAGCCCGATGTACATCCCAGTGCAGCATGAAGCGGTGGAGCGCGAGCGCCCACAGTTTAAACTCCCCCGAAAAGCACCCACCAATGACCGCGTAACGCGGTATCTGCTGGGGCGCGGCATCTCACTGCCCACGATTCGCTACTGTATTGCGAGAAAGATTCTGTACGAAAGTGCAGAATATCACAACTGTGTTTTCTTGGGAAAAGACCCACAGGGCGTGCCGAAATATGCGGCTCTGCGCGGTATTTATGACTATGGGAAACCATTCAAGCGCGAGGCACCCGGCAGTCAGAAACAATACGGATTCTGCATCCCGCCGATGCAGCCCGGCACCACGGTGGCGGTGTTTGAAGCTGCCATAGATGCGATGGCCGAGATGACGCTCTGCGGGGATGCTGCGGACAAGTACCGTCTGTCGCTGGGCGGGGTTTCATCCTCCGGCAAAGAACCGCTGGCCTTGCAGGAATTTCTGCGCCAAAACCCGGAAATCACCACGATAGAACTGCGGCTGGACAACGACGCCAAAGGGCGCATGGCGAGTGTCAACATCCGGAACCTTTACCGAGAAAAGTATCAAGTGTGCGACCTGCCGCCCAACATCGAGAATGGAGATTACGCTGATATGGCAAAAAACAACCTGATGGCAAGAACTGCCGCCCACCGCGCGGCGCCTTGCCGATAGAGAAAGAAATCAACATGAAAGTCAGAAATCGTTCGCCCACTTATAGGGCATAAACAGGAGGTAAATCGTTATGGCTGTGTTCCGTGTACAAAAGACGCAAAATTATACCATTATGTCCAACCATCATCTGCGCAACAAGGCTCTTTCGCTCAAGGCGAAGGGGCTTTTATCTTTGATGCTGTCTCTGCCCGAAGATTGGGATTATACCACTCGCGGGCTGGCGTCCATCTGCAAAGAGGGCGTGGACAGCGTGTGTGCCACCGTGCGCGAGTTAGAAGCAGCGGGTTATATTATCCGCCGCCGCATCCGCGACAAGAACGGTCAGATGCGCGGTATGGAATATACCGTGCTGGAGGAACCACAGCCCCCGCGGCCGGAGCCAGAACAGGCCGAGCCTTCGTGCGCCAAACCAGAACAGGTTAAACCAAAACGGGAAAAACCTGTACAGGCAAATCCTGCACAATTAAATACTAAAGAACAAAAGAAAGAAATAACTAAAAACGTA